>Ga0209431_10000473_pt1 | contig 33619 bp, 32 predicted proteins | sample RifCSP13_3_FD_184021 | JGI IMG/M metagenome (GOLD analysis project Ga0209431, IMG submission 184021) | Soil microbial communities from Rifle, Colorado - Rifle CSP2_sed 13_3 (SPAdes) (version 2) | ecosystem: Environmental > Terrestrial > Deep subsurface > Rock core/Sediment | place: Rifle... | reverse complement strand
GTATATTGACCAAGGTCAACCTGATCGTAGGGACCACGAACAACTACGCCCCGATATTCATGTCTGTCAGGAAGGCTGCTCAGGGTTTGATAAAAAAGGGTACCGTAGTTACCGAAGGGTTGCTAAACAGGATTGAGATGGCGTTTCGTAATTACGACCCCTGCATGTCGTGCGCCACGCACACGCTACCAGGACAAATGCCGCTGGAAGTGGTGATCCGGGATGCAGACGGGAACGAAGTCAAGCGGTTGAGCCAGTTTATCGATTGATTTGTCACAGGTTGAAGGTTATAATTTATAACCTTCATCCTTTTAACATTCGATTATGGTGAAAACTCTGGTAGTAGGTCTCGGCAACCCAATCCTGACCGACGATGGTGTTGGTGTGCGAGTAGCAGCAGGTGTGCGCTCTCGATTGCCAGACGATACCTCTGTCGAAATTGCAGAAGTAAGTGTTGGCGGTCTTACGCTGATGGAGACAATGATCGGCTACGAACGAGTGATCCTGGTTGATGCTTATCAACCAGAAAATGGAAAACCAGGCACCATTCACAAGATGACCCTGGCAGACCTGGAAGCTGTCAGCCCTACCCAACATAGCGCATCTCCCCACGATGCCAGCCTGGTGACGGCACTCCAAACCGGCCAACGGATGGGGCTGCCTTTGCCTAAAGAGATCACCATTTTCGCCATCGAGGTCGAAAATGTTACAGAGTTTGGCGATCAACCAACCCCAGCTGTAGCTGCTGCTATCCCAGTGGTGGTTGAATCTGTGCTAGAAGAAATCAACCGTCAGAAACCACAATAAGTCCTAGAGGAGGTTCTATGGTATCACCAGAGCTTATTCGTCGCTTCCCGTTCTTCAGTGGTCTGACAATGGATCACCTCGTCATCCTGGCCATGACTGCAGAAGAGGTGGCTGTTCCTAAGGACCACTATTTCATTCAAGAGGGGGATGAAGTTAAACACCTGTATATTATCCTCGAAGGCGAGGTCGTCATTGTGACCACCCTACCCCAAAAGGATAGGGAAATTATCGTCAACACTTTGGGGACTGGAGATTTGTTTGGTTGGTCTGCGCTGGTGCCTCCCTATGCTGCTACTGCAGGAGTTAAAGCAATGACTACCAGTCGGGTGATTGCATTCGATGCCGAACAACTCCATCAGAAGTTTGAAGAAGATTGCAAATTTGGGTACCTGATGATGTTAAAAACCGCCCAGGTAATCCGTGATCGCTTGAACGCTTTAAGGATCGAAACCCTGGCTTATTCAGCGGGTTGATTGGGCAATTTCCGCCGGATATTCATAGGAGCATGGTATGTCCCGGGTAAACCTCCCGGGATATACTTTTAATTATGGTCACCCACCTTAGAGACATGTTCCTTGAAGAACTCCCCCATCCCCCGGAAGCAATTAGCGCTTAATTTATGGCCAACATTCTCCTCACAATAAGTGACTCGTGCACCCGCTTTTTCCAAAATGGCAACCGCTGATCGGGCGCGATTAACTGGCACCAGGTCATCCATCCGGCCATGGGCGACGAATACATACTTGCCCAGTAAAGGCCGCCTTTCAACGACTTCCAGTGTACCCTCTGGAAGGAACCCTGACAGACCTGCCAGCGCACCCACCTGTGGTGAGTGATACAATGCCATCGAATACATCAAGGCCGCTCCCTGGCTGAAACCGATCATATTGACCTGCAAAAGGTCAGCACTGGAATAATTTTGAGAGGACAATAATTCTAGCAAGGCATCCACTGATGGTTTGAAGTCATCAAGACTCGGCCAGGCTCGTTTCCCCTGTGGATGCCAACCAAACCCCCCAAGGGGCGTAGAAAACAGACCGCGCGGTGCTACAATAATGAAGTTGTTGGACAGACGGGAAGTGAAGATCCACATTGAATTCTCGTCCCCTGTCCAACCATGCAACAACAAAAACAACGGATGCGGCCCATCTCCCGCCGGGATTCGCTGTTGGGTTACCCAACTGCCGATCTTTCGAGTGACCTGGGACGCATTCATTCCTGGTTTGCCTTTCTGGTTAGCCATTCAATTCCCCATAACATCGCCCAGATTAGGAGCAAGGGTAGCAGACCTAACGCCAGGCATAACAACCCCATGATCGCCGCTCCTTTTCCATAGAAAATGTAGATCAAACCATCACCTACAAAAAACAAGAGAATTACGCCGCCAAGGACCAATCGGACGTTTGTTTGGCTTGCATAACGGCGCAGATCGCGAGTCATAGGATTATGGATTGGAAAGCACAAGTCAAAACTGAATTAGATCAGGCTGTAGCAGCCCGCAAAGCCAGAAATGAAGGCAAGGCGCGTGTATATGCCCGTCGTGCTGCCGGGTATGTTATCGGCGAGTATCTCCGTCGAATGGAACTACCCATGATCAGTTCCAGTGCTTATACGCGCCTACAATATCTGCGTTCGTTGCCAGATATCTCTCCTCAAGTGCGAGAAGTCACCGATCACTTCTTGATGCGGATCAATCCTGATTATACCCTTCCCGTGGAAGTTGACCTGCTCGCTGAAGTCCGCTGGCTGGTTAATGAACTACTCGGGGATATCATCGAATAATCGAATTTATCTAATCCCCCTCATGATATCGATCAAAGCCTTGACCAATCGGCTTGCAGTCAAGATAAAGATCACACCGCTGATAACACCAACAGCGATCAACAACAAGAATTGAGAAGTTACTTTTCGGGGGAAACGAACCGTTGGTAGCAAGGGATCCGTCAGGCGTTGGTGTAACTGGTGAACAAACTCAGGCCTCGGATTCACCGCGGGGAAAGAGGTTTGCATTAGTTGTTCTAGATCTTTCAATCCATCTTTATTCACCTGAGAAACCTTCATTTTTGCCGTTCTCCCCTAGGGTAGCTCTTCTAAGCCTGTTAAACCTTCAATATTAACTAGGTCGAACTCATCTCTCAATGAAAGTAAAGTCCGGTGATATAGGCTCTTGACAGCTCCTTCAGTCCTTCCCATGATCTGACCGATCTCAGCATTGGAGAGGTGCTCAACAAATTTCAGGATTAATAATTGCTGGCGGTCAGAAGGTAGGTCATGAATAACATTCATTAATCCTTCTCGCTCTTCTGTCTTTAATAAAGCGACTTCCGGGTGTTCGCTAGTATGCCGGACGAGTAGAATTTCTTCTAAAGGCACCTCCCTCCGCCGGCTGTTATCACGATGCCAATTTGCCACCAGATTGTGCGCGATCCGGTATAGCCATGCTGAGAAGGGTAAACCACGGTCTTTATAGTTGCCAATATGCCGGAGCGCCCGGAAGAAGACGCGGGCTGTAAGATCCTCCGCATCGTGCTGGTTGCCAGTGCGATAATAAATATAATTATAAATTCTGCCCACGTAGCGCTCGTAGAGCACTCCGAAGGCTGCCTGGTCTCCCTGCGCGGCTGAGGTTAACGCAGCTTCATCGCTTAGGTCAAGCACATTCCTCACCAAGTCGGCAAGGTATACCAGTTGTAACTGATAACACCGCCGAGTAAAAATAGTTTCATCTAGTATATCACGCACGAGTGGGGTATAATGCGATACGCATGGGGATGACAGGCTTCGACGGAAGAGGCTGATCCCGGATTGCGAGCCGAGAGGCGCCGACCTCGTAAACTCAGCGCAACAAACAAGTGCCAACCGCACTTCCGTCTCCGCTCTGCCCCTCGCCGCCTAATCGGCAAGGGTAAGAGTCTGACCCCGTTAGCGGGTCACGTCCGCCTGCCCCGCTCTCCGACCGGAGGTAGACCGGGCGAGACAAAGTCGGAGTGCCGCACCTCACGCCACTAACCGTGTGAAAGAGGGGCTCTCGGGTCCCAGTGGCTGGCGCGTTGCCTGGCTTGTCGTCTGTCCGGCATCGCGTGAAAACCAACAAACGACTACGCTCGTAGATATCCGCGCATCGATCCTTTCGGACGCGGGTTCGATTCCCGCCATCTCCACAAGAAACCAACTACGGAGGTCTCAATGACTTCCGTAGTCTCTTTGTAGGTTAAACCTGGATAATAAAGCCTTTGAGATAACTTCCCTCTGGAAAGTTCAACGCCATAGGGTGGTCTGGTCCCTGGTGCAAACGCTCCACAATTCGAGCACTCACTCCTGCATCCAGCGCTGCTCCTGCCACGATCTTTTGGAACAAATCCTCACTGACGCCCCCTGAACAGGAAAATGTCACCAAAATTCCACCTGGCATTAATAACTTGAAGGCCAACAAGTTGATATCTTTATATCCCCGTGCTGCCCGCTGCGCCTGAGCAGAGGTAGTTGCAAACTTCGGAGGGTCTAATATGATCAAATTAAATGATAGCCCCCGGTCTCGATACTTCCTCAATACTTGGAAGACATCCCCTGTCTCAAACTCGGCTCGCTCCACCGGAAGTCTATTGAGAACCATGTTTTGCTGGGCTAATCTAAGTACCTCCGCCGACGAGTCGATCGCCATCACTCTTTCAGCACTTCCCGCTAAGGCAGAAACAGCGAATCCACCACTATAAGTAAAACAATCAAGCACTTTTCGACCCGCCGCCAGCGCTCTCAAGCGTGCGTGATTCTCGCGTTGGTCCAGGTAAAATCCGGTTTTATGTCCATGGCAAATATCCACCTCAAAGAATAAACCATTTTCCTGGATCTTCAAGCGCTCAGGCGTTTCAGACCCTATCAACATTCCCACTCGGGGCGCTAACCCTTCCAGGGTTCTAACTTCGGAATCAGAGCGCTCGAAGATTTGCTGGCACCCACTGATTTCTAAGATTAATTTCACCAGGGTATCGCGCCACCGCTCGGGTCCACTGCTTAGGCATTGGATCACCAATGTATCCGCGTATCGATCGACGATTAACCCTGGCAATCCATCTGATTCAGCATTCACCAAACGGTAAGCGTTTGTTTCGGCGGGGTTCACGAATTCCAGGCGAGCACCCATCGCCTGAGCAAGCCGATCGCGGAAAAATACTTCGTTAACCGCCTCCCCTGAATCCCATGACCAGATTCGTACCCGAATTTGGGAATGAGGGCTATACGCGCCACGCGCCAGAAACCTCCCCCGTGAATCGACCACATCTACAGTCTCTCCTATTCCCCCGCCTGCGTCCATCCCCTCCACACTTGCCACCGCTCCCGAATAAATCCACGGGTGTCGACGTAAAAGCGACTTCTCCCGCCCTGGTTTTAATCGAACTATTGCCATTTTTCACGCTTTATGCATCACCCATCACGGGATCACCCCTACTTGTTTCCCCGCCGCCTGGATGATGTTCATGGCATATTCGATCTGCCCTGGTTCATGCGCGGCGGTAACTGTCGCCCGCAGTCTAGCTAGTCCGGGGGGCACCGCGGGTGAGACAACTGGCAGAACGAAGATATCCTGACGTTGAGCCGCCTGAGTCATTGCAAAGGCACTGTTATCATCACCGCATAGGATAGGCACGATCGCGGTCGAAGTTTGTAAAGTATCAAATCCACGATTTTGCAATCCTGAAATAAACTGCTGTGCATTTGCGCGTAGCTTCTCCACTCGCCAAGGCTCATCCAGGATGACTTTGAAAGCCTCATTGGCAGCTGCCGCCTGCGCGGGCGGCAAAGCCGCAGAGAAAATATAAGCGCGACTGGCGTGGCGCAAATATTCAATCACCTCCTTCTTTCCTGCGATATAACCTCCCACCGATGGGATCGTCTTGCTCAGCGTGCCCATCTTAATGTCAATCGTGCCTGGCATATCAAAATGCTCTTCTATCCCGCGGCCTGTTTTCCCCAAAACGCCGACCGAATGCGCCTCGTCGATCATCAGCCAGGCGTGGTATTTACGGCACAGATCCACCATCCTTGGAAAGTCTATCGCATCCCCATCCATGCTAAAAACTGCATCGGCGATAACCAACTTCGCCGCTCCATTTTCAATTCTCTGCAACCGTTCTTCCAAGGCCTCCATATCATTATGCCTGAAGCGGAGGAATTTCGCCCCTGACATCAGACAACCATCCACAATGCTGGCATGATTGAGTTTATCCGAGATGACATAATCCCCTCGGCCAACCAAAGTGGACACTACGGTTAAGTTCGTCACATATCCTGAGGTAAACGTGACCGCGCTCTCGGTCTGTTTGAACTCGGCGATCGTTTCTTCAAGTTCAAGGTGCAAATCCAGACTACCCGCCAGGGTGCGCACACCGTGTGTACCAGTGCCATACCGGTCGATAGCTTCTTTGGCTGCCTGGTTGATGCGGGGGTGGCCGACCAAGCCTAGATAGCTATACGAGGCGAACATCCCCATCTCTCGTCCTTTAACCAGCACCTTCGATCCACCGCGCAGTTCGGTTACCGGTTGGTTATAGAAGTAGAGGTCAGCTTCACGAAGAGATTGTAACCGTTCTAGAATGGCGTTCATGCGGTGGGTTATTGTATCGTCTGCTTGATGGATATCCATGATGACGCTCCTATGTCTTTCTGAGATGGCCTAAACAATCTCACCTGCTAACCGGCGTAAACCGATATCATCGAGTATCGGAATCCCTAAAACTTTGGCTTTTTCAAATTTAGATCCTGGTTCGCTGCCCAGGACCAGGTAACTGGTTTTCTTGCTAATCGAATCGGTAACTTTTCCACCATAAGATTCGATGAACGCCTTGGCTCCCTCCCGAGAAAAACCAGGCAATGTTCCCGTAACTACGAAGGTTAACCCAGATAATTTCAGGTTCCCCTCCCTTGCTCCTGATCGTACTTCAGCCTGCGGCCAGACTCCGGCTGCACGAAGTTTCTCCAATACACCTTGGTTGGCCGGCACAGCAAACCAATCAACAATTGCCTGAGCGATGTTTGGACCGATTCCTTCGATCTGCTGCAAATCATCAAGACCAGCCCATTCTAATGAATGCAGATCCTGATAATGACGCGCGAGCTCAGAAGCTCCTACCTCACCCACGCCGCGAATGCCCAGCGCAGTGATCACTCGTGCCAGGCTACGCTCTTTCGAGACGGCGATGGAACGCAATAGATTATCTGCCTTCTTTTCTGCAAAGCCTTCGAGTTGGAGTAAATCCTCTCGCCGGAGAGTATATAAGTCTGCTACGTCGTGCACCAAGCCGGCCTGAACGAGTTGTTCGACAATCTTGATCCCCAGGCCGACAATGTCCATCGCACCGCGTGAGACGAAATGCTCCACGTTTCGAATTAACTGCGTCGGGCATGCTGCATTTACACAATACCAGGCTACCTCTCCTGGGAAGTGCTCAACTGGCTCACCACACGCTGGGCAATTTTTGGGTGGGTCAAATGCCTTTTCAACTCCTATCCGCGCACTTACTACGGGACCGATCACATACGGGATCACATCCCCAGCGCGTTTGACTAGCACTCGATCGCCAATGCGAATATCCTTTTCAACGATATAGTCGAAATTATGCAGGGTAGCTTGCTTGACAATCACCCCGCCGATCTCGACTGGTTCCAGGACAGCGTAGGGTGTGAGCACTCCTGTTCGGCCAACATTCACGCCGATATCCAACAGCTGCGTAGTCACTTCCCGAGCAGGAAACTTGAAGGCGATCGCACCCCGTGGATCTTTGCCAACTACACCCAGGTCATCCACAAGAGCTAATCCATCGACTTTGATCACCGCTCCATCAGCTTCATAAGGGAGTGACCAACGCCGTTCGTTCCATTCCAAGCAAGCCGTGATGGCTTTTTCTATCGTCCTATATCTATTCGCTTCGACCACAGGAAAACCTAGATTGCGGAGATACTCCACGGTTTCATAATGAGTTCCTGGTAAGGAATCCTCCCCGTCTACTATGCCATAAGTAAGCAACGTTAGTGGGCGTGAAGCTGTGAGATTCGGATCGAGTTGGCGTAATGAACCTGCAGCAGTATTGCGTGGATTGAGGTATGTTTTTTCACCAGCCTCTTCCAGGCGGCGATTGAGATCTTCAAAATCCTTCATGTAGATAAACACTTCCCCGCGTACCACCAGGTATCTTGGTGCCTTAATTTCACCCGGTTGTACGGGTATCCTCAACGGTAAAGCACGCACTGTCCGTAAATTCGTTGTTACATCCTCTCCGACTTCGCCATCCCCGCGCGTCGCTCCCTGGACGAAAATACCATCCCGGAAATGCAGGACTACTGTGAGACCATCGATTTTTGGTTCGACGATGAAACTTGCTTCAGCTACTCTCCCATCAAGGCGCAAGATGCGTTCATACCAGGCGCGCACCCCGTCTGCATCGAAGGCATTCCCCAGACTGAGCACTGGGGAAGGGTGGCGAAGTTTCTCGAATCGATCAGCAGGGGTTGCTCCAATCCTTTGGGTTGGCGAATCAGGGGTGATCCATTCAGGGTGGGAATTCTCAATTGCCCGAAGATCGGACATCAGCTGATCAAATTCAAGATCGCTGATCTGTGGGTCATCTAACACATGGTAACGATAGTTGTGGTATTGGATCTCGCGGCGAAGCTGCTCAAGCCGCAGGCGGAGCTGTTCAATATCCATGGTGATGAATTATAGCCTAAGTCGATGTTTCGCTGCTTGGAGATGCAGGAGTATTTTGAGGAGATCTCCGGATGTGTTCTAACGCCATCCCTTGACTCAACGCACTTGCTGTCATGATCACTAAGACGATCCAGAGTATATCCGAGAGCAGAAGGTGTAGGATTTGCATCCAGATCGGAGCTAAAAGGAAGACGTTCACTATACCGGCACTCAGTTGCAGGACGACTAAAACTATTAAAATCTTGGCCAATAATATTGTGGCTTGCTCCTGCTTTCGCATAGTAAGCCAGCTGGCTGACAAAATTAGATAAACGCCCACCAGAACTGCTAATGTCGGATGTAATAGCCGCAATCGCATTAAGAAGTGCGCAGTTGGAGATAAATCTTGTTGTATCCCTTCTGCAAGTGAACGAACCGGGAAAAGAGTGTCGCCTAATGCAGTCACTGCTCCACTCATCCCCAAAATTAACATTCCGACTAACCCTACCGCAAGCATACCTTGAATCAAGCCATTACTTTTATTTTGAAGTGGCTGGCCACCCGATGCCCACCAGGCAGTCATCGAAAGGCTTGCCAAAAGAAGAAAGGTATTTACGAGATGGAAAGACATTGAGAACGCCCTGGCCAGTGACGCGTTTCCCGCTACCAATTCAAACAAAACCAGTCCAGCCCCTAACAAGGCTTCGCTGACCATGAATAGCATGGAAAAACCTGCCCCCAGGCGTACCGGATTACCTTTTATGTATAACCGAAATGCACTCACCATCAATGCAATTATGAGTAAGAATGCTAATCCACTCATTATCCGATGGGTAAATTCAATCAAAGTTTCTACTCTCGGCGCGTAGGGTACGACTACACCATTACATAATGGCCAATGGCTGCCGCAGCCCGCTCCTGAACCGGAGGCGCGTACATATGCGCCCCACAGGATCACTGCCAGGTTGTAAGCCAATACTCCCCAGGCAAATCTTGCAAATCCAGATAATTTCAAACCTGAGGTCTTATTCAACATACCAAAACTGGTGACAGAATCCATTCCAGGATTGAGGATTTCTTATCCCATCCGGCCTGTAATGTAATCTTCGCTTAGTTGCTTTTCCGGTCGGGTGAACATAATTTCTGTGGGCGAGAACTCAACCAATTCACCAAGCCAAAATAGGCCAGTGAAATCAGAAACGCGTGCAGCCTGTTGCATATTATGAGTCACAATTACAATTGTATAATCCTTTTTCAATACCGCGATTAATTCTTCGATTTTTAGGGTAGCTATAGGGTCTAAGGCTGATGCAGGTTCATCCATCAAGATAACCTCAGGCTCAACCGCTAACACTCTGGCGATGCATAAGCGCTGTTGCTGGCCGAGAGATAAGTCTAACGCATCCTTTTTTAAATGATCTTTTACTTCGTCGAATAGAGCCGCCTGCCGTAAACTTCGCTCGACCAAATTATTCAGATCGTGCCGGTTTCCGGTTAAACCTAAGACACGCGGCCCGAAAGCGACATTATCAAATATTGATTGGGGGAATGGATTGGGTCTCTGAAACACCATCCCAACCCGCTGCCGTAATTGAATTAAGTCCACATCCGGAGTGTAGATATCTTCGCCCTTAAGAAGAATCTGCCCTTCAATTCTTACACCTGGGATTGTATCGTTCATCCGGTTCAGGCAACGCAAAAAAGTCGATTTGCCACAGCCCGAAGGTCCGATCAATGCGGTAACTCGGTGAGGAAGAATATCTATATTGATTTCATTCAAAGCGTTTTTCTCACCGTAATAGAAATTTAAATTAGAGACTTCAATAATTGATTGCTGATCGGTCATGACCTGATTCTACTCGATATCCTTTAGTAAACTACTTTCATCATTATTAGGATCCACAACCTTGCTCCACCTAATGATCACGACTATAATCGCTTTGATGAAAATACTCCACTGGTTGATCACTGCCGGGGCTACACTAGCTTTAGTTGGTTGTGCAGTTCAATCCACGACACCGGGGGCAGGAATACAACAATCCGAAAGCGCCTATATTGAAAACAAAGGCTCCGATACTATTGTAAACCTTGCCCTGGCTTGGGCTGAGCGGTACCAGCAACTCCATCCCGAAGTCCGCATCTCGGTAACTGGCGGAGGCTCAGGAACTGGAATTGCTGCACTGATCAACGGTACAGTGGACATTGCCAACGCCTCCCGGAAAATTAAACCGGAGGAGGTTGAAAAAGCCGAGGCTAATGGCACCCAACCAGTGGAATTTGTCATCTCACGGGATGCAATTGCCATAATCGTCAATAAAAATAATCCAGTCGAACGCTTAACCCTGCAACAAATTTCTGACATCTATAGCGGTAAAATCAATAATTGGCGCGAATTAGGCGGTGAAGACCGTCCGATCGTTCGCCTGTCGCGGGAGACTAACTCTGGCACGCATGTTTATTTCTTGGAAGAAGTGCTTCGTCTAGGACAGGCTGATAATAAAACCCTTTTCTCAACTGATACTTTACTATTGCCTTCCTCCGAAGGCATCAGCGCCGAAATCCGCGACAATCCGAACGCCATCGGATACGACGGGCTAGGTTATGTCACACCCGACTTGAAGATGCTCGCTGTAGCCTCAAACGAAAGAGGGGAGTATGTCTTACCATCTGCAGAAACTGTAAACAATGATACCTATCCGATCGCTCGTGATTTGTACATGTATTCCAATGGTCAACCTGGTGGGGAATTAAAAAGGTACCTGGAGTGGATTTCTTCCCGCGAGGCTCAACAGATCGTTGAAGATTTAGGTTTTGTTCCCATCAATCCACAATAACCACGACTGTATTGGTACTCTCTGTCTATTTCTCCTATATATAAGATGAGAAAATCTTTTTCCTGGAACGAACTCCTGATCACAGGTCTCATTAAAGTCTCTGGGTACTCTGCTATTTTATTTGTTGGCCTGATTCTATTTTTCCTATTAAGAGAAGGGCTTCCTACACTCGGTGAGGTTCCGCTTTCTGAGGTTTTTAGTAAGCGCTGGTATCCAATCGAAGATTATTTCGGAATCTTGCCTCTCCTGGGCGGCTCTTTGATCGTCACTCTTGGCGCAACGATGATTGCTGTCCCTATTGGAATAAGCACAGCGATTTTCATCTCGGAAATCGCACCCCGTTGGGCCAGGGAAATCCTGAAACCTTTGATCGAGCTGCTGGCGGGGTTGCCCTCAGTGGTGCTTGGATTCTTAGGAGTGCTCATCTTTACATCCCTATTGCGCCGCGCCCTCAACCTCCCAACCGGTCTCACCGCGTTTACCGGTTCTTTCCTCCTGGGTGGGATCGCCATCCCGACTATCGTCTCGGTTGCTGAAGATGCTCTAGACGCTGTTCCCCGTTCATACCGGGATGGAGCGTTAGCTTTAGGCGCCACCAAATGGCAAACTATCTGGCGCGTGACTCTGCCAGCAGCCCGTTCTGGAGTATTGACCGCTATCATGTTGGGAATAGGCAGGGCGATCGGTGAAACGATGGCTGTGATGATGGTTACTGGAAACGCTCCAGTGTTGCCTGTGCGTTTAAGCATGCTGTTTTCGCCAGTGAGAACAATGACCGCTACCATCGCTGCCGAGATGGGCGAGGTGGCGAGTGGTAGTGTTCATTTCCATGTTCTGTTCTTGATCGGCATCATTCTCTTCTTAATCTCCTTAATCGTGAATGTGATTGCCTCCGCGGTGGTATTTCGCCAGCGGAAGCGCTCGGAGCGGATTCTGTCATGAAGCGGATTCAATCCTCTCATTCTCGCCAATTAGCTCAACGAGCTGCTTTCATCTTTTTAACGGCGATCGCCTTATTGACCGCAATAACGATTCTCATGGTAGTCATTTATATTGCCATTAAAGGCGGATCAGCCATTTCCTGGGAATTCTTGACCGGTCTTCCCAGAAATGGCATGCGTTCTGGTGGAATATTCCCTGCTATCGTGGGAACCTTATACCTTACCATCGGTACCGCTATTTTCTCAGTACCCCTGGGAATTTGCGCAGCTATTTACTTATCTGAATATGCATCGGACAACCGCTGGACACGCATAATCCGCATCGCTATCATCAACCTGGCAGGGATTCCATCGGTGGTCTACGGTCTATTCGGCCTGGGACTATTTGTTCTTTTCCTCAATTTTGGCACCAGCATCCTGGCTGGCTCGTTGACCTTAGCGATTATGACTTTACCGGTGATTATCTCTACCGCAGAAGAAGCCTTGCGCGCTGTCCCACAATCATTCCGCGTGGTGAGTATTTCTATGGGAGGCACTTACTGGCAGACCATCCGCCGGATCGTCCTGCCGCAGGCATTACCCGGTATCTTGACCGGAGTAATTCTGGGTCTCGAGCGCGCCGCGGGTGAAACCGCCCCAATCTTGTTTACAGTGGCAGCTTTTTTCCTGCCCAGGTTACCCAACTCGCCTTTCGATGCCACCATGGCCTTGCCTTATCACCTGTTCGTTATTTCAACCCAAGTCCCAGGTATGCCGGTCCAAATCCAATACGGGACCGCGCTAGTATTAATCATCTTCGTTCTTGGCATGAACTCACTCGCTACCGTCATTCGTTCTCGAGCTCGGGCTCGTCGTCAGTGGTAGAAAACCTCAACCCGATGATCAAGATCCACATCGAAAACTTCTCTTTATTTTATTCAGACGGCACTGAGTCCTTGAAGAATATCAATCTCGACATTCCTGCCAATGCGATCACAGTTCTTTTCGGACCGGCCGGAGGTGGTAAATCGACTCTTTTACGCGTCATAAACAGATTGAACGACCTCGCTGATATAAAGCAATTTTCAGGGAAAGTCCTGATCGACGGACAAAACATCCTTGATCCGGACCTCGACGTGATCACCCTGCGGCGCCGGATAGGGATCGTGTTTGCCCGACCAGTGGTACTCCCATTCAGCATCCGTAAGAATCTGACCTATGGCTTAGAACTCGCTGGGATTCGCCAGAAACAACGGCTCGAAGATGCTATGGTGCGCAGTTTAAACCAGGCCGCCCTATGGGAAGAGGTAAAAGATCGACTCAATGATCCAGCTGTCGCTCTCTCCGGTGGACAACAACAGCGTTTGTGTTTGGCGCGCAGCCTGGTCCTTGAACCTGAAATTATCCTTCTCGATGAACCAACTTCTGGTTTGGATCCGATCTCGACTGGCAAGGTAGAGGCTTCGCTTCATGAGCTGAAAAAACAATATACTATTGTCCTTGTCCCCCATTCCATTCAACAAGCCGCTCGTACAGCCGATCATGCTGCTTTCTTCCTCCAGGGCGAGCTAATCGAGTTTTCCCTTGGGAAAAACATCTTCACCAATCCCCTTGATAAGCGCACGGAAGACTATGTGGAAGGTCGTTTTGGTTAATTGGAGCAGAATGTGGCCGAATTAATCCTTATCGTCGAAGACGAACCAAGCCTTAGAGAAACGCTTTCTTACAATTTATCGCGGTTAGGTTACAGAGCAGATACTGCTGTCGATGGTAAATCCGCCATCGAGGCTGCCCGACGCCTCTTACCAGACCTGATCGTACTGGATATCATGCTTCCTGTTTTAGACGGATTCGAGGTCTGCCGGATCCTCCGCCAGGAGATGAGTGTCCCGATCATTATGCTGACTGCCCGTGACGAGGAGATTGATCGCGTGATTGGATTGGAAATCGGCGCGGATGATTACTTGACAAAACCCTTCAGCATGCGAGAATTCCAGGCGCGGGTGAAAGCCCAACTCCGTCGGGTACGGTTAGAACGCGAAAAAGCCGAATCAACTTCACCTGATAAAAAAGAAATCTTACAATTTGATGACTTGACGCTTGACATGGCCCGTCGCGAAGTTCGCTTGGATGACAAGCCACTTCCACTCAAACCTAAGGAGTATGATTTGCTGCTCTTCATGGCAAGGCACCGTGGTCACGTCTTATCCCGAGATTTGATTCTCGAACGCGTATGGGGCTGGGACTTCAGCGGAGACAGCCGGACCGTGGATGTGCATGTAAGGTGGTTGCGAGAGAAAATCGAACAAAACCCAGCCAAGCCAGACCGGATTGTCACCGTGCGCGGGGCAGGCTATCGGTTTGAAGGATAGCATGTTTCATAGTATTCGCTGGCGGATAGCCATTCCGTACGTTATTCTTTTCATGCTGGTATTGACCGGGCTGAGTCTCTATATATCGGATTATATTTATCACACCGAATTGAACGAACTGGAATCAAAATTGACTTCAGAGGCAAGGTTACTTGGAGGGACTCTCGAACAAAGGATTAACAGTGAATTCCCTGGCCAAGGTCTTGATCTTCTTGCCAAAGATTGGTCGGATGATCTGGGAGTGCGTGTTACTCTCATCGCTGCGGATGGCGTGGTAGTCGGCGAATCTCACGAGGATCGAGCGACTATGGACAATCATCTCCAACGACCCGAAATTCAACAAGCACTTATCGAAGGGATGGGCAGGTCGATCCGGTTTAGCCGGACCTTGGGAACTGAAATGTTGTATATCGCCCTCCCATTAGATTATAGCGATGGTGAAGTATTAGGGTATGTCCGTCTTGCCATTGCGTTAGATCAAATTGAAGCCAAGGTTTCTACTCTACGGAAAACTATTCTCACCGGGACATTGATTACAACCCTCCTGGCAGTTCTATTGGGGCTGGTAGTTGCTGAGTACACCACACGACCCTTACGAAATCTTGCCCAGGCGACCCAGCAAATTTCCCTGGATGGTCAGAGTGACCAGATGATCCCTATGACCCGCGACGAGGTGGGCCAGCTGGCTGGTGCGATTAATGATATGCGCATCCAGTTGCGCGCCCAATTTAGCCGCCTTGATACCGAACGTAACAAGCTAGTTGCAGTTTTGAAGCAACTCAGTGACGGGGTGATGATCGTTGATGAAATGGGGAAAGTACAGATGGTAAATCCGGCTGCCCAACGTATGTTTTCTGTGGTGGAAGAAGGTGACGCCTTAGGTCGTTCGCTTCCCAACGTTGTCAGACACCATCAAATTATTGAGCTTTGGCGGAAATGTCAGGAATCCAGTGAAAACCAGGTGACTTCACTCGAAATCCCCATGAAACACCAAATTTTTCAAGTTGAAGCCATCCCTTTGGTTCAGACTCTACCCGGCAGTGTTCTCCTGGTAGTTAACGATCTCACACACCTACGACGCCTGGAAACCGTCCGCCGGGATTTTATCAGTAACATATCTCATGAATTACGTACTCCACTCGCTTCGCTAAAAGCTCTGGCAGAAACACTTCAGGAAAGCGCGCTGGACGACCCTCCTGCCGCACGTCGTTTCCTGAGCCGGATAGAGGCCGAGGTGGATGCATTGTCATTGATGGTTCAGGAGTTATTAGAACTCTCTCGGATTGAATCCGGGAAGGTGCCGCTTGAATTAAAGCCCGTCCCTCCCCAGGATTTATTGACCTCAGCCATCGAACGCCTGCAATTACAGGCTGAGAATTCTGGGATCCAAGTGCAGCTGCTCTGCCCTACCGATCTACCAATGGTGCTCGCTGATCCACCACGGATCGAGCAGGTTCTCGTCAACCTATTACACAACGCCATTAAATTCACTCCTGCAGGTGGAAACATCACTCTTACCGCGCAAATTTCTGATGAAATGGTTCTTTTTTCTATTAAAGATACTGGGAGTGGAATTTCTGCTGAAGACCTGCCGCGGATTTTTGAACGCTTCTACAAGGCAGATCGGGCGCGATCTAGTGGTGGAACCGGGTTGGGACTGGCGATCTCCCGCCATATGGTAGAAGCCCATGGCGGTCGCATCTGGGCTGAGAGTCTCGAGGGTCGGGGCAGCACTTTTTATTTCACTGTCCCGGTTGTGGCTTGATCTAATTTGAATCCTTGTTTCTAATGCTGGTCACATCCCTCCCAATTCTATTTTTACTAACCAGCTAATTGGCTACACGCAAGAGTAATCTTAGGGAAATCGCGGTGGTTGGATTGGGTTGATCCTTGCTGGTTTCGGCTTTATCCTCCCTGCAACTTTGATCGTCACGATTTTGTCCTAATAAGCAACCCATTCATCCCTAGACTTCGAAACTCGCTTTGGGCTGGAAGCCTGCTGGATGGTGTCAATGTTGCTTCTTTGGGCTGATGGCTGGGGTCACCTGGCATTTAAGCCTGGCTGCACTGGTCGATCCGCTCACAATCACCCTGGCAATTCTGTCAGCAATCCTGCTGCTTCGTTTTCACGTTAGATCGACCTGGCTGATACTCATTGGTATTGTGGTTGGAATACTCAAAGCAGCGATATGGCGCCAAGGTTTGATGGATGTTAATCAATTCTTAACAAAACCTTGACTATTGTTTAACCTTGCTTTCCCCTGGCGTTAAAGCCATCGTGTTATTCTTCTTCCCGATACTATTAAATAGGAGTTAGAAGAATGAAACGCACGTTATTCACATTGTTATCTGCTCTCGTATTAATAACCACCCTGTTAGCCGCCTGTGCCCCTCCTCCTGTTGTCGAAACTCCCGCTGCAGCGGCATTGGAAACAGAAGCTCCTGTGCAAACGGAAGCTCCTGCGGAGGCAACCGAGGCCCCTGTTGCCCCAGAACCTCCGATGGGTCAAGTCGAACTACCCAATGTCGATCCATCAGCGGTGACGGGTGACATCATCGTCGCAGGCAGCTCGACCGTCTATCCCCTGACAGAAGCCATGGCTGTTCGCTTCGAGAACGAAGGTTATGCCGGCAAGATCACCATCGACAGCATCGGCACCGGCGCTGGCTTCGAGCGCTTCTGCAAGGCTGGAGAGACCGACATCTCCAACGCCAGCCGCCCTATAAAGGATGAAGAGCGCACCAACTGCCAGGCCATTGGCCGTGAAGCCATCGAATTTCGCGTTGGCACCGATGCCCTGGCTGTGGTGGTCAGCTCCGAGAACGACTTCGTCCAGAACCTGACCAAGGATCAGCTCGCCCTTGCCTTCTCCACCGCCCAGACCTGGGCTGACGTCGACCCCGCTTTCCCCGCCGAGCCCATCTCACGCTACAGCCCCGGCACCGACTCCGGCACTTTCGACTACTTCGTCGAAGTTGTCATGACCCCCGCAAACGGCGACGATGCAGATGCCGGCAAGGCTGCCATCCTCGGCGCCCAGAACATCCAGTTCAGCGAAGACGACAATGTCCTCGTCCAGGGTGTCGAAGGCGGCCCCTACGCCATCGGTTACTTCGGCTTCGCTTATTTCAAAGAGAACCAGGGTAACCTGCGCGCGCTCTCAATTGAAGGTGTCGAACCCAACGAGCAGACCGCCGAGAGCAACGAATACCCGCTCTCTCGCCCCCTGTTCATCTACTCCGATGCGGGCATCATGCAGGCCAAATCCCAGGTAGCCGACTTCATCAACTTCTTCCTGACTTATGTCAAGGAAGAGATCGTCAACGTCGGCTACTTCCCCGCCAGCAGCGAAGCCCTCGACCAGGCCAAACAATCCTGGCTGGACGCAATGGGACAGTAATTTACTCCCTTTATCCCGTCGCGCCTGAGCCAAAAACCAGGCGCGACGATTTTTTGCTTAATCACCGACTAAGTATCATTCTGTTGAATCTTTGAAACACGGTTATGATTAATCATTATCATGTTATCAAAATTAGATAAATGGTTGGAGAAGATAGGATGGCTAATGAAGTGAAAATAGTTCCTTTGATGCCAGAAGTTTCTACTGAAAGCGCAAAGCCGCAGAATCTGAGGAAACACCCCCGCATTATAGAATCAATCATCCAGGCATTCCTTTTTATTTGTGGCGCTATCTCAATTTTCACAACCATCGGGATAATCGTTTACCTGGGTGAAGAAGCGCTTGGATTCTTCACATCATCTGAAGTGAGCCTGTTCGAATTCTTCACCGGCACTGTCTGGCAGCCGCAGATTGGAAATTTCGGCATTTTGCCTCTGCTCAACGCAACCTTGATGACGACAGGGATAGCGATGCTGGTAGCCTTGCCTTTGGGGATGTGTGTAGCTATCTACTTGAGCGAATACGCTTCTCCGAAGATGCGAAGTTTCCTGAAACCCATCCTTGAGGTCATCGCAGGCATCCCGACTGTGGTTTTAGGCTTCTTTGCTTTATATACGATGACTCCGCTACTCAGAGCTCTGATCGGAAAGGAGATAGTCCAGGTTTACAACACTGCTTCTGCCGGTCTTGTCATGGGTATCTTGATCTTGCCATTGATAAGCTCTATGACAGAAGATGCCTTGAGCGCTGTGCCCAGGTCCCTCCGGGAGGGTGCCTACGGTTTAGGCGCAACCAGGCTAGAAGTAGCTACCCAGGTAGTCGTTCCGGCTGCACTATCTGGCATCACAGCCGCTATAATTTTGGGTTTCTCCCGGGCAGTGGGTGAAGCGATGATCGTAGCCATCGCTGCCGGTGCTGGGCCTAACCTTACCTGGAATCCATTTAGACCCGCCGAAACTATGACGGGGCATATCGTTCGCATCAGTGGCGGCGATTTAAGTTATGACTCCATAGATTACAATAGCCTGTTTGCTATCGCCTTGATGCTCTTTCTTATCACTTTGCTATTGAATCTCGTGAGCCAAAGAATTATTAAACGCTTCCGCGAGGTGTATGAATGAGCGCAAATCCACAGCGTGATGAATTTGGAAACGCACAATCAGGGCAAACCGAAGCCACAAATCGTTTCATTTTTATTCCTAATTTAACCAGCCGCCATCGCCGGGGAAGAATATGGGCGATAGTTTTCCTTGCCTCCACCATCGTTGGCGTTATCGCCCTTACAGCATTAATTGTTACGATACTGAATGACTCCTTCGGGTATGCAGCAATTCAATTTACAGTCCAACCTGAAACACTTGCCCCGGGAGAGAAAACCCTTGAGCAAATGACCTGCCCGGAGCTGGCGTCTCTCTTAGAGGAGAACATTTCACCTAACCGGTTTCGGCAGATTCAAAGCGAAAAACCATTCTCAGAACGCACACAGCGTGAATGTTATGAACTGGTTATTACGGAAGTTGCTAAGCCAAAAGCCGTAGAAACCTGGCCGTTATTTTATTCTTTGCAGTATCGTCATGAATTAGCGCTTTATGTCGAGCAAAAATACCCAGGGTCTGAATTGGTTTTCCGTTCCTGGATAAGCAAGGATTTCATATCTTCGCATCAGAGCAGCGATCCATTATTAGCTGGACTCCGCACAGCAATCCTGGGTTCCTTATTTGTGATTGCCATTGTTATTGTAGTCGCTTTCCCAGTTGGGATTGCCGCTGCGATTTATTTGGAAGAATACGCAACCCAGAGCTGGATCAATCGAGTCATCCAGACGAATATTAATAACCTGGCAGGCGTTCCATCGATCATATACGGGATGTTGGGATTGGCTTTTTTTGTCCGGGCGCTCGAACCACTCACCAGCGGCACCATTTTTGGCGCAACCGTTTCGACTACTGCCAATGGACGTACGATCCTTTCCGCTGGATTGACCCTCGCATTATTAATTTTGCCGGTCATAATCATCAACTCCCAGGAAGCGATCCGGGCTGTTCCCAGCTCTTTGCGGGAAGCCAGCTACGGAATGGGCGCGACGAAATGGCAGACAGTGTGGTATCATGTCTTGCCAAATGCGTTACCTGGCATCCTGACTGGAGCAATCCTTTCTGTCTCTCGTGCCTTTGGAGAGACAGCACCCCTGGTCGTTGTCGGTGCATCGACCTTTATCACCTATGATCCAGGAAATATCTTTTCAAAGTTCACTACCATCCCGATTCAAATCTATCAATGGACCTCACGCCCTCAGGATGCGTTCAGGAACATCGCTGGGGCTGCCATCATCATTCTATTGGTTTTATTGCTCACTTTAAACGCAACTGCTATCCTACTCCGTACTCGATTCAGTAGAAGGTTAATATGAAAATAGACATCAAGCTCTCGGCTCTCCAGGCCGGATTAGCGTCGAGTAAGAAATCAAACGGTTGGCATAGTATTGAAGCTCGCAATTTAAATGTATTTTATGGGGATTTTCTGGCCGTCAAGGATGTGAATTTGAATGTCGAACGCCAAAAGATCACAGCCATTATCGGTCCATCTGGGTGTGGAAAAAGCACAGTAATACGTGCTTTTAACCGCATGAATGACCTGGTCCCGATTGCACGTACGGAAGGTGAGGTGCTTTTTCACGGCCAAAACATCTATGCCGAGGAGGTAGATCCAGTCGAAGTCCGCAAGCGAATTGGTATGGTATTCCAGAAACCTAACCCTTTCCCCAAGAGCATCTACGAAAACATCGCTTGGGGGGCGCGGATAAACGGTTTTAAAGGCCATAGGGCGGATCTAGACGATCTGGTAGAATCAACCTTAAAAAGCGCTGCGCTCTGGGATGAAGTCAAGGATAAGCTCAATCAAAGTGGGTTGTCCCTTTCAGGTGGTCAGCAACAACGCCTTTGCATCGCTCGCACCATCGCTATTAAACCGGATATCATCTTAATGGATGAGCCCTGTTCTGCGTTGGATCCCATCTCAACGCTAAAAATCGAGGAACTTATGCGGGATCTTTCAGTAGACTATACCATCATTATCGTGACCCACAATATGCAACAGGCAGCCAGGGTATCCGATTTCACCGCGTTTTTCACGCTGGATGAACTCCGAGCAGGGTTTTTAATGGAATATGGACCCACAAACCGGATCTTCATGAACCCGAAAGAGAAAGTTACAGAGGATTACATTACTGGTCGCTTTGGTTAGGTTATGGACAGACCCTGGAAATGAACTCAAGATGCAGAGGAAGAACTTATGACTATATCGCCTAGAGAAACGTTAGATACTGCTCTTCAGGAATTGTTGGATGATATCCTATTCATGAGCAGTATGGTAGAGGAAGCGATCAATATGTCAGTACAAGCCCTCAAACGAAGAGATATTGAAGCTTCCAAGCAGATTTTCGCTGACGACCAGAAGATCAACGAAAAGCACTTCCAAATTGAAAATCAGGGCATCCTTTTGATCGCCACCCAACAACCCATGGCACGCGATCTTCGAATGCTCGCCGCCACATTGGAGATCGCTACGGAACTGGAGCGAATCGGTGACTACGCCAAGGGTATCGCTAAGATCAATATCATGATGGGGAACGAACCTCTCGTCAAACCTTTAATCGACATTCCCCGAATGGCAGAGGTTAGTTTAGGCATGCTTCACCGGGCTATGGGCGCCTTTGTGGCTGGCGATGTCGACATTGCTCGCAAAATCCCCAAAGAAGATGATCTAATCGATGCGCTCTACAACCAGGTGTATCGTGAACTGCTTACCTACATGATTGCAGATACTTCCACCATCGATCGAGCAAATTATCTCCTTTGGGTTGCTCATAATCTCGAGCGAATGGCTGACCGGGTAACAAATATCTGTGAACGAACTATTTATATGGTGACCGGTGAAATGATGGAAATGGACCAGACCTACGACGAATGGAAATAAATGGTATATGTATGAACAAGCCTAAAGTTCTATTCCTTTGCTCAGGAAACACTGCTCGAAGCCAAATGGCAGAGGCTTTTCTTAGAAAATACGCCGGTGAATACTTTGATGTTTATAGCGCTGGCCTCGAACCGGGTGAGTTAAATCCTTTCACCATTAAGGTAATGGATGAAGTCGGCATTGATATGAGCAACCATTACGCGAAAGGCTTAGAACAATTCTTCATGAAAGTCAATTTCGCTTACATGATTACGGTTTGTGATCGGGCTGAGAAGAGTTGCCCGGTTTTTCCTGGGATGGGGAAACGCGTCTTCTGGCCAATTGAGGACCCGGCTGCATTCGATGGTCCGGACGACGGAAAAATCATCACCTTTCGGAAAACTCGTGATGAAATTAGTGTTCGTGTCATGGATTGGCTGCATGAATTAGGTATTCAACCTGCCGATTGAACCAAAAAATATTGACCTTGTGTTGCATGTTGGGGTAAACTACGCAAGCATTATTCCTGAATAAAATCTTAGTGGTAATAACTCAATATATTTCGGAGGATGCTATGTCAGACGTAAAAGTCGCGCCCCATGGTTCCTGGAAATCGCCGATTACATCTGATCTGATCGTCTCGGAAACCATCGGTTTAGGAGCCATCACCCTGGATGGGTTTAACATCTATTGGATCGAAGTGCGTCTGAAAGAAGGCGGTCGTTACGTCGTTGTTCGACATACAACGGAGGGTAAATCGACCGATGTAACACCTCCGCCATTCAATGTTCGTACCCGAGTTCACGAGTATGGCGGCGCTGCATATAAAGTCCTGAATGGCGTTGTTTTTTTCTCGAATTTTGACGATCAACGCATATATCGACAAGACCCTGGGACAGATCCTAAACCCATTACCCCTGAAGGCGAGTACCGCTATGCTGACTATATCTTTGACCGCCGCCGAAACCAGTTAATCTGTGTCCGAGAGGACCACACCCATAGCGATCAAGAGGCGGTTAATACCTTAGTGAGTGTTGATCTCGAATCGGACTATAAATCCCAAACTGCAGGAAAGGTTCTCGTCTCCGGCAATGACTTTTACGCTTTCCCCCGCCTCAACCCTGAGGGCACTCGATTAGCCTGGACAACCTGGAATCACCCCAATATGCCCTGGGATGGCACTGAACTTTGGGTTGCAGAACTCGCTGAAAATGGTTTGGTGGTGAATGCCCGTTTGGTAGCTGGCGGAATCGAAGAATCGATCTTTCAGCCCTCCTGGTCGCCGGATGGTATTTTATACTTTGTCTCCGACCGCTCCGGCTGGTGGAACTTGTACCGTTGGCGAGATGGAAAAATCGAGCCAATCTATCCCATGCAGGCTGAATTTGGAATGCCACAATGGGTATTTGGGATGTCCACTTATGAATTTGCCTCGGCAGAGCGGCTTGTCTGCACTTATATCCGACAAGGTACATCATACATAGCCGTCATTGATCTGAACCATAAGAATATAACCACCATTGATACCCCCTTCACAGACATTTGGGGGCTGCGGGTTGTTGGGGATCAGGTGATATTCAACGCCGGATCTCCAACCGAACCCGCCGCCATCATCAAGCTTGATATAACCACTGGGTACCACGAAGTCCTCCGTCGCTCGAGCGAGATGGCGATCGATCCGACATATTTCTCTATTCCCCAAACGGTTCAATTTCCCACCGAGAAGGGCCTAATTGCCTATGCTTTTTTCTATCCTGCGAAGAATCCGGATTATTCACCACCAGATGGCGAATTTCCCCCTCTGTTGGTAATGAGCCATGGAGGTCCAACAGGAGCGACTTCCACGATGTTCAACCCAGAAATTCAATACTGGACAAGTCGAGGTATCGCCGTGCTTGATGTAAACTATGGCGGCAGCTCTGGTTACGGGCGGAAATACCGCGAACGGCTCAACGGCCAATGGGGACTTGTCGACATGGACGATTGCGCCAATGGGGCACTTTTCCTCGTCGAGCAAGGGATTGTCGATGGCAACCGCTTAGCCATTACAGGTGGGAGCGCGGGTGGCTATACCACATTATGTGCCCTGACCTTTCGTAACCTCTTCAAAGCCGGAGCCAGCCATTTTGGGATCGGAGATCTCGAATCCTTCGTTAAGGACACCCACAAGTTCGAGTCGCGTTACCTGGACCGTCTGGTAGGACCGTATCCTGAACGCCTGGATTTATATCAGGAACGCTCGCCAATCCAACACATCGACCAGCTTTCGACTCCAATGATCCTGTTCCAAGGATTAGAAGACAAGATCGTCCCACCAAATCAGGCAGAAATGATGTTTTCTGCAGTGCGAGCCAAGGGATTGCCGGTCGCTTACCTGCCATTCGAAGGCGAGCAACATGGTTTCCGCAAAGCTGAGAACATCAAGCGCGCCTTGGATGCCGAATTATATTTCTACTCCCGCATCTTTGGCTTCGAGTTAGCCGATCCAGTCGAACCAGTGCACATCGAAAATATGTAACTACAACTTCCCGAAAGTTTCGAACTTTCGGGAAGTTCTTAAAATCTGACATTAACAGGATAATTTATAGCCAAAAGTCACTTGCCCTTCGGTTTAAGGAAGTGTAAACTAATCTGAGAAAATGGAGGCTACCATGAACGCTGTAAAGATTATCTCTTATATCGCGGCTGCAATATTCATTTTCTTTGGGATTATGTTCATCTATGCCACCTTTAGCCCACAAGGTCAAATCGGTTGGTTGGTCGTTGGTTTGATAAGCGTGGTGATCGGATTCGGATTGATCTGGTTTGCCAGCACGCGAAAAGCTCTCGTGGCTGGTTCTGGCGAGGATGTCACCCTAAAAATCGACCTGCCAGCCAATGTAGAATTAGATACCTTGAAATGTCAATCCTGTGGTGGGGTATTAAAACCAGAGAACATCAAGATGGTGGCTGGCGCCCCCGTCGTTACCTGCCCATATTGTGGCACCACCTACCAGTTGACCGAAGAACCGAAATGGTAAAGCAAAAAATATGAACCGAGAATCGTGATTTATTCACGTATCCAAAACGTCTAAGGAGTAAAAGTCATTGGATGGCACAGGAGAGTCGACTATGAGTGGTAGATCAAATCACCAATCTAAAATCAAAAATCTAAAATATCTTCTCGCTTTCCTCGCCTTATTTGTATTGACTCCCGGCGTTGCCCTGGCGCAGACTTACTCCTTCAGCCTTCCGCAGGAGACTGTAAATGTCTACTGGAACCAGGACGGCACCAGCTCGATCGATTACATATTCGTCTTCACTAACGATTCCTTCGCCTCGCCCATCGACTATGTGGACATTGGCGTACCGAATGAGAACTATGACCTGAACAGTGTTGTTGCTGACGTGGATGGACAGGTCATCAATGACATCGAAAAGTCACCTTATGTCGATCCAGGGATTGCAGTTGGGTTAGGAAGCAGCGCCATCCAACCCGGTGAGGCCGGCCAGGTGCATGTCAATATCGGTCGGGTAGAGCGAGTCCTATATCCTGACGATACTGATGATAGCTATGCAAGTGGAGAGTTTATCCCTACCTGGTTCGATTCATCTTTCGTCCATGGCAATACGGACCTGATCGTTATTTTTCATCTCCCACCCGGTGTCCAACCAGAGGAACCACGCTGGCATGCATCACCCTCCGGTTGGCCATCAGAACCGATGGCTGGCATGGACGATCAGGGTCGGATCACATACACATGGCACAATCCGAATGCTATTGGCTATGCGCAATATGCCTTCGGTGCTTCCTTCCCTGAACAATATGTGCCCAAAAATGCCATTGTCCGCCCCAATCCATTCGCAGGGTTGATCGCTACACTCAGTTCTATCGCCATTCCTCTCCTCTGCATCGGTATGATTGGTTTTTTCATTTATTGGGCTGTCACCTCCGACCGCAAACGCAAGATGAAATATCTCCCACCCAAGATTTCCATCGAGGGACACGGCATCAAACGCGGCCTGACTGCTGTAGAGGCTGGCATACTAATGGAACAGCCGATGGATAAGATTCTGACCATGATCCTGTTTTCGGTGCTCAAGAAGAACACCACACAGGTCAAAACACGCGATCCACTCGAATTGGAAATAATTGAGCCGTTACCCGAGGGTCTACACGCCTACGAGAAGGATTTTCTGTCGGCATTCTCAGAGCCCAAAGGCGCCCCCCGGCGGAAAGCTTTACAGAAGACCATGGTCGAGCTGGTGAGGAGCACTGGGGACAAGATGAAAGGCTTTAGCCGCCGCGAAACAATTGCCTATTATCGCGATATCACCCAACGTGCCTGGACCCAGGTCGAAGCTGCGGATACGCCTGAAGTAAAGAGCGAGAAGTTCGACGAAGTCATGGAATGGACAATGCTCGATCAGGAGTATGAAGATCGTACTAAAGAAGTTTTCCGCCAGGGCCCCGTGATTGTGCCAATGTGGTGGCCGCGCTATGATCCTGGTTTCGGTCGCTCTGCTCCAGCTCCAACAGGGCTCCCCGCATCCACACAGGTACCCAGGAGTGGCCCTAGCCCATCGCTACCCCATCTCCCAGGGGCTGAATTTGCTGCCTCGATGGTCACAGGCGTGCAAAACTTTTCTAGCAAGGTAGTTGGAAACATCACAGATTTTACCAGTGGAATCACGAATATCACCAACCCACCCCCCAAACCCACCTCAAGCGGCAGGTCATTTGGTGGAGGAGGGGGCGGGCACAGCTGCGCTTGTGCGTGCGCCTGCGCTGGTTGTGCCTGCGCTTGCGCTGGAGGTGGTCGGTGAAAAATCCTCGACCGGGACTATATCACTTCGAACGCCAGAGCCAGGGTGAGCGCAGTCGCATTCACCTGCGTATCGACCATGATCAGAGCGGAAGGCCAGCACACGGAACCTTGCTGATAAACGCCAATCGAGTGCTCCATTTAAACCCAACTGCATCGGTGATGGCATACCTGGCTCTTAACGATACGCCCATGCCAGGAGCTATCCGTGACTTGACGCACCTTTTTCGAGTCTCCCCAACGCAAGCCAAATATGACTACACGCAATTTATCGAGGATTTCGACCAGCTTCTCCGTCCCGATGGCGCTTGCCCAGTTTGTGAGCTGGATGTCGAAATTACTGCCCCTTTCACCGCTCGCCCATCTGCCCCTTACCGCATGGACCTGGCCTTGACCTACCGGTGCAACGACAACTGCGCCCATTGTTATAACGCTAGGCCACGCGATTATCCCGAATTGAGGACCGAAGAATGGAAAGCCATACTTGATCGCCTGTGGGAAATTGGCATTCCTCATATTGTGTTCACCGGCGGCGAGCCGACTTTACGCTCCGACTTGCCTGAGCTCATCGCCCATGCAGAAAAGAACGGCCAGATAACCGGTCTGAACACCAACGCCCGCCGCTTGATCGATGTGAGTTTCGTCAAGCAGCTGGTGGACACTGGCTTGGATCACGTGCAGATCACCGTCGAATCCCACGACCCAGTCATTCACGACGCTATGGTGTGCGCCAAAGGTGCCTGGACGCAGACTATCACCGGGCTTCGAAATGTGTTGGATACACCCCTCTTCGTGATGACAAACACCACAATGCTTCGCCAAAATAGCCCCTTCCTGGGCAAGACCCTGGATTTCCTGGCTAGTTTAGGCGTGCCTACCATAGGCCTGAATGCCCTGATCTATTCAGGTCATGGCCTGACGGTGGGTACTGGGCTTACTGAAAGCGAACTGCGACCCCTGCTAGACCTCGCTCGAAAAAAGACGGACAGCAACGGGCAACGCCTGATCTGGTACACTCCCACTCAATATTGCCACTTCGACCCAATGCAGCTCGAATTGGGCATCAAAGGCTGCACAGCCGCCCTTTACAATATGTGCGTGGAACCTGATGGCGGGGTGATCCCCTGCCAATCCTACTATCAGCAGCTGGGCAACCTGCTCACAATCCCCTGGGAGGCTATCTGGAATCACGAGCTGGCTGTTTCCTTGCGCGAGCGGCGGTACATCCCACCGAGATGTAACGACTGCGTTTTGCTCTCCGAATGTGGCGGTGGCTGCCCCCTTGCATTGAACACCCTCGGCAATGGCTTGATTTCCCTCGACAACCTCCCCCTCTCCGACAAATAAAATACTGGCCCCGATTGAAAGCTACTGAACACTGCATACTGGATACTAAATACTAAATACAGATTACCCTCCCGCTATCGAGGTAACCCTATGACCACTATTCGCGAATCCATCCGCCGCCTCTTCGCTCCTGTCGAACCACTTCCAGCTGGCATTTACCATTATCAGGCGCCTCCCGAAGAACCTGATCACTATCGCCTGCACCTGCGGCTGGAACCGGACGGGGAGGGAGTGCTGATCGTTAATGCGTCAACAGTCCTTCACCTGAACACCACCGCCGCCGAGTATGCATACCACCTCATTCGTCGCACTTCTAATGAAGATGTTGCGCGTTCAATGGCTGTTCGCTATCACGCCTCTCAGGCTCAGATTTCGCAAGATTTTACCGACTTCAAAGACCGGATCGATACCCTTATCTCAACCCCCGATTTGGATCCAGTGACCTACCTGGACTTCGAGCGCCAAAAACCTCACACAAGACTGATCTCCGCTCCATACCGGCTCGATTGTGCATTAACCTATCGATTGCCTGATTCTACTGACCGAACTTTTGCCCCTAACACTCGAGCAACGCGCGAACTAGCTACCCTTGAATGGGAATCAATAATAGATAAAGCCTGGCAAGCCGGTATACCACATATTGTCTTTACCGGCGGAGAACCAACCCTGCGCGACGACTTACCGCAATTGATTTCCCACGCTGAAACCAATGAACAGGTTACCGGATTGTTGACGGATGGCTATCGCTTGCAAAACTCAGAGTATCTGGATAGCCTTCTCCAGACAGGTCTCGACCACTTAGTCATCCTCCTTAACCTCATCGAGGATAGGATCTGGAAGGTAATCCAATCTGCCTTGCAGGCCGACATTTCCACGACTGTCCACCTGACGATTACGCCTAAAAACCACCTTTCCGTGCCGGATTATCTAAGGCGCCTTTCTGAGATGGGTTTAGGTTCGGTTTCTCTGAGCGCAACCGACCCAGAGTTAAAACAGCAATTGCGAACAGCACGTGAGAGAGCAGCTGAACTTCACCTTTCCCTGGTGTGGGATTTGCCGGTACCCTATTCCGCCGCGAATCCGTTCTCTTTAGAATTCGCCGATCATGAACGATCGGTTGGCGCTGGTCGCTCCTGGCTGTATGTCGAACCCGATGGTGACGTGCTGCCTGGTCAGGGGATTAACCAGGTACTGGGAAACTTTTTAACCGATCGCTGGGATAAGATATGGAAGCCTGAGCTGGGATAATCCCAGAAGGTTATGGTACTTCCTCGGAATACACCTGTCTAAATACCTGGATGTTCCCCTTCTGCTCAGCCACTAACCATAAACGCCCAAGACCATCTTGGGCGATCGCCTGAATTTTCAAATCCTCCACCGGCTCTAGAGTTTTTCCCTTTATCCAATACAGGGTAGCCTCACTATAGAGCCAGGCATCCCCGCCTGCATCGAAGAATACACTATCTGCGTAATAATCCCCAACCTCCCCGATTTGAGTCCATACTCCATCTTTTACCTTGTAACGTACCTGGAAACCACCGCAGCTCGCCCCTCCGCAGATCGACAAAGACCCCCAGAGTTCCCCATCTGGTCCTAATTTGATATCATCGATCCAACCAAATCGGATCCCGATCGGCGGCTTTGGTGGAGAAAAACTCGCCCAATTCCCGGTCGCTGCTTCGTAATGCCAGAGGATGCCTCCGACTCCGAGCCACACATCCCCGGCTGAGTCCACAACGATATCGCGCACGCATCCTTGGTCGACAGGTGAGCCAGCGCCCTGCCACGTATCCCCATTAAACCAGCGCGCTCCCTGCCCAACAATCACGTCGCCCTGGGTATCACAATTGCCGACCCACACATTACCGTTTTGATCCACAGAAAGAGCTGGTAACGCGAATCCCTCATACTGCGCTGTTTCTGGAGATTGTACAAATCCCATTTCTTCCAATCGATTTACTTGCCAGCTCTGGCCATCGAAGGCGCGTACATCCTGGAAGGTGGTCATCCACACTCTTCCAGACGAATCAGTTAAAATGTCCTTCCCGATACGTGTATCGAAAGGCGCGTTGATCGGCAACCATCCCTGGTCTGCTCCATAAGTCTTCCAGGTGCTGCCATCCCAAGCCAAAACCAGCGAACCATCTCCCTTGACCATCCAAAACCGTTGATCTGCATCGAATCCCACCAGCAGGTATTTACCATCTGTGAAGTGAACCGTTAACTCTGTACCATCCAGACTGGCAATGGCAGAATCGCTTGCCAGCCACAAAGTCCCATCCAGCGCTGGGTATAATTCTCGGATCCTCCCCAAGATGCTCTCGTCAATGATAACTAAAGGATGGAACTTTTCCACCAGTGTTTCTTCTTCGGTTGGCCTGGGTGAAGGGCTGACTGTGAAGGTGGGCGTAGGGATCGTGGTTGGGGTATCCGCTTGCGCTGTTCTCGTTAGCTGGATGGATTGGGTTGCAGTCCCGGCTGCGCTCAAGGTATTAATTAGATTTAATTTAGCCTGGGCAACGACGGTCGTTGTTGACCTTTCATCCGTAATATGCGTTTTGCTTGGTTCAGGTCCAGATGGCGATAAGAACAGAAGTGGTTCAACCGTAACCGGCTCTATCACGGTTCTCGTCACTGGGATGGAGGTACTCTCATCCAAAATTTGAACAGTAGGTGTCAATCTTGCCGTCAGATTACAGGCCAATATGAGTCCTGTAGATGCCAGGCCGATCAGGACAAGAACAGGCCTTGTAGGACGCATACAATGCTCTGCCATAAAGTTGCCTTCCTTGTCCAAAGATGATTTAAATATCCGGTCGTCAATTAAATTATTAATTTCGAATTTAGCACAATTGTTAATCTAAGTCAACAATCTCACTTCGTGACAAGCATTTGAAAATGCCATATAATAGAGAAGGGTCAGCCAATTATGATATTATCCCCCTCTGATTGGCACGATCGTTTCACCCGGCAGGCGCAGTGGACTTTTGATCTGCGCCAGTACCTATTCCAACGAGCTGGCTGCCAAACTGCCGAACGGATATTAGATGTCGGCTGTGGCACAGGGGTATTATTATCCGAATTGTCTGACCTGGTTCGCGCCCAGGTTCATGGATTAGACATTAATCGCCAGTATTTAGATATTTCCGCCCGACATACCGCAGATGCCTTTCTTACCCAGGCTGATGCCCATGCGCTCCCCTATATAACTGGAATATTCGATATAAGCTTGTGCCATTTCCTCTTGCTGTGGGTCGTGGACCCTGCCAAGGTAGTCGCCGAAATGGCACGCGTTACTAAACCAGGTGGGGTAATACTCGCCCTTGCCGAGCCAGACTACGGCGGGCGCATCGACTATCCCCCTGAACTTGCTCAGATTGGCCAATGGCAGCAGGCCGCTTTGCGGAGCCAGGCAGCCGATCCCGAGATGGGGCGCAAATTGGCAGGGATATTCTCTGGTCTTGGATTGAATACGGTCGAGACCGGGGTGCTCGGCGGCCAATGGACTACCCCCCCTTCACCAGAAGATTGGGAATCGGAGTGGTCGGTCGTTCAAGCCGACTTGCAACAGATTACACAGAGACCCAGCGTCTTCAACACCTTTAAAGCGTTAAAAAAAATTGACATGTCCGCCTCCGCAAAAGGCGAGCGCGTCCTGTATGTACCCACATTTTACGCCTGGGGGATAGTCCCTCAATAACTTAAACATTAATTCTCAACTGGAATCCCAACTTCGATCTGCCCATCCACCACCCGCACTGGATAAGATGGGATATCGACGAAAGCCGGTAAAGATAACACTTTCCCCGTTCGTATATCGAAGCGTGCTCCATGGCGGGGACAAGCCACCGAGTACTGCTCTAGATCGCCTTCACCGATCGGGCCATCGTCGTGCGAACACACGTTGCCAATGGCAAAATACTGTCCGGCTATATTGAACACAACAATCGATAGGTCATCGATTTCTACGAAAATCCGCTCCCCGTTTGGTAACTCTTCTGCTTGGGCAACAGGGACAAATTCACATTCGCTGGGGTTTAAGTGATTATATACATACATTGGGATTCTCCCTTGATACCCACTCATAGACAGGCCAGTGTCCGAAAAGTAAGTGCAAAGCATCTGATCGAATGTTACAAATAGATATTGGTTATTGTAACAAATGTTGGTACGGGTCGTTAATCTCATTAGAAGTGACTTCACAAATTGAGCATAGCCGACCTTTATGGTACGATTCTGGGTGCGGCGGGTAATTAAGAGTAGAAATTCACACCTATAAAATTTCTACATCAATACCTACTACTTGGCTGAAGATTGATCAAATATCCATAGTCTCCAGGTGAGATTGTATATTTATCGCTCCCAAAACAACCACCGAAACAACCCGAAGGCGAAGTTAGCAAGCTATTACCAGAAAAACTGGATTGGTGGGAAACCCAACACTATCAATGAAACTATTATCTAATTATTCACAGCATGGCTCTGTCTTAGAAGGAAGAGGCGGACTACGATCGCGAGAAAGTGGTGCTAAGGTTTGGCTCCTGCGCTTTCTTGTCATCCTAGGGTTTGCAGCTCTGCTCTTCTATTTCAGCTGGTGGGCTGTAGATGGACGATACCACAACCTCTGGCTGCTATTCTTGCTGGTCCTGGCAATTATTTACGCTGGAATGCAGATGGTGGGAAACTGGTTGCTTTATTTCTGGGCAAACCGACCGAACCAGATACAACTATGGCCCAAAGGGTTGACAGTAGATGTTTTCGTTACCGCCTACCAGGAACCGCCCAGCATGGTGGAGCGCTCTCTGGCAGCCTGCTGTGCTCTTCACGGTGAACATCGCACCTGGCTGTTAGATGACGGAAAGAATCCAGCGCTGGAGGCCATGGCAAAGCGATTGGGGGCATTTTATCTGACTCGCTCTGATCATCGGGACGCCAAAGCCGGCAATATCAATGCTACCTTAGCACACACCGATGGCGATATCATTGCGATTTTCGATACCGATCATGTGCCCGCGCCAGATTTCCTGCAGCGCAGTATGGGATTTTTCGCCGATCCGAGGGTGGGTTTTGTCCAGGTAATGCTGACTTTCACCAATGGTAAGGATAGCTGGGTAGCTCAAGCAGCGATCGAGACCAGCCTGGAATTCTATAACCCCACTTCGCTGGGAGCAGACAGCATCGGGGGTGCCACGCTGATGGGCAGCAATGCACTAATCCGACGGAAGGCGCTGGAGTCAATTGGCGGCTACCAGCCTGGCCTGGCCGAGGATCTGGCAACCTCTATTAAGCTGCATGCGGAAGGCTGGAAAAGCGCTTACGTCGCAGAGCCTCTAGCCCCAGGGATTGCCCCACCATCCTTCACTGCCTGGTTTGTGCAACAACTGAAATGGGTTCGCGGGGTGTTCGAATTATTGATTACGACCTATCCCCGGCTATTCCACCGACTGACTTGGGGACAACGGCTGTCATATTCGGTGCGGATGACCAAATACTGGATT
>Ga0209431_10000471_pt1 | contig 33649 bp, 28 predicted proteins | sample RifCSP13_3_FD_184021 | JGI IMG/M metagenome (GOLD analysis project Ga0209431, IMG submission 184021) | Soil microbial communities from Rifle, Colorado - Rifle CSP2_sed 13_3 (SPAdes) (version 2) | ecosystem: Environmental > Terrestrial > Deep subsurface > Rock core/Sediment | place: Rifle... | reverse complement strand
AAAGCAAAGTTTTAGGATTTACTTTTTCTTGGCAGTTATGAAGTGATGATGAAGAATATTGAGCTTCATTCAGATGAGACTAACCTAAAGATATCGCAACGCTGAGAGGTGAGTCTCATCTTTTTTTGGTTGTTTTTGGTTTGCCTAAAATATCTGCCCAAAATTAAAATAGAATCCTGTCATTTCGCTGCTCACACCAACATCTAAACGGACGATGAAGGTCTCCAGATAAAACCTCAAACCAAAGTTCGGATTCATATGCCAGCCCGCAATACCGATTTCAGAATTTTTATTCCACACTCTTCCAAGGTCAATTGCCGCGACTCCTCCGAATCTCCAATAGATTGGAAATCTTAATTCTGCATTCGCAACCGCCGCAATTTTATCTAAAAATCTATCCTGGGGATAACCTCGCAGCGTTTGATTTCCACCAAGGGATAATAAATTCTGAATAGGAATTTGACTCCCATAAATATTTTGAAAATTAAATCGAAGCGCTAAAATTGTTGTTGGGTAGAATAATTTTGAGTAGCTCTGAAGTGTTAATCCCAAACGTGTGAACGAAACATTTGTGAATGAGAACTTTGGTGAAAATTCTCCTTCAGCTTGTACAACAACACCGCGGGAAGGATTAATAAAACTGTTTCGTGTGTCGTAACGTAAATTCAAAAATAACGAAAGTGATTTTGCGTTATCAGGATTAACTTCATCCAGAAGATTAATTATGCTGTTTGGATTATCAGAATTTGCAAAATTAAAATTTTTTGTAGATTTGAATCTCACACCGAACTGTCCAACAAATGTTTGAATAAAACCACGGCTTGCAGTTAAGGTTAGTTCAAAAGGTTCGCGGGTATAGTATTCCCGATTTTCAAACTTAGAATTGTTTCCAATTCCGAAGTAACTATTCTTAATCCATTTGTCGTAGTCAACCAATAAATCCAACGAGAACGGGTAAATATTTCCCTGCCGTAGTTCAAAATCCGGAATTGAAAATACGAAGCGATACCATCTTTCGCCTTTTGTACTGTTGAAAAGAACAAGATCAAATGATTCATTAAGTTCCAAATGATTTAAGAAAAATGCCTTTGCACCATAACCAAATCCTGTATCGGTATCATAGGAAATTATTGGCAGCGGTTCCAAAGTTTTATCATTTAGCACGGTTAAGGTTGAATATTCTGTTGGTGAATTTTGAATAGCGTTATGAAGGTTAATGTTTGTAAGTACACCAAAATGATCGGACGTATAAACACCATCTATCAATGAATCAAGTACAATATCAGTTTGTAAAACGTCATCAACTGAAAATTTATTGTTCAGAAAGATGTAATCAATTTTTCGCGGAACATTATCATATTCTGCTGATTTGATTTCCTCCTCACTCAATTTTTCTCCGCAGGCATCAAAATGATTTTTAGAAAAAATAATATTCGGATTCTTATCAGGATCCCAGGTAAATGTTTTGTTAGAATTGTTTTTTGAAAAAGTATCGAACAGAATTTCTCCATCGGTAATTGTTTTAATCTCTTCAGATTCATGAGCTGCGTTAAAATCTCCGCCTAAGATTACAGGATGTTCGTTCAAATCAGTTATGTATTTCAAAATTGTTTCAATTTCATTCTTCCTTGACTGAACTCCGCTCGAATCATAAGGTGGCTCGGAACCTAAATGAGTGTTGATAAGATAAATTGGAGTATCATTTACTTTTATTTTGCCGACTAAGAAAAATCGTGATTCATCAAAATGAATAGTCAGCAAGTCACCAAAAATTCCAAATGAGCCAGCAAGTTTTTCTACATTATATTCTTCAAACTGCAGATTTTTTCTTGCAAGAATGACTAAACCCTCTTTGAAATTTGTAGGAATTCCAACCGGTCCGAATTTGATTCCCGCATTGCAGACTTGATGAATCTCATCAAAATCCAATTCATCAGCTAGTCTTGAAGCATAGATTCCGAGCGGATTTGCCTCCTGTATAAAGATTATGTCGGGATTATGTCGTTTTATTTGTTTAACCAAGACTTCGAATCGTCTTTCACGTATCTCATCGTTTTCATATTCTCCAAATCTAAATGTTCCTCGATAATCAAGTCCCGACCAAACGTTTATGGTTAATAGTTTAAGTTTTATATTTTGTGAATATAAATTATTAGGAAGGAAAACACAGAGCAAAATTATGAGTTGAAGTATTGTCTTCATATTTACCTCATTCGAATAAAGGTTTAAACTGAAAATTATTCATTACTTTAAAAGAGGTTACCCGAAAATTACCTATTAAAACTTATTTAATAATCAATTAAGAATTGTCAAAAATTTGTCAAAAAATATTATGGATGTTGTCACACGAAATTAATTCAGTAACTCATCTTATGCGGATAGAGAGATGACATCTTTTTGTGAGGAAAATTAATTTTCATTTCTTTGATGGGAACATAGATTTATTTGTGGCATTGCCATTAAAGAAATAAAGATGTCATCTCTTACCACTAATTTTTTTTGCGTAACGCGAGTCATTAATTTATTTTCAACTATTCATTCCTCAATAGAATTTTTTCTTGCTTTCTTTTAACAGAAAGGATGAAATATGTTGCTGGCTCATCGCAAAGGGTGTTAACTTTAATTAGTAGGAACTAGGTTTGTCATCTGATAATAATTCCTTCTCCCTTTGGAAGAATCCACCAAAGACGGATAAGATGAGGGCTTTCATTATATCCTTCACTAATGTTATTTTCGCATAACATTTGTTCAATAAATTCTTTTTACAATGCTCGAATATTTTCAATTTCAAAAATCTAATCTTAGTGAAGAAGAGTGGGACAGCTTTGTTGATCAATCGGACAACGGAACTCTCTTTCATCAACGTGCTTTTCTAAATTACCATCCTAAAGACAGATTTAATGATGTTTCCATCTATGTGACAAAAAATGGGAAAATACTTTCCGTGCTTACTGCCGCTGTAATAGAAAGAGATGGAAAAAAAATCCTTGCCTCTCATCCTGGGGCGAGTTACGGCGGATATGTTTACAACTCCGATCTTAATTTTAAGGAAGCCCATGAATTAGTTGATATTTTGATTGATCATGGCAAATCACAAAAGGTGAACAGAATTCAGCTAACCATTCCGCCGATTATTTATCAAACAAAATATTCTAACTATATAGATTTTGCTCTTTACAAAAATGGGTTTACTTATTTAAAGCGGGATGTTTCCAGTATTGTCCAGCTTGATTTTAATAAGGATAAACTTCTTGAAACATACCGTGCCGAAGCTCGTACGGCTACTAAGAAAGCAATGAAACAGGGGATTGAAATTGTCGAATGCGATTTATTTAATGAGTATTATGAAATTCTTAAAAAGAATTTGAAGCTGCGACATAATGTAAATCCTGCTCATACACTTGCTGAATTGAAGCTTCTTAAGAAAATGTTTCCCGCCAAGATTCGATTGTGGGGAGCATTTCTTAAAGATAAACTCACTGCGGGCGTATGCAATTTTTCTGTAAATCAGAATGTTGTGCTTGCATTTTACATCAGTCATGATGAAGCGTATCAGGAATATCGTCCGGTTAATCTTTTATTTTACGAAATCATGAAACAATATCAGCAGGAAGGATTTCGCTTTCTTGATTTTGGAATTTTCACTGTGAACATGGAACCGAATTGGGGATTAGCAAGATTCAAAGAGAACTTCGGTGCCCGCGGAATATTCAGAGATACTTTTTATAAAGATCTTTAATGCTGAAAATATTACATCTTGCACCGATTAATTTTGCCGGCGTTCCTTACAGCTTTTACGACATGCACAATAAGTGCGGCGACCAATCGAAACTAATTACATTCCACAAAAACGAGCGTGATTTTCCTGAAGACGTTTGTCTTAATCTTCCTCTTCCAAATTTTTCTTTAGCAAAGTATTGGCGTAAAGAGAAAGTTACATTCAAGGAAAAAGAAAGATCATTTTCGTTGCCATACTTCAAACCGAAAAATATATTTGAGCAAATTTATTTTACGGCGAATGATTTTTATAAAAAGAAAAAAGTATTTTCTCTTGTTAAAGATTTGAACTTAGATGAATTTGAAATTATCCACTACGATTCCGGTTTGGATTTTTTTCGCAGCTCAATGCTTGCAAAAAAATGGAAGAAGCAAGGTAAGAAAATCGTTTGCTGTTATTATGGCAGCGATTTAAGAATTCGGGGCATTATAAAGGAAATGGATGAAATATCCGATCTCAATTTTACATCAGAGTATGATCATCTCGCTTTAAAATCCGATTTAGAATATATCTTCTATCCTTACGATCCATCAGAATTACCTGCGAGAGAAAAATCCGACGATGATAGTATAGTGACTATCGTTCATTCTCCAACCAATAGAAAATTTAAGGGAACTGAATTAGTAATCTCAGTTATTGATAAAATCAAAAAAGAAAAGAAGATTAATTTTTTATTGTTAGAAAATATTCCAAGATCAAAACTGCTGAAGCAAAAAAGCAGAGCGGATATTTGTATTGATCAAGTCGGTGGAACAATGGGCGGTACTGGTTACGGCAAAGCAGGGCTGGAAACTTTAGCACTGGGAATTCCCACAATTACAAACATGACACAGGAATATTCTGCTTGGCTTCCCGAAAATCCTTTTGTAGTTTCAAACACCGCTGATGAATTGTATAAAAAGTTATTTGAGTTGATAGACAGTAAACATTTACGTGAAGAGTTCGGTGAAAAGGGAAAAGCTTGGGTGAATAAATATCACGGATACGAATCTGTGGATAAGAGATTGAAAGAATTGTATAAACTAAAAAATATTATTTGATGCAAAAGAAATCCGGATTATTTGAAGCAACTGCCTGGTATGGGATGGGTAATTTAGTTGTGAGGTTAGTCAGCTTTATTTTATTACCGCTTTATTCCAATTTAATTTCGGTTGAACAATTCGGCATTTATTCTTTGATGATGTCTGTGTATGCAATTTCAGGAGTATTTTATCAGTTCGGCATGAATGCTTCCTTGACTAATTTTTATTTGAAAACGAATGATGAATCAGCCAGGAAAATAATTTTTTCAACTATTGTGAATGCCATAATCATCTTAGGATTAATTCTCACAATTATTGCCTTTTCAATTTCATCCTTTTTAACCAATAAAATTCTTGGATCAAGTGAATATTCAATTCTTTTAATTCTGCTCTTCATAATAATTTTTATTGAAACTATTTCGAATTACATTTTACAATTATTCAAAACTCTTGAGCTTTCGAAAAAAGTAGTTATTTATCTTTTTGCTGGAGCGATTATCAATTTACTTTTGAATATATGGTTTGTTTATGGTTTAAGAATGGGCATTAAGGGAATAATCTTCGCGCATCTTTTAACGACTATACTAGTTTTTATTTTATTGCTGCCGCTAATTAAAGGCACGTACACTTTTAAAATAGATAAAAAAATCTTGACAGCGGCCGTACTATTTTCTTTACCATTGTTTGTATCAGGAATATTTTCATCGGGAATGGATGTAGCAGATAGATTTATTCTCGATCATTTCTTCGGAAAAAAAGAAGTAGGTGAATACAGCTTTGCTTATCGACTTGCTATGATTACAAATATTTTTGTCATTTCATTTCGTGCTGCTTGGATGCCATATGCTTTGAATAAATTTAAAGAAGGAAATTATCGTGAAAATTTTGGTAAGATATTAATAAAAGTGCTTGCAATCGGCGTATTTATTCTTCTGACAGTTTCCTTTTTTGCCGATGATATGTTCGGCGTCAAATTATTTGGGAAATATTTATTTAATCCGATCTATAAAGCCGGACTAATAATTTTACCTTATGTAGTTATAGGTTACATCTTTAATTCGTTGGCATCTTTTTATTCCTTGTACCCATTTACCGCAAATAAAAGTTATCACTTCTTAATTTCTGATGGACTTGGAATAATATCAAACTTGGTTTTTAATTTTATTCTAATTCCAGTTTACGGCATGCTTGGAGCAGGAATCGCTACAAGTATAAGTTTTATTATTGCTGCGGGCTATCTTTTTTTTATTTCAAAAGATAGGATTGAAATTTTATACCCGAAGCAGGAAATAATAGTAATATGTACAGCAGGGATTTTATTTCTCTTGGTTGGAATGATGCTTAATTATTTTTGGATTCAAGTGCTATCTGTACTTTTGTTTTTATCGCTTCTTATTTTCGCAGTAAAACTAAAGCCCGCTTCATTATTTAAAATTTTTCAGTAGAAAATAAATGAGCTGGATTTTTGGCTGCCTGTCTGAAAATTTAAATGAAGACGATTCAAGAAGTTTCCAATTTATTCATGATGATCCCATTCATGTGTTTAAGACTACTTCGCTCTATCTCACCGTAGGAGGAAATCAAAACACAACCTTTACTTCCAAAGATTTAAATCAAATCAATTCCGATTCCAAGGGCTATCTGGTTTCGGGAGTCGGTTTAATTTCAGATAACCAAAATCAGAAAATAATGTGCGCTAAAGATTGGGTAAAGCTTTTAGAGACAGACTCGTTTGATCCTTCCAGGATAAACGGACATTTTGTAGTGGTCATTTGGAATGATGATAAGACAATAAAAATTTATAATGACCTCATCGGATTCAGGACAATTTACATCTTCACTCAGGAGAATCAAATTATATTTTCAACAGAACTGGCGTGGATAACTAAGCTTGTCAAGAATCCAACGATAAATCTTAAAGCTTTTGGTTCACGCTGGACTACTTTTAATCAACTTTCTCATGAGTGTTTGATAAATGGAATTGAGAAATTAGCGCCTGGTGGAAAAATCGAAATTGGCATCAACAAGATCATAAGAAAAAATAGTAACTGGATTCCTCCAAAAGTTGAAGCTACCAGCGAATCCTTCATAGAATACCTCATTCCTTTTTTATTCCCAAAGTCAGAATATAATTCTCAAATTTCTCTAGGACTTTCGGGAGGATTAGATTCAAGAACTCTTCTTGCTTTGATGTTATCAAAAAAAAATAGAAACGTGAGAAAAAATTTAATTGTTCATTCTTTCGGAGATAGGGATGATCCCGATTTATTGGTAGCAGCCGAAATTTGTAAGAAAATAGGAGTTGAACATACTCTTCTCACAAAGAATATTAGCTATGATAATAATTTTATAGATAGACTATCTGATTATTCAAAAGATGCGCTGCTAGTAGAACCTTTATCCAGCTTTATCAAAAATATTTACTTTGATGATGAATACTTTTCTAACAAAATAGTCATTGATGGTGCTAACGGTGAAATTGCTAGACGTCAATTCTACAACCGTCTTTTTCTGAAAGGGAAATCCGACTTAAAAACCCGAAACACAAAAAATATTTTGAATCATCTCAGAATAAGCAGATCAGATATTTTTAATTCCTCAGCAATGGCAGAAATGGAAAACGGCTGCTTAACTGATATAGAAAATCTATTTGAAGTTATTACTCCGGCTGAGCAAATAGGAGTTGAAAAGTTTATTGATATGATCGCAATAAAGTTTAGGTTTCCAAATTATTTTGGGCCGGAACAAAGTCGTCTTGATAAAAGAATTGTAAGTTACATGCCATTTAGCCAAGTATCGGTGCTCGAGCATGCATTTCAGTTGCCAGCATCTCTAAAAAGAAACTCCAAGTTCTTTTACAATTTGATTTCTGAAAGTAAGCCAGTTTTGAAAAAATTCCCTTTGGTAAAAAATGGAATAACTTATCCTTATGGATTGAATTCGTTATCGGCATTCATTTATACAAGACTTAAAAAAAGAATAAATTCTTCGGCAGTTTTTGATCCGACATATTTATTTTATCAACGGATGAAAGAATACATAAATGATTTAGTCGCAAGTGAGGAAGTGAGGGATTTCTCGCTTTACAATCACAATAAGATTAGTAAAATTGTTGATCATTATTATAAGGGTGATAAATCGGTTCAATCTCAATTGGATTGGTGGTTAACTTTTGAGTTGTGGAGACAAAATCTAAACTTGCGATAATTTATAAGAGTTGGCTTCAATAATTCCCAACAAAAGTTTTTCAATCTTTTCCCAATTATACTTTTCTTCGAAAAGTGATCGTGCTGCTTGAGAATGCTTTTGAAGCAATAAAGGATTTTCTAAATACAATGATATTTTCTTACAGATTAAATCAATATCCGTTGGATTAACTAAAAAACCGAATTGATTAATCTCTTTAAACTTTACGAGTGGTTTCACATTCGAATATATTACTGGTTTTCCGCATGCCATAAATTCAAAGATCTTTATTGGGAATGAATGTTCGTAAACGAAATTCTTTTCACGCAAATCAAAAAATATATCGACATCTTTCAAATGCTCTGATAATTTATCGTAGGATATCCAACCTGTAAATTCAACATCTAAATCTTTATTCGATATGATAAATTCGGATACTTTATATTTAATTGATTCGTTTTCAAAATCTCCGATAACTTTCGCCTTAAAATTTAATTTTGGATTAAGAATCTTTACTCTTTTCAGAACTTCAAGAAATGTGAATATTCCTCGCTCTTTATTAATTATTCCAACGTTGCAAATCGTGAATGTATTAGTATCGGATGGTGGCGGTGAATACTCAAAATATTCATATGGAGGAAAGTAACCAATGATGGTTTTTTTGAGGAATGGTAGAAATATTTTGTATGGAATTGCTTTGCTTATTTCTCCGATTATTAAATGATCGCAAAGAGACGCAGCATAAACATTAAACAAAAACAAATAGATATAATTGATTATCCGCTTAGTTCTGCCAAAGTTTATCAACATGTTTTGATGAGGATACCATTCGGTGATATCGTAAATAATTCTAACATTTTTTCTTTCTGATTGAATTTTATGCGCAGCTAAGATTGGCAGCGGTTCACAGCAAATTATTACATCAGGTTTTATACTCGAGAGATGATCAAAAAACTTGTTAACCTTTTCGGATTTTTTTAAGTTGCTTCCATCAAATCCAATGATGTGAATGTTATCTTTTACAAGATCAATATCAGAATCAACTGTCGAACAAATAATCGAAACATCATATCCGTTTTTGTTCAATGATCGTGCAAACTTGTAAAAGATTCTCTCATCGTAATAAGGATGTCCCGAAGTAACAATTGAAACTTTCTTTTTCATATTCAAATCTAAGAAATTGAAATGAGTTTAGACAAGCAGAAAAGAATTTTAATTATCCGACCAGATCCCATTGGAGATGTTGTGCTGTCAACCCCAATACCGCGTGAAATTAAAAAATTCTATCCCGATAGCTATATCGGGGTTTTGTTAAGGGAATATACTAAAGACATCTACGTTAATAATCCCAATGTTGATCAAATAATTATTGATCTGGAAAAGAAGGATATCAATTCTATAATCCAACTCATTAAGGAAATCCGCTCGCTCAAATTCACTCAGGCATTTATGCTTTTACCGACGGAAAGGATGAATTGGATTTTATTTTTCTCTGGAATAAAACATCGAATTGGAGTCGGACATAAATTCTATCAGTTTGTTACAAATACAAAAAGTGTGTATCGCAGGAAGTACATTCCCTTAAGGCATGAAGCTGATTACTGTATGGACATGGCGAGAAAAATTGGAGTAATTTCTGATAACCTTGATACAGAAATTTATCTAAATAATGAGGAAAAAGCATTTGTTAGCTTGCTGAAAGAGAAATTTTGTAAAGGACAGAAATTCTTAATTGGAATTCATACAACGAGCGGAAATTCCGTCCCAAATTGGAAAGTACAGATATATCTTGATCTCATAATTAAGTTGAAATCTCTTAATAATGTGCAGATAGTAATCACTGACTTACAGATTCCGGAGGAAATTATAAATATTACTGAAGTGGAATATCCTGAGCAAAAGACTTTAAGGGATTTAATTCACATCATATCGAGTTTGGATTTATTAATAGCTTCCAGTACCGGACCCACTCATATTGCAGCGGCTCTTAAGATTCCGACAATAACAATGTTTTGCCCGCTTCCAGCATGTTCCCCGGAGTTATGGAGTCCAAAAGGAAATAAGGCAATTAACATTCTCCCCGATAAAAATTATTGCGGAGTTGTTTGTTCTGGCAATCCAAAGAAATGTTACTTCGAGGGAGAGGGAGGGATAAGTGTTGAGAGAGTTTTTGGGGAAGTGAAAAGGTTATTTGGTTAAGATGGCAGCAATACACGCGAAATTTACTAACCGTAATTAAGTCAAAACTCATCCCTCCGAAGAAGTCCTTCGGACAACCCTTCTCTTAAACCTATCCCTCTGGAGGAAAGAGAAGGGCTTATAAGAAGTGGTGAATTAGGATCCAATATTTTGCCAAGATATAATCATTCAACGTTTTGTTACAAATAAGTCTCTCTCTTGCTAAGAGAGAGATTAGAGTGAGTTCTTTTATTTTGAATGAATATGTTATTTTTGTGCAAAATCTTTTATCCATGGAAAACAAACCAAATAAAAAACCTAATATTCTCGAAATAGAATCTCAGCGGGAGGAACTGATAAATAAAGTTCTATCAGCCGCTTCCAATATTTCTAAGGTTCATCTTTACTTTGAGTTTTTTAATAAGGTTCTTCCATACCATAGTCCAAATCTTACCGAAGTTTTCCTGAAAGAATTTATTGATGATTACATTTCTTCAATAGCAAACTTTGATGTTTGGGGTACAGAACCGGAGAAGACGAAAGCAATTCTTTCGCAGTTAACAAAACTGACTGAGCTGAGTTTTATTGCTGATAGGTTTTCAGTCCTAAAATTTGAAATTGTGCAGATAGGAAAGCAGTTGGAAAAGTTGGAAGGGATGCTGAAGGGGAGAGTTGAAGATAAAGCCTGCCCACCGGATAGTACTGGTGCCAGGAATGAAGATAAAGACAAAGAGCATAAAGCATTCTTTCCTCTGATTGATAAAGAAGCTGCTGAAGGATTTTATGGCATTCTTGAATCTGTAACTGTAGTAATTAATAAAGCAAATGATGATGACAAATTTATTATAGTTCCAAGCGAGAAAGAAATTGAGAAGAAAATATTAGAGCAAACCAAATCATCCTGGTATGCAGCCCTTGATTTATCCAAAACATACATAAAGAAACCCTACAAATACCACGAAGTAATAATAAGCTTTGATAAGAGACAAGGATTTTACGAAGGCAGTTCGCTTGGTATTGCATTAACGGTTTCCTTTTTAGAGCAGTTGCTTAAGTTTTATAATCCCACATACTTCATTAAGATCAAAGAGCAAACTGCGTTTACCGGCGGAATGACTGAAACCGGAAAAGTTTTGCCCACCGGTGAAGAGATAATTAAACAAAAAGTTAAAGCAGTTTTCTTTTCTGAAGTCAACTCATTCGTTGTAGCGAAGGATGATGAAATCCCAGCCCGTGAGCAGTTGCTTGAACTACAGAAAGAATACCCACAAAGAAACCTTAAACTTATTCCCGTTGAAGATATTAGCGACGTACTTAACCGCAGAGATGTTGTTGATATCAGAAAACAGAAACTTATTGTACGAACCGGTAAGTTTGTTAAGAAGAATTGGGTGAGTGCTGTTGTTACGGTTTTATTAGCAATACTTTTTGGTTATTTGTTTGTTGTGGATTGGGATGATAATCCGGCATCTCTTACCACAGATGGTTATACCGCATTTATTAAAAATAAGAACGGTAAAATATTGTGGACAATAAAATTTGAGTTTGATGAAAAAATAATAAACAATGAAAGTGCAATAAACAATCGCTTGAAAATAGTTGATATTAATGATGATGGACAAAATGAAGTTCTTTATTGTCCGACATTGCCAGAAGATGCCAATGAAAATTTTGAGTATGGAAGTGTTGTATGTTTTAACTATAAAAAGGATTTGCTTTGGAAATATAATTTCAAAGATACCGTAAATTCAAAAAGGGAAAACTTACCGCCACCTTACATAATAGAATTAATAGATACTATAAATGTGGTTGAACAAAAACAATTACTTGTATTTGCAAATAGTAAATTTTCTTATTCATGTGCTGTTTTTAAACTTAATTTACAAACTGGAGAAAGGATTGATAGTTTTTTTTGGAGTTCTGGAAATACTGTTGACGCATTTTTCAAAGATCTTGATAATGATGGTAAAAATGAATTAATTCAATGGGGATATGATAATGGATATGAAGATGTGGTACTTTGCTGCCTGAAATGCGATGATATTAATGGTTATAGACCAACAACTGATGAATATCAAATTCTAGGTCAAGCCCCCGCAAAATTAATATCATACATTAGGATTCCCAAGAACGATTATGAAATAATGACAAATCGCCGATTTTCATTGCTTGAAAGAGGAGCGTTATATGAGGCAAAAGAAGGGAAGGATATCATGTTTACAATAAATGTTTATAAAGATCCATTTAAAGAAAAGGAACACACGGTTGGAGTTTTTTATAAAGTAAATAAAAATTTTAAAGATGTTGATATTTTTATTCATGATGGATTCAGAATTGTTCGTGATTCTCTAGTGGCTCATGGTCTTTTAGAAACACCTTACACCGACACAAAAGAGTATATTGATATTCTTAAAAGCAAAATCCGCTATTATAGAGATGGTAAATGGGTGAAAAGGGAGGAGTTGGAATGAATAAGCCGCCAAGAAAACTTGGCGACTAAGTTATTGAGATATATTTAAAACTACTTTGATCTGCGAGCTGTAGAATTCATTTTCAATTTGGTTACAACAAAACAAATTATCTGTGGCATTGAACTCATTCAATCTTGACTTCTCCTAGAATCGTATAAGCAGATGAACTAGCATAACAATCCCACAATCCAAAACCGAGACATTTGTAATTCTGATCAAGTGTTGCAGTTTTTGTTTGGATGACTGTTCCCCCAGAGTTATCATAATTGCCAGTTGCAGTTGTAGCAGTATAAGTTGTTGATCCAATGATTATTTTGTGTAGTACCATAAATTATCTGTGATGACATAAGAATTAAGATACGAATGGTGTGTAGTTAGATTGTGTGGATAGTAAGGCATAGACCATGAGATGGAATCAGTAAAAATTCTCGGACCTACGCCCATAAAATCACCACCACCATAAGCCTTCCATTTAAAGTACATAGTTTTATTGCCTATTGGGTATTGATTGAGTGGAACTGGATGTTCATCTGCACCTCTTCTGTAGCCGGTTCCGTAAATCTTCAGACCTTCGGATACACTCTCAAAAACACTCACAGATGGATTAATATAATTTGATATTGCATGGGAGTAACAAATCCAATTCATATTTGAAAGTGGCAATGTGCCTATTGCATTACTCGTCCAACCGCCTTCCTGATACAATTGCTGAACTTCTTGATCAGTCAGTGCAGAGTTAAAAATACGGATATCATCTATGATACCATTGAATCGGGACGATGAAAGATACGATCCCGTTGAACCAGCGTTCTTGAACCAATGTTTAGCAATCGCTGCGAAATTTTGATAAGTTGTTACTGAAGTAATACTGATTGATTTGGATCCAATCAAATTACCATTATGAAATGCTTTAAACATACATGAATATCCGTCAAATACCATTGCATAATGTTGCCAATTATTTGCCCAGCTTTCATCAAAAGGGGTGTATATTTCATTAAAAAGGTTATTTTGCATAATTATGAAACGTAAGGAACTAACGCCATACCTATCTAAATGCCCTATCGAAGTCCAACCCGTTGCACCTGCTGAATCTGCTCCAAAGGAAATGTAGCTTTCTCCATGGTAGTACGAGAGATTATTTTCTTTGACCCAAATACTTATAGTAAATTTTGTCAATCCCTCAATAATATCAGGTATTCCTACATGAATATTTGAGCCATTTGTACCTGTATTGCCACTGATAATGCATGCCTTATTTTCATTTTGAAATCTATCGGATGTAAATGCAACACCATTCAGATTTCCATTGTTACCATTTCCACTCTCATCATTTGCATTATTGTTAAAAGGATAGTAAGCAACTAGGCCAGTTACGACCGAACTCAGATTTAATGGAATGTTTGCGGTAGTAGTTTTCCCAGCAGCAACAGATATTGTTACAGTGCCTGAGTTATAACCACCTTTTATTGCTGTAACAGAGTATTGTCCTGGTGAAACATCTGATATCGTATATTCACCGGAAGAATTTGTTGTAACCGAACTTGTTGGTGGGCTTGTTGTAACTGTCGCTCCCGCAATCAACGAATCGCCTGTTGAATTTGTAACCTTGCCTTGAATGGTCCCAGTAGTTGGGGTTTGGATGGGATTGCCTTCATCTTTACAACTTGTCAGTAAAATGAAAATTGGTAAAAAAATAAGTGCAAATAATTTTAGTGTTTCCATTTATGACTCCGATATTAATGTCTACCTGCAATTGCAGGTAAGTATAATTATTCATATTTATTTTACATTTTAAAATTTGATCATTCCTTAAATGGATCAAATAATTTATTTAACTCCAGATGAATGAGATTTAAATTAACTCTATGTTTTCGAATAGGGGCGTAATATGCTGCTGTCAAATTAGCGGAATAAGTTAAAGCGAATCCCAACCCAAAGAATGCTGCATCCAAATAATCCTCTGATTTTACAGTTTGAAATGTTAGATATCCGAATACACTCGTAAATATTAGGGCAAAAATTCCGGCTTCAATTTGTCCATTAATAATTTGTCCGCTGCCCGGTATTGCTGCTGAACAGATCAAACTGACTAAACCACTAGAGCTATTTGAAACTTCGTCATGGATTCTTGTCTTTAAGCTATTATTCTTTTCAGTATTACTAACTTTAGAAAATATTTCTTCGAGAGTTCCTGAATCTTCGTTGTCAGGGCTTTCAATAAATGAATGCATCCATAAGCCGGTCAAACTTGAATCAAATGATATGTCATTAAATAAAACTGGACTTAGAGTTTTTCTCGATAATTTAAAATTGTCGAGAAGATAATAGCATTGAGCTTTTAGGACGGTGGCCTCTTTTGAATTTTCTTCTGAAAGCCAAAGAATAGCTTTTTTATATTCTCCTTTTAGAAAGGAAATCCTGGAAAGCAACATTTTATTTTGATATGTTGGATTAAAAAATTCTTTTTTTATTAATTCATTGTAGGCTGCATCATACTCTTTATTTTTAATTAACCATGGAATAAATTCTTTTTCAGTTTTTCTATCATTAATGAATTCATAATTTAAATTTTGGGGTTCAAATGGCGGATCGTATAAATAAATTCCCAAATTAGGGAAATACTTATTTGCTTCTGAATTACATTGCCAAGGCCGTTTTAATGTTAATATGCTTCCTTTAAAGAAACCATATTGACCATAAGCTAAATAAGAATATCTTGAACACGATGGGGTAAATTGACAATTACCCTTTGACAAGTTACCCTGATAGATAGCAATCATATTTTGAAATATATTGGTAGTAAATGGAAGTGGTTTTTTATTGAATGCTTCAGTTGAATCACTCATTCTATAAAAATGATAGTTGTATTCAGCATCTGAGTCAATAGAATAAAAAGATTGCTTTGAAAGTAAAGAAAAGTTTTGTGAAATTATTATTTTGTTTAGAAGCAAAACAAATAACAAAAAAAACATTACCTTCACGTTTACTACCAATCTAAATACTTATATTCTTACTGAATTGTTCTAAACATTTTCAAGTTTTTAACAATTTCCTTTGTTGGAGTTTTTCGGAGCAAGTAGCTTCCATCTGGTTTATCAATAATTATACAAACAGTCTTACCGTCTTTAGTTACGCAACCGTCAATATAATTACCAGGTAGATTTTCAAGTGTTGCACCAAAAGATTTCTGGTTAGCAGACTCATCATCAAAATTTAGTATATAAGTAAAAACGTTCACTATACCTACCGTTCTGATTTTATCGGCTTGCAAGCCAAGATAGTTATTGTTCTCAATAGGATAGTACCGAGCATATTTTCCCGCTCTTAGATCAAATGCATGTACATATCCATCAGATATATTTATGGTGACAACATTTTCGCCTTTTGAGAAAGTTTGAGTTGCTCCAGATTGCCAGGAAGTTGTTGTAGAATAGGAGGTTGATGATCTTTCTTTCACATACTGATATGATACTTTTACCTTGTTATCAGGATTGCCCCATATATTTTTTTCAGCGTTTAATCCATATTTATCTGTGGTTCCTCCGAATGGCGTTTCCGATAAACATGCTCCAATACAGGCTCCTCCAGCTCCAAGATTTTCTTCAACAAAACTATCCCAATAAATACTATTAGCTTCGCCGTAATCATCTTCGGACATAGGATTCAAATCCTTAATTTCCCTTGTCTCTACATTTAATTTCCCCAAATGATATGTTCCATCTTTTTTTACAACAATCCAAAATGAATCATCGGAATTCGTTTTTCCTTTGTACGTATCGGATATCTCAATTATCTCGTCACTTGTGCTTATTCCTTGGATATCATTGTCACTAAAAGTCGGTTCATCCATAACATAACGAACCATCTTTGCTCCACAACCAAATTGAAGAAGAAAAATAAAAATTACTACAAAAAACTGTATTGATTTTTTCATGAACAGCACTCCTTTAAATTATTTTTAGAATAATAAGACTACTATTTAGTGGATAAAATCTCTCAGCGAAAATCTACCGATTGTAGTTTATATCCTCTGTTACCTAACCACCATCATCTTCTTCGTATTTACAAAACTACCTGCTTGAATTCTGTAGAAATAAATTCCGCTAGCAAAATTCTTAGCATCAAAAGAAGTTGAGTAATACCCTGCGTTCTTAAACTCATTAACTAAAACTGTAACTTCTCTTCCAAGAATGTCAAAGACTTTGATGCACACATCTTCAGAATGAGGTAAAGCAAATTCAATTATAGTCGAGGGATTGAAGGGATTGGGGTAGTTTTGAGATACTGCGAATTCTTTTGGTATTCTATTAATTTCATCCTTTGTATCAGTAATAGGTCCACTCCATGGGTGGCTATAAAAACCATCTTTCCTTTGGAATCTAACATATATTGAATCATAGAATTGAAGGGGTATTTCATTCTTATATGCGGAGAAAATATTGCTTGAATCACTTCCTGGATTAAGTATCATGCTTTCGGGATTAGTAAATGCACCTGATCTTTTTATTCTATACTCTGCTTTGTGCATATCTAAATAGGTAAATGTGACTGCACGACTTTGACTCCAACGGTTGAACGAATCTTTAACTCTTGTAAAAATTTTATCCCCTCTCCTAAGGTTTAGGTTTGTGATATCAGCAGTACCACTGCTAAAATCTATTGCAGTTCCGTTTCCTTTATCTGGATCGATGTTAATGTAGTATTCACCATATTGAATCGTAGCTCCATGATTAGCGAATACATCCTTTCTGGTGGTACCCCGTGGTGCACTCCATTTTCCATTTGTGCTTTTAGCTCTAACATAAATTGTAGAGCCAACTTGTAAATCAATATCAGGTACTTCAATAGGGACTTCCCAATAGCCATAATTTGCTGAAATTGGAATACCATGGCCTTCACCAGGATCGGTGTTAATAAAATATTCAGCCGCATCTATTTTTTGATTACGTGGGAATTGGGAGGAAGCAGTAGTAATCAAACACAAGCTGATTATTACTTTTAAAATTATTTTCATTTTGTTTACCCCTTTAATAATTAGCCCTTGCTTTGGCTTTTAGGTTTATATTATTTCCGTTAGGTTCAATAAGTATTTCAACAACTGTTGGGTATATCGGACAATCCGGTCCACCAAAATATCCCATATCGCTTCTTGAACCATCAGGATCAAGCAAAGAAGGATTTCCAGTATTCCATGAACAAGAAGTACTCTCACCTATATGAAAATCTACAGGTGGATTTGCGAAGGGAGGGTCGCAATCAACGCAACCTTGATTACCGTCAGTATAAGATCTGCTCCCATTGCTATAAGAAAGATTGAGTGTACCATTGTATCCAGCGTATCCATAATTACCGTTCAACCTTGAAATGCAGTTTATAACGTTAATGGTTGCACTAGTAGCTGTCTCAATTCCATTACTTCCAGATTGATGAATTACACAATTAGTAACTGTGGATGAACCAGATTGTCCAAATATACCTTGAGTAGAAGTTCCAACAATTACACAATTTTTAACAATTCCACCACTAAGAACAATTCCTCGTCCGCCGGAAGAAGATATCATAAACCACTGAAATTTTCCGCTACTCATTAAAACTGTTGGATTAAAACCTCCAGTGATAATTGTATTTTCATAACCAGAACCCATCAAAGTAATATTTTTATTTAAATTTACCTGTTCACTACTATAGGTTCCAGGCCAAACTTTCACGGTATCACCCGAACTGGCAGCGTTTATAGCCGCTTGAATCGTTGTAAATTGTCCACCGCCATTTTGGTCAACAATAATTGTAGTTGCCCCTAAAGGGGCGACAAGAATAAAAATAACTGAAAGAACAAATAGTTTTTTCATAACACCCTCTTTGTTTGTTGTTAAAGTTGATTCAATCTGATGACTTAATCCTTAAATACCTCCAAACCAATCCTTTTCGGAAAATAGGTGGAAAATTTTGGAAAATAATTTTGGGGTTCTATTAAACCTCCGAGGTTTCCACAAAGCGGCGTGCAAAACCTCGGAGGTTTTGGTTAACTGCCAATAACCATTTGGAAGTAGTGTATTTTAGTCATAAGTCAGTCACGAAGTGGTTCGTAACTGTCAGTGTTAGGAGCTTGACTGTAAACTATTCAAACCGCCCTCTTTTAGAAAATCGGAGAAAATTATTTGTGAATAATTTTTGGGGGTGAGAATTGGAATTCCGGCTGAGGAGGGTAAAGTTGTTTTGAAGGATTTTAAGTTTTCTTACCTAAATCGGATCGGCAATTATTCAAAATTTTTAGTATTTTTATTTAGACATCACCAATAATTAAGGAATTTAAGACGCTGATTGATTTATGATTGGCAGATATATTTTAAAAGCAGTCATAAAGCTAAAAGGTCAGCTTAAAGGTTATATTTTATGAATGAAGAAATAATTAAGCAAATTCGTGACAGATTGAAACATAGTCTGGATATCGCTCAGTTAATATTATTTGGGAGCTGCGCTGTAAAAGGTGATGTTTCAGACAGCGATATTGATCTTGTGGTAGTCCTTAATCAAAAAGGTTTCTCAAAATCCTATGCTGAAAAAATTCAAAAAAGATCATCAGTAACTAAATTGTTAAGCGATATCCGAAGACGAATTCCCCTGGATGTTTTAGTTTATTCGAAAGATGAATGGGAATTGCTTTCGCAGCAAGATACTTCCTTCATAAGAGAAATTAAGGCAACAGGAGTAAAGCTAATTTGAAGCCGGCAACAGCAGATTGGATTGAACTTGCAAAAAGGGATTTTTCTGCTGCAAAGAAACTTGTTGATGACGAATATCTTTCCAATGTATGTCTCTTTCACTGTCAACAAACCATTGAAAAGCTATTCAAAGCAATACTAGAAGAACACAAAATAAAAATCCCTAAGATTCATAGCGTGACAACGCTTTTTGAAAAGTTACCAGACGACTTCAAAAGTAATAGTACAATTGAACATGATGAGCTGAACCTGATTGATGATATATACATAGACTCAAGGTATCCCGGTGAAATTGGTTTGATGCCGAATGGATTTCCATCAAAGTCCGATGCGATAAATGTTTTAAAAATTGCAAAAAAAATTTACAATTTGGTTTTTCAGTATTTTAATTTATAAGGGTAAATGATTTTGGATTTAAAGAATCCTTATTTGGTGTTGCAGTGTTAGACTTTGTCCATTTATGAAAAAACAAACCTTTCTTCTTAACATTCTCCATTCTATTAAAAACAAAGAGGTATCCCGAAGCGAAATTAACAACCTCATCGAGCGCGCTCAAAACTACGCCTGCACTTACTTAAAATATCGGTACAAGAACCTACACAAAGTTTTTCTTGCTGAAGACGTAACTCTCGATGAGCTTGCAATTGAAGCAATCGCTCCGTTATTTGAAAGAGATGGTAACGGAATGTTCGTAAAGCTGAAAAGCGCTTTCGAGAATTGGAAGCCGCCAATTGAAACTGAGGAGAAAGCTCAGTTCTTTTTGAATAGAATGGTTGCCAAAAGTGTTGAGAAATATGTTTCTGAACTTCTAAGAGATTCTGATCCTTTCTTTTCTAAAATTCTTGACTCGGTGAATTATCAGATAGAAAAACAAGGTTACAAAAAGAAACAAATTCTGGGGACAATATATATTATCGAAAATGAAGACCAGAAAAGAATCAGCTGCTTGCCTGATAATCAGTTCATCAATGATTTGCCTTCTGATTTTTTCCAGGAAATGAATTCTATTATACCTAAGCTACTCAATCACATAAAAGCTGATACAGATTATGAAGCAGCTATACCACTGAATGCATTAATATTGAGAATTAAAAAAATGAGCGCTTCCAATTTTAGTTTTTCAGACAGAGTTGAATTTGCAAGCGGGGTAAACTTAGATTCTATGCTGAATGAAGCTTTGAGGAATACAGTAGAAAAACTGCGAGGAAGTTATTCTGATAATGGCAAGCTTTCATCCGCAGAAATTTGCGGTATTGAAAAAGCGATTAGAAACATTGCAGTTGATATTAAAGATGGTGGAATAAATCCGGGTTTACACAAGTATTTCCTTGAACAATTCCCCCTGCTTACTTTTAATGATTATGAAAATAAGTACCAAAACATTTTTGAATATCTTTTCAAGTTTCTGAAAAAGGAAATAGTTGATCAAATAAAAGAGGGTATTTAAAAGTCCTATTTTCCGTAAAACCTATTTTTAGGAGTATAATAGAAGTACAATGAATAAAGAAAAAAATAAAATGAAGATAGATGAACAGGATATATTTACTTATATCTTCTTTCCGGAAAAACTGAACGCTGATAAACAACAGTTGATTGAATCTGATAAGACACTTGAGGAAGCTGTAGAATTTTATCGGCAATTAAAGCAGAGCGCAGAAAGAGAGCTAAGCCATTCTTTGAAGGAGAAAATCGCTGCTAAAATTCCGGTTTACAAATTAGAAAATGCAGTTGAATTATATCCTCTAGTTGATAAACAAATGCTGAACCATAATGGTAATAGGATGGCAGCATCAACAAAAGAACTCACACCTCAAATGACAACAAAAACTTTTGTGGATAATGATAAGGATTATTTAATAAAAGTACTAAACTATGGTAATGAGACGAAAGTATTCGTCTTCTCAACTAAAGATGAAGTTGTAAGGAATTTTGATATTGTCATCGAACCTAAAAATCTAACCTTCCATTTAGAGGATAATTCCGAACCGCTGATCATTGACCATTCGATTGATGCAGAAAAAATTCAACTGAGATTTGATAACTGAAAATAAGCAACGTAATTTTATTTGGACAAGTACCTCACACTTGCCAGTCACGATCCATATCGTGACTGACATGGTTATTCTAACTTAATTCATGGAAATATCTTTACTGTCACGGAGTGGTCTGTGACAGCCATGAATTATATCCTGCTCACATCACCATAATTCAATCATTTTATACCTATATTATTTTTGTTAAATTTACTCACACGCAAGTAAATATTCATTCATATTTAAATCAGCCAGGAACAGGGAATGCAGCAGTATTTGGATTTAGTAAAATTGGTAATTGAAAATGGAGTGAGAAAACCTTCTCGTACAGGAGTGGATACTCTATCGTACTTTGCTGCTTTCTATAAAGTTGACCTTTCACAAGGATTTCCTCTTCTCACAACAAAAAAAGTGGAATGGAAATCTTTGCTTTATGAGGTTTTGTGGTACTTATCCGGCGAAAAACATATCAGAAATTTAAGGCAGCATACAAAAATTTGGGATGCATGGGCTGATGAAAACGGAAATCTTGAAACAGCTTATGGTTATTATTGGAGACATTTTCCAAGTGCACAAAAAGATGAAAATGGTAATTGGCACGTGACTGAATTTGACCAAATTAAATATGTAATTGATGAACTGAAAGCTAATCCATACAGCAGAAGGTTGGTTGTAACCGCATGGGAACCTGGAAATGCAACAAAGAGCAAGCTTCCGCCTTGCCATTATTCTTTTGCGTTTAATGTGAATGACGGAAAGTTAAATTGTCACTTAACTCAACGCTCCGGTGATATTGCGTTGGGAATCCCTTTCAACCTTGCCGCTTATTCTTTGTTGACGCAAATCATTGCACAAGAAGTTGGGCTGCAGCTTGGTTCATTCGCTCATACTATAATTGATGCTCATATTTATGTCGCTGAAAAGGGAAGTGAAATGGAAAAGTATGATCATCTCGAAGGATTGAAGGAGCAGCTCAAAAGAAAACCTTTACCTTTGCCTCAATTAAAAATTGCAAAGAAACCGATTGACGAATTACGCTTCGAAGATTTTGAACTGACTAACTATCAGCATCAAGATAAAATTAGGTTTGAGGTCGCCGTTTGAAAATTATTCTGATTGCTGCCGTGGCAAAAAATAATGTTATCGGAAGATCAACAGGTGAAATGCCTTGGCATTCTAAAGAAGATTTTCAGCACTTCAAGCAAACTACTTTCGGTTTTCCCATTATAATGGGAAGAAAATCTTTTGAGTCGCTTGGAAAACCGTTAAAAGGAAGATTGAATATCATTCTTACAAAAAATTCTAAGCTGAAAGAAAAATTTGAGGAGATAATGATTTTCAATTCTTTGGAACAAGCTTATGAATATTGTGATGTAGCTAATAATGAAAAAATATTTGTTATTGGCGGCGGACAAATTTTTAAACAGGCAATTAATAATGCAGATGAGATGATTATTTCCCATATGGATTTTGATGCCAAAGGTGATGTAGTCTTTCCCAAAATTGATTTATCTAAATGGAAAATTTCTTCAAGGGAAAAAAGAAGTGAATTTGAAATTGTTACTTATGTGAGAAAAAAATAGTGTCGAATAAAATTCAAATATTACCTGAAAACCTGGCAAATAAAATTGCTGCCGGAGAAGTAATTCAACGTCCCGATTCCGCAGTGAAGGAATTATTAGAAAATGCTATTGATGCTGAAGCAATAACTATTGAAGTGATGATTAAGAGAGCCGGCAAAGCATTAATTCAAGTTTGTGATGATGGAATCGGAATGTCTGAGGATGATGTAGTTATCTCTATTCAAAAACATGCGACAAGTAAAATTTCAAAGTATGAAGATTTGGAAGCTATCAGAACTTTGGGCTTTCGCGGTGAAGCGCTAAGCTCAATGGCTGCTGTCAGTCAGCTAGAAATTCGTACAGAGCAGAAAGATGATGAGATTGGAACTTTAGTTAGGATTGATGAATATGGAAAGCTTATAAAGGAAAAAGGTTCATTTGCAAAAGGCACGTGTGTTTCGCTAAAAAATCTTTTTTACAATACTCCGGCTCGACGTAATTTTCTTAAAACAGATGCAACGGAACTGAAACATATAATCGACACGTTCAACAAAGTTTCATTGAGTCATCCCAAAATTTATTTTAAATTCTTTAATGATGATGAATTAATTTTTGATTATCCTGCCGGAACATTGGAAAACCGGATCGAATCAATTTTTGCTGATAATATGCTTGATGCTCTAATTCCTGTTGAAGAAAAAACTGATTACATGAATGTTCATGGATTTATTGGTAAACCGAGTCTTCTCAAAAAAAGTAAAGGCGAACAATATCTTTTTCTCAATTCGCGGTACGTAATAAGCAAACAAATTAATCATGCTGTATTTTCTGCTTACGAAAATTTTCTTGAGAAAGGTGATTATCCATTCTTTATTCTTTTTGTTGAGATTGATCCGCATCATATTGATGTAAATGTTCATCCTTCCAAGCTTGAAGTACGATTTGAGAATGAGAAGGATATTTACACTTTCGTAGTTGCGGTTATCAAAAAGAGCTTAGGACTTCATGACCTTGTACCCAACATGAGTTTTAGTGAATCAAATATTCAAACGGAAAAATTAAAGAAAGTCGCTTTTTCAAAAACAGAGAGAGATGATTTCTCTGACAGACCGAGTTTCAAAGAAAAAACATCTTCTGCTAAAACCAATTTCAGCGATAAGGAAATTGATTTACTCTTCAGTTCACTTCCCGATATCGATACACATAGTAAATCGGAATCGGTAGATCATCCTTTTAGGGAAACCAGGCAAAGAGAAATAGTTCACACTGATGCAAAATTTACTTCCAAATTATTGGAAGAGTTTCCATTCATTATTCAATTGCACAACAAGTACATTCTCTCCCAAATTAAAACCGGATTGATGATAATTGACCAGCATGTTGCACATGAAAGAATCCTTTATGAGAAGGCGTTAAAACGCCTTGATGCCGATCTTCCGTTTTCGCAACAACTATTATTTCCCAAAACCATTGAGTTAGATCCTGGAAGATATCAAATCCTAAAAGAGATAGATACTTTTCTTAATAAGCTTGGTTTTGATATTAAGTATTCCGGTAAGAACACCATTGTAATTGTCGGTGTGACTGATGATATTATAGCTGGCTCGGAGGAAAAAGTTTTGCTTGAGATAATTGACGAGTATGCGGATAATCAAAGAGAAAAAGAGCTTGAGGAGAAAGATAACATTGCTAAATCTTACTCCTGTCACACCGCCATTAAAGCGGGCGATAAGCTTTCGGAAAGAGAAATGAGATTACTTATTGATCAATTGTTTGCAACATCAATGCCTTATGTTTGTCCGCATGGCAGACCGGTTGTAATTAAAATTTCTTTGGATGAATTTGACAGAAGATTTGGAAGAACTTCTTAATAAATTTATGAGAGAAAACCATGCATCCATTTGAACGAATTTTATCTGTTTTGGAAACCGATGTGGATTTAGAATTAAGAAGTGTAAAGGAAATTTCCTGGCTGGACTTTTGGCTAAACCCTAGAAGATTAAGAAGCAGCGACTTTTTAATGCGTTGGTCTCAAGGAGTTTGGAGCGAAAAACGACTTCTCGATGCTATAAATAAAACAAATAAGTTTTACGCTATAGCTTACGGACCAAGCGGAACTGCGCCAACTGATGATGTAAAAGCATTTGAACTTTATTTTGAGAGGTTAGAAGCAGCAGGACTTGGTAATATTAAAAGACCTGACTTACTTTTATTTAAGAAATCTGACAAATCCCTTGTTAACAAGTTTCTCACTAATATTGGTGGTGAAACTGAATTACCATTTATTAAAGAAGATAAACTTCAATCAATAGTTTCTAAAGCAATAATTGCAGTTGAATGTGAAAACTCTCTTTGGGTAGGAGGAAAAATGCCTGATTATAACACACCGATGAAAGCACAAAAGCGACTTGGTGGAAAAATAGGACTTCCAAAGAATGCTGTCTTGCCAACTGTTATAATAAAGGAAGAGGATCGAATTCCTTTAAGGAAATGGCAGAAAGTAAACAGAATTCCAATTCATATTTGGCATGTATTTTTTGATAGAGCTTTCGGGCTTCCATTTAACGATGCAGAAAGATTGATTCGAGTTGGACTTATTCAACCGACTATTCAAACATTTCAAGCACCCGGTGGGGCAACAACCCAAAAAGCTATTTATAAATTTTATTATCATTACGCATATCCACTTGGTATTTCAGAAGAAAGTCCGAAATTAGTTCCTGCTTATATCGAGGATAAAAACGGACATATTCTGCCTTACGTGAAATTTGAAGGCGGCTCTCTTAAGATAACACAGGAAGCAATTAATATTTTAAATCGGCTATAATGGGAAAAGTTAAAACACATCAAAAGTTGCCAACTGATTGGAAAGGAAGAGAGGTTCTTCGTGAAAAAGGACAGTTTTGGACACCTAGTTGGGTAGCCGAAGCTATGATTTCATATGTCGCACTTGATACTGACTTAATCTTTGATCCAGCTGCAGGAAGAGGTGCATTTTTTAAAGCTTTACTCAAACTTAATTTATCTGGAATTTCCTACTTTGGAATTGATATTGATAGTGAAGTGCTTTCTGATGAGATATATAATATGCCCTCCTGTTTTGTGGAAGTAAGGGATTTTATTAAAAATCCACCACAAAGAAAATTTAAAGCAATAGTTGCAAATCCACCATACATTAGACATCATAGAATTGATGAACAAACAAAAGTTTATCTAAAAAAACTTGCATCATCTATTACAGGATTTAATATTGATGGAAGAGCAGGGTTCCATATCTATTTTTTAATTCAAGCATTGAATCTACTTGAAAAAAATGGAAGACTTGCTTTCATAATGCCGTCAGACACTTGCGAAGGAACTTTTGCGAAAAAACTTTGGAACTGGATTTCAGAAAAATATTGTATTGACGCTGTAATTACATTTAATGAAAAAGCTACACCTTTTCCCAATGTAGACATTAGTGCGATGGTTTTTTTGATTAGTAATTCCAAACCACGGGAAAAACTTTTTTGGGTAAAATCAAATGAAGCGTATACAGATGACCTACTGAATTTTATATCATCAGATTTTGCCAATAAAAGATATAACTCTCTTGATATAATAAACAGAGAATTAGAGGAATCTATTAACACAGGCTTGTCAAGATCAGAACAAAATCAAAATGGTTTTAAGTATCATCTAAATGACTTTGCAAGGGTAATGAGAGGAATTGCAACCGGTTCAAATGAATTTTTTTTCCTAACCGGAAAACAAGTTGAAAAACTTGGGATTCCTAGGCAATTTTTACGAAGGGCAATTGGTAGAACTAGAGATGTAACTTCAAATATTATTACTGAAAAGGACATTCAAAACTTAGAAAAAAAGGACCGTCCTACATATCTTTTGGTAATTAACATACATGAACCATTACCCAAGATTATTTCAAATTACTTAAAAGTAGGTGAAGAGATGGGGCTTCCCAATAGTCCATTAATCAAGCAAAGAAAACCATGGTTTAAAATGGAAAAAAGAGATGTTCCACCAATTCTGTTTGCTTACCTTGGAAGACGAAACACCCGTTTTATTTTAAACCAAGCTAAAGTATTACCGCTTACGGGTTTTCTGTGCGTATATCCCATCTATTCTGATAGTGAATACGTAACTAGTTTATGGAAAGCATTAAATCATCCTGATACATTGGAAAAGTTAAAGCTTGTTGGAAAGAGCTATGGTTCAGGAGCAATCAAAGTCGAGCCAAGGAATTTGAGCATACTTCCAATTCCTGAGCACGTAGTTGTCCAGTATAAGCTTAAAAGACCCTACATCTCAAAAGATGGACAATTAGAAATATTTGGTGAACCTAGAGCGAGATATGGTACAAAAAAGTTTAAGTAGTCATTTTACCGTAAAATATTTTAAATTCTAAAAAGGATTAAGAATGGATTCAAACTACAAGAAAAGAAGAAACTCATACCAGAAAAAAGCTGGGGTTACAAAAACCTCTGGTATGAAGTTTACGACTGTGAGTGGTGAACCGATTGAGTTGTTTTATGGACCTGATGATATTGAAAATATTAATTACTTAAGTGAAATTGGTTTTCCTGGTGAGTATCCTTTCACTCGTGGAATTCATGTTAATGGTTATCGAGGTAAGATCTGGACAATGAGGCAATTCGCCGGATTTGGTTCGCCTGAAGATACAAACAAACGATTTCATTATCTGTTAAATCATGGTCAAACCGGTTTATCTGTAGCGTTCGATTTGCCTACACTGATGGGTTGGGATTCTGATTCTCCTATGAGTGAAGGTGAAGTTGGAATTTGCGGCGTTTCAATTTCATCTTTAGAAGATATGGAAATTCTTTTCGATAAAATTCCTCTCGATAAAGTCTCTACCTCAATGACAATTAATTCACCTGCTGCAATGATATTTGCTTTTTATCTTGCAGTTGCAAAAAAGCAGAATGTAGAGTATAAAAATCTTAGAGGAACATTACAGAACGATATACTTAAAGAATACATTGCTCAGAAGGAATATATTTATCCTCCTCATCCTTCAATGCGAATTATTGTTGATATGATTGAATTTTGTGCTAAAGATGTTCTTCAATGGAACCCTGTTTCTGTTAGCGGATATCATATTCGCGAAGCCGGTTCAACTTCAGTGCAGGAGCTTGCTTACACGTTAGCTGATGGCTTTGCTTACATTGAAGCTTGCATCGAACGCGGAATGGATGTAGATAAGTTTGCACCTCGAATTTCTTTTTTCTTCAATTCACATCTCGATTTTTTTGAAGAGATTGCCAAGTTCAGAGCAGCCCGAAAAATTTATGCTAAGAGAATGAAAGAAAGATACGGAGCAAAAAATCCACGTTCATGGTGGTTGAGATTTCATACACAAACTGCAGGATGCACACTTACTGCTCAGCAACCTGAGAACAACATTGTGCGGACTGCATTCCAGGCATTAGCCGGAGTTTTAGGCGGCACTCAATCTTTACATACAAATTCTATGGATGAATCTCTCGCTCTTCCAAGTGAAAAAGCTGTAAAGATTGCTTTACGAACCCAGCAGATCATTGCATACGAAACGGGAGTAATCAATACTGTTGATCCTCTCGGTGGAAGTTATTTTGTTGAAGCTTTAACAGATAAAATGGAAAAGGGCGCTAATGAAATATTTGATCAGATAAATGCTTTTGGAGGTGTCATTCCGGCTATTGAATCTGGTTATTTCCAAAAAGAAATTGCCGATGCGGCATATCGTTATCAAAGGGAAGTCGAACAGAAAGAAAAATTTATTGTTGGAGTGAATGAGTTCGTGGAAGAAAATGAAAAGATTGATATTCCTATTCTCACAATTTCGCCCGAAGTTGAAAAAATGCAGAGAGAAAGATTAATTGCATTAAGATCTAAGCGAAATCAAAAAGCTGTTGAAAAAAGTTTAGAAGCAATAAGATTAGCAGCAGTTGAAAACAGAAACCTTATGCCTGTATTTGTTGATGCAGCATTAAATTACGTAACACTTGGAGAAATGACTGATGAGCTAAAAAAAGTTTTTGGTGTTTATGAAGAGTCAGCGGTATTCTGATGCTTAAGATTTATTTCAATCTGCTTCGAATTCCTCAATGGATAAAAAACTTTTTCGTTTTTGTTCCGCTTGTGTTCTCTCAAAACTTATTCGAACAGAATTATGTTATGCTGTCTCTTCTCGGATTCCTCATCTTTTCATTTGCCTCCAGCAGCATTTACATAATTAATGATTTGATTGATATAAATGAAGATAAAGTTCATCCTGTAAAAAAGTTTAGACCGATACCCGCCGGACTAATTTCAAAAAGTAAGGCAGTTGCTTCCGCTACAATTCTAGCGGTTATTTCATTTTCATTACTTCCTTTTACCAATGTATACTTTGGTATCACTGTATTCTCCTATTTTGCAATAACCGTTTTATATTCAGCGGGATTAAAAAACATTGTTATACTTGATGTGTTTACAATTGCCGCCGGTTTCATTTTACGAATCTTAGGCGGTGCATTCATTATCAATGTTGAAATATCAAGCTGGTTAATGCTGACAACAATGTTCATTTCACTTTTCTTAGCTGTAATGAAAAGACGCTCCGAGCTTAAACATGTAACTGAAGATAAAGCTTCAACTCGCAAAGTTTTAGTTGACTATTCCACTGATTTTATAGATCAGATGTCAACAGTAACCTCTGCTGGAGTTATTATTTGTTATGCACTTTATACTGTCTCACAAAGAACCGTGACAATCTTTAAAACTGAACAGTTGATTTACACTACACCATTTGTTGTTTTTGGAATTTTCAGATATATGTACCTCGTTTACATCGGTAAGAAAGGAGAAAACACTTCGGAACTTTTGTTATCCGATCTTTCGATGATAATCAACGTGCTGCTTTACATTTTAACTGTGGTGGTTATTATTTATAGATAAATATCTTATGAATAATTTTTCTTTATCGTTCAATTTGTTAATTGTAATTTGGTTTATCGGAATAGATTGTGCGCATCAACTAGAAAGTGACAGCTTAAAATTATCTGTGCAATACATTAAAGTTGAAAAGGTTTGCTAATTGATCAACGATCTTTTAATATTGATTATTCTTTTGGCATTGAGCGCCTTTTTCTCTGCATCAGAAATAGCGTTCATTCTTTCGAATAAAATTAAGCTGGAGATTAAAGCCAGGAAGAAAAATTTTGCGGCTCAAAACGCATTGTATTTCAGTCAGCATCCACAGAATTTTTTTTCAACAATGCTCATCGGAAATAATGTTTCCAACATCGCTTTTGCATCCTTAAGTGCGGTTTTGCTTTCAACCATTTTTAATCTAGATGAATTTACAATTTTAATCTTATCCACTGTAGTACTTTTATTTATAGGTGAACTCATCCCAAAATATTTAGCTCGTGAGTTTGCAGACCGTTTCAACTTGTTATCCTCAATTCCTCTCCGAGCTGTTTCGTTCATTTTATATCCGTTTGTAAAATTTATTTCATGGATGTCATCAATTTTAACCAAGCAGACTCCGTTAAATGATTTTGGAATCACCAGTTTATTTAACCGCGAGACGATAGATTCATTGGTAAAAGAAAGTCATGAAGCCGGAATTGTTGACAGAAAAGAAAGCGATATCATCAGTAAAGTATTGAATCTTGGTGATCAGAGAGTTTATGAAGCAATGAGTCCCCGTACGGAAATTGTTGGGGTAGAGATCAACCAGACTATTGATGAAGCACTTTCAATTATTATTGATTCTGGCTATTCAAAATTACCTGTTTATGAGGAAAGTGTTGACAACATTAAAGGTGTTATTTATTCATATGATATCTTTAATGCTCCGGAAAATGTTCAGGCAATAACAAGAAAAATCTTATTCGTTCCGGAAACGAAGAAAAGTTTTGAGATGCTTAATGAATTTTTAGCAAATCAAATTTCCATTGCTGCTGTTGTTGATGAGTTCGGTGGAACCGCAGGTTTAGTCACTATGGAAGATATTATCGAGGAGCTATTTGGTGAAATTAGAGATGAGTACGACGTTGAGGAAGATATTTGCAGAAAGATAGCTGATAATACTTATCTTATAAGCGGCAAAGTTGAAGTTGATTTTATTAATGAAAAATATAATCTAAAATTGCCGACAGGCGATTATGAAACTGTCGCGGGATTCATTATCACTTCTTTAGGACGCATTCCAATTCAGGGTGAGAATGTTAAAATTGATCATTTTAATTTTCTAATCGCAAGAGCATCAAATAAAAATATTGAGATGGTCAAGCTCGTCGTTGAATCTGACCAGGAATAGTATTTCATTCACATGGATTCGCAGCTCATTCTTTTTGATGGTATATGCAACTTTTGCAATTTCTGGGTAAACCTTATCATTGATCATGATAAGAAAAAATATTTCAAGTTTGCTTCATTGCAATCTAATCTTGCACAAAATATCCTAAAGGAAAAAAATATCGATCCAATGAAAATTGATACTATCATTTTGATAATGAATGAAAAGATATTCACTAAATCTTCAGCCGCATTACAGATCGCAAAAAATCTCGATGGGTTTTGGAAAGTGATTTATATTTTGTCAATCATTCCCGCACCAATCCGGGATATAACCTATGATTTTATCGCACGAAACCGTTACAAATGGTTTGGCAAAAGAGAATCTTGTCGAATACCTACTGACGAAAACATAGATAGATTTCTTTCTGACATACTTCTTCATAAATCATAAATAATAAATTAGAAATTACAAATTGGCAGTTGAGAATATTTGAGGTAATTTTGTATAATTTTTTTGAGAAAATTATTACGGAAGATCTGATTTATTGTTAAGCTTTGAGATTTCAGCAAAAGATAAAATTACGAAGGCAAGGGCAGGATTATTTAGAACAGAACACGGAGTAGTTGAAACTCCGGTTTTCATGCCGGTTGGAACTCAAGGAACTGTGAAAGCTGTTAATCAAGATTACTTAAAAAATCATCTTAACGCTCAAATTGTTCTTTCAAATACTTATCATCTTTACTTAAGACCCGGAACAGAAGTTCTTGAAAAAGCCGGCGGCTTGCATAAGCTTATGAATTGGGATAGAACAATCCTAACTGACAGCGGAGGATTTCAAATTTTTTCGCTTGCGGATTTAAGACATCTCAAAAATGATGGAGTGGAGTTTAGATCTCACCTTGATGGCTCTAAACATTTTTTTAATCCGCAAAATGTGATTGAGATTCAGCGAAGCATTGGTTCTGATATCATGATGGTTCTTGATGAGTGTACTCCTTTTCCATGTGAATACGAGTATGCTCAAAAATCTGTCAACCTTACTTCAGATTGGGCCGCCAGAGCTAAGAACACGTTCGAAAATTCAAAGCCAAAATATGGTTATGATCAAAATCTTTTTGGAATAATTCAAGGAAGCACTTACAAAGATTTGAGAGAACGCTCGGCTAATGAAATTATCTATTTAAATTTTAACGGATATGCAATAGGCGGCTTAGCTGTTGGTGAACCTGTTGAAACAATGTACGAAATGGTTGATTTTACCACCGACTTTATGCCTGTTTATAAACCAAGATATTTAATGGGAGTTGGTCGGCCTGAAAATCTTCTTGAGGCAATTGAAAGAGGAATTGATATGTTTGATTGTGTTATGCCGACAAGAAATGCAAGAAATGCTTATTTGTTTACTTATAACGGAATTCTTTCGATGCGCAATGCACGATACAAAGATGATTTTAATCCTGTTGATGATAGCTGTGAATGTTACACTTGTAAAAATTATTCTCGTGCTTATATTAGACACCTTTTTATTGCAAAGGAAATTCTTGCTCTTGAACTTGCAAGCATTCACAATTTATTCTTTTATCTTAATCTGATGCGAACGGCAAGAGCACAAATTATAAACGGAAATTTTTCTGAATGGAAATCGGAAATAATTAATAAACTATCTGTAAATTTAAATAATAACACGGAGGACTAATTGGAACATTTAATAGCTATGGCACCGCAAGGTGGTGGAAGTGCAAATCTTATCAGCACATTAATAATGTTTGGTGCTATCTTTTTAATTTTTTATTTCATGATAATAAGACCGCAGCAAAAAAGAGCTAAGCAAAGAGAAAAAATGCTTTCTAACATGCAGAAGGGCGATAAAGTTATTACAAGCGGTGGATTGCATGGTACTATTGCAGGTCTTGATGAAAAGACAGTTCTTTTGCAAGTTGGTGATAATATCAAAATGAAATTTGAAAAATCAGCCATTGCAAGTGTAATTTCTTCAAAAGAAGGAAGCTAACTAAATCTAAATTTATTTTTATAATTCAATCAGTCATTCATTCATACAGTCATTCATTCATTCAAGCAGCTTGTTATGTTTTGTACAGTTGAAGAAGCGGTTCAAGAAATAAAAGAAGGCAGAGTCATCATCATTGTAGATGATGAAGAGCGTGAAAACGAAGGTGATTTCGTCTGCGCCGCTGAATATATAACTCCCGATATTGTGAACTTTATGGTCACGCACGGTAAAGGAATGTTATGCGTTGCTCTGAACAGTAAAAGATTAGATGAGCTTGGACTTCCTCTAATGGTGGATAAAAATTCTGCACTTCACGGAACTCAATTTACTGTTACGGTTGATTCAATTGAAGGTACCACAACAGGAATCTCTGTTGCTGACAGGGCGTTGACA
>Ga0209431_10000465_pt1 | contig 33967 bp, 42 predicted proteins | sample RifCSP13_3_FD_184021 | JGI IMG/M metagenome (GOLD analysis project Ga0209431, IMG submission 184021) | Soil microbial communities from Rifle, Colorado - Rifle CSP2_sed 13_3 (SPAdes) (version 2) | ecosystem: Environmental > Terrestrial > Deep subsurface > Rock core/Sediment | place: Rifle... | reverse complement strand
GATTCTAGCGCGTCCTCGGTACCATTCAAAACCGGGGCAAAACCACCTTCATCACCAACTGCTGTGCTTAGCCCCCGGTCTTTCAATACTTTTTTCAGGGAATGGAACACTTCGGCACCCATGCGCAGGCCTTCGCGAAAACTTGAAGCGCCAATGGGCCGGATCATAAACTCCTGGAATGCGATAGGCGCATCGCTGTGCGATCCGCCGTTAATAATGTTCATCATGGGAACAGGAAGCACCTTGGCGTTAGTTCCGCCGATATACCTGTAAAGGGGCAGGTCATGAAACAGCGCAGCAGCCCTTGCAACAGCGAGGGAAACGCCCAGTATGGCGTTGGCACCCAGTTTGCTTTTGGTTTTGGTCCCGTCAAGCTCAATCATCCGCCTGTCAATGGCCACCTGGTCAAAGGCATTCATGCCGATAATTTCCCTGGCTATGATCTTATTCACATTTTCGACCGCTTTCAGAACACCTTTGCCAAGGTATCTTTTCTTATCACCATCACGCAATTCCAATGCTTCATTTTCACCGGTGGATGCTCCGGAAGGAACTGCGGCACGGCCAACAAAGCCGCTTTCGAGGGTTACTTCAACCTCGATGGTGGGATTTCCCCTTGAATCGAGTATTTCCCGTGCATGAACACTAGCAATTTGTCCCATTATTTTTTGATTTAGTTAAATAAATTATTTTAAGATGTATACTAATAAAAACAAGGGATAAAGATACTGAAAATCCTTATCCCCTGTCCGTTAATAATCCATAATGCACCCGTTATTCTTTTTCTTCAGCGGCCTGTGGGGCCTCAGCTGCAGGTTCGTCAGGTTGCGTTTTTACTTCGGCTTTTTTGGCTTTGGTCACCTTTTCGGCGACAGTCTTGCCTTTTTTGGGAGCCTCGGCTTCAGCTTTCTTTTTAGAACCACGACGGCTGCGTTTTGTTGTTTTGGTTTCGCCGGCGGCAGTTGTGGCCAGCATGACTTCGTTAAAGTCCACCAGTTCGATATAGCACATTTCGGCCGCATCACCCAGGCGTGTTCCCAGCTTTAATATGCGTGTATATCCGCCCGGACGCTCACTGATTTTCGGGGATATTTCCCGGAAAAGCTCGGTAACGGCATTCTTGTCCTGTAAATAATTAAATGCCAGCCTTCGCGAATTTGTAGAGTCTTCCTTCGATTTGGTGAGGATAGGCTCAATAAATACGCGTAATGCCTTTGCTTTCGCCGTAGTTGTCTTGATACGCTTATGCAGGATCAGTGATGATGCCATATTGGATAACATGGCCTTGCGGTGTGCGCTTTTCCTGCCGAGGTTATTGTTCGTATTATTGTGTCGCATTGTAATCCGTTAATTAATTCAAAAGATTTCCCAACCTTGCCGGTCGGATTCACTAATTAGTCTCTGTCCAGTTTGTACTTTATTATGTCCATGCCGAATGACAGGTTCATGGTTTCGAGCAGTTCATCAAGCTCGGTAAGGGATTTTTTTCCAAAATTCCTGAATTTCAGCAGATCATTTTTATTGAACTTCACCAGATCGCCCAGGGTTTCAACTTCTGCGGCTTTAAGGCAATTGAGGGCCCTCACCGACAGATCGAGATCCACCAGTTTGGTTTTCAACAACTGGCGCATATGAAGCACTTCCTCGTCAAATTCCTCGTTTGCTGCTCTTTCTTCCGAATCGAGGGTGATCTTCTCATCCGAAAACAACATGAAATGATAGATCAGGATCTTAGCGGCTTCCTTCAGCGCATCCTTGGGATGTACCGACCCATCGGTAAGAATTTCGATAAGCAGTTTTTCATAGTCGGTTTTTTGTTCCACACGGTAGTTCTCAACCGAATACTTTACATTTTTAATGGGTGTAAAGATGGAATCAATAGCGACGAGTCCGAATTCAGCATCGAACGGCTTGTTTTCCTCTGCAGGAACATAGCCCCTGCCTTTATTTACATGGAGTTCCATGTGGAGTTCCACATCCTTTTCCATATGACAAATGACCAGCTCGGGATTCAGCACCTCAAAACTGCTGAGAAACCGGTTCAGATCTCCTGCTTTAAAAACGGTCTGATCCGACAGTGTAACAACTACTTTTTCGTCGTTCACGTCTTCAATCAGCTTTCTAAAACGGATCTGTTTCAGGTTAAGCACGATTTCAACTACATCTTCAATAACTCCGGTGATGGAAGCAAATTCATGTTCGACTCCGTCGATTTTGATAGCTGTTATTGCATGACCTTCGAGGGATGACAACAGTATCCTGCGCAGGGCATTTCCAATGGTAATACCATAGCCGGGCTCAAGTGGTCGAAATTCAAATCTTCCGAACTTGTCATCCGATTCGATCATGATCACCTTATCGGGCTTCTGGAAAGCTAATATGGCCATATATTATAAATTACGGTTATTTAGAGTACAATTCAACGATCAACTGTTCCTTGATAGTTTCCGGAATCTGATCACGTTCAGGACGGTTGATGAGTTTTCCGGCCATAGCCGCAGCATCCCATTCCAACCAGGAAACATTTATCCTGCGTGAACCCAATGAGTTTAGAATAATCTCGAGTGATTTTGATTTCTCACGAACGCCAACAACATCACCGGGTTTTACAGAAAATGAAGGTACATTTACAACCTGACCGTTTACTGTAATATGACGGTGTGAAACAAGCTGCCTTGCTCCGGAGCGGGTAGGTGAAAGTCCAAGCCTGAAAACCATGTTGTCAAGGCGTGCCTCGAGCAGTTGCAGCAATACTTCACCGGTGACTCCCTTGCTCCTTTGTGCTTTTTCAAAAAGATTTGCGAATTGTCTTTCCAGTACACCATAGGTGTATTTGGCTTTTTGTTTCTCACGAAGCTGTATGCCGTACTCGGAAAGCTTCCTTCTTTTTTTGTTGCTTCCGTGTTGTCCCGGTGGATAGTTCTTCTTGTCATAGTTTTTATCCGGCCCGTAGATCGCGTCACCAAACTTTCTGGCTATTTTTGTTTTTGGTCCAATATATCTTGCCATTTTTGATGTATATATTTAAATCTCACTTATTTGCTTCATCATTAAACTCTTCTTCTTCCGGGTGCACGGCAACCGTTGTGTGGAAGAGGCGTAACATCAACGATCTCTGTTACCTCAATACCTGCGGTATGGATGGTTCTGATCGCTGATTCCCTTCCTGCACCGGGACCCTTGACAAAAGCTTTCACTTTGCGCAGGCCAAGATCGAAAGCGGTTTTGGCACAATCGGCAGCAGCGACCTGGGCAGCATAAGGGGTATTCTTCTTGGAACCCTTAAAACCCATTTTACCGGCAGATGCCCACGATATTACCTGACCCTGACTGTTTGTCAGAGAGATGATGATGTTGTTGAATGATGCATGCACATGTGCCTGACCGACAGGATCAACCTTAACAACTTTTTTCTTGGTAGTTCCGACTTTTTTTGCCATAATTCAATCCTTATTTGGTAGCCTTCTTTTTGTTAGCAACTGTTTTACGTCTTCCTTTACGGGTACGGGCATTGTTCTTGGTACTCTGTCCCCTTGTGGGTAATCCGAGACGGTGCCTGATACCCCGGTAACAACCAATGTCCATCAGGCGCTTGATGTTGAGCTGAACCTGCGAACGCAATTCACCCTCAACCTTGAAGTTCTCGTTAATGACCTTCCTGATAAGGTTTACCTGGTCATCAGTCCAGTCCTTTACTTTAACATCTTTATCAACACCAGCCTTTTCAAGTATTTTCTGGGCAGTACTACGTCCTAACCCGAAAATGTATGTAAGGCCCACTTCACCCCTTTTATTCTTTGGTAAATCGACACCAACGATTCTAGCCATATCCTGTTAATTTTTATTAATTGTTATTCAATGATCAACCCTGGCGCTGTTTATACTTCGGATTCTTTTTATTGATCACATATAAACGTCCTTTTCTGCGAACAATCTTGCAGTCGGCCGTGCGCTTTTTAATGGATGTTCTTACTTTCATTATTGTTAGTTTCAATTATTTGTACCTGAATGTAATTCTTCCTTTTGTAAGATCGTATGGTGACATTTCAACCCTCACCTTATCACCGGGGAGAATTTTGATATAATGCATTCTCATTTTCCCGGAGATGTGCGCTGTAATAATGTGCCCGTTCTGCAGTTCCACCCGGAACATTGCATTGGAAAGGGCTTCTCTTATCACACCGTCTTGTTCAATCGAAGGTTGTTTTGACATAGTCTATTGTACCAATTTTTTCAATTTTTATATACTTCCTCGATGAATTCAAATGTCGAAAGAATATCAGCCTTGTCCTTGCCTATTGCCACGCAATGCTCGTAATGTGCCGAAGGCATTTTATCTACCGTGTGAATCGTCCAACCGTCGGGGTCCTGCACAATTTCCTTCCGGCCCATGTTGATCATCGGCTCAATGCATATTACCATCCCCTGCTGCAGTTTTGTACCGTGACCGCGCTTGCCGTAATTCGGAACTTCAGGTGCCTCATGCAATCCCTTTCCGATTCCGTGTCCGACCATCTCACGCACAACCGAGAACTTTTCCCGCTCACAATGTTCCTGTACCGCGTTCCCGATATCACCAATCCTGTTGCCTTCCCTGACCTTTTCAATGCCCTTGTACAATGCTTCACGGGTGGTCTTCAACAGCAGTTTCACCCGTTGGGTGACTTCACCTACTGTAAACGTATACGCCGAATCACCATAATAACCCTGAAAAAGCACGCCACAATCCACAGAAACAATATCCCCGTCTTTAAGAACACAGGAAGAAGGTATCCCATGAACAACCTGTTGATTTACCGAGGTGCACAGCGTTTTCGGGTATCCCTTGTAACCCAGGAAACCAGGCACCGCACCGTTATCACGGATGTATTCCTCTGCAATCCTGTCCAGGAACAAGGTAGTAACTCCCGGTGCAATATGCTTTGCCACTTCAGCCAAAGCTTTTGAAACCAGCAGGTTACTTGCCCTGAGCAATTCTATTTCTTCAGTTGTCTTAAAATATATCATCAAAGAACGTCAAACCTGATTATATTGAAGAGGCGTAACCGCCTGCCCTGCCTTTAACCCGACCTGATTTCATCAGTCCATCGTAATGCCTCATCAGCAGATGGCTCTCGATTTGCTGCAGCGTATCCAGTACAACACCCACAAGAATGAGCAGGGAAGTACCGCCGAAGAACTGTGCAAAACTTTGCTGTATGCCAAACAAACCGGCAAATGCAGGCATGATGGCAATAAAAGCCAGAAAAAATGAACCCGGAAGCGTTATCCTTGACATGACTGTATCAATAAACTCCGAGGTCCTTTTCCCCGGTTTCACACCCGGTATAAAACCGCCGTTCTTCTTCATATCCTCTGCCATCTGGGTGGGATTAATGATAATGGCGGTGTAAAAATAAGTAAAAACAATGATAAGCAGCGCAAATACCATGTTATACCAAAAGCTTGTATAATTTGAGAATGCGGAAACAAACTTTGACATGGCATCTCCGCCCGTTCCGTAACGTGCAAATGACAAGGGAAGGAACATGATAGCCTGGGCAAAAATAATGGGCATAACACCGGCAGCATTTACCTTGAGGGGAATATATTGCCTGACCCCACCATACTGTTTGTTACCCACGATGCGCTTGGCATACTGAACGGGGATCCTTCTCGTGCCCTGAACCAGCAAAATGCTGACCACGAAAACCAGGAAAAGGAAAACAATCTCTACCAGAAATGCCACCAGACCACCCTGTCCGTTTAACCGGTCGGAAAATTCACTGGTAATGGCAAACGGAAGCCGGGCTATTATACCGATCATGATGATCAGCGAAATTCCATTGCCTATTCCCTTGTCGGTGATCCGTTCACCCAGCCACATAACAAAAATGGTACCTGCCGTAAGGATAATAATGGATGTTATCTGGAACATGGCCGGTGCCATGATCCTGGCCTCCATGGGTATCTGTGTAAGGTATGCCGGAGCCTGCAGCACCAGCACCACAACGGTAAGATACCGTGTGATCTGGTTCATTTTTCTTCGTCCGCTTTCTCCCTCTTTTTGCATACGCTGGAAATAAGGAACAGCGATGGTCATCAACTGAATAATGATTGAGGCTGAAATATAGGGCATAATACCCAGTGCAAATATGGAAGCACTTGAAAATGCACCTCCCGAAAACATATCAAGCAGGCCAAGCACTCCCTGCGTGGTACGGCTCGCAAATGACTCGAGCTGTTCGGGATCAACCCCGGGGAGAACCACTTTCGATCCCAGCCGGTAAACCAGTATGATCAGCAGGGTAAAAGAGATCCTCGACCTGAGTTCTTCGATCTTATAAATATTCTTTAATGTCTGAATGAATGATTTCATGAGAATTTCAGATTATTGTTGCCGTTCCTTTTAGCACTTCAATAGCTGCCTTAGCCGACTTCGAGAATGCATGTGCCGTAACATCCAGTTTGGAAGTGAGTTTGCCATTTCCCAATATCTTTACAAGATCTTTCTTGGATACCAAACCGGCAGTATAAAGGGTTTCCACGTCAATAACGGCAATATTTTTATCACTTGCAAGCGTTTGCAGGGTAGATATGTTTATGGCCTTGTATTCCTTGCGGTTGAGGTTGGTAAACCCGAATTTGGGTACCCGCCTCTGCAACGGCATCTGACCGCCTTCGAAACCAATTTTCCGGGAATATCCGGATCTTGACTGACCGCCTTTGTGACCCCTGGTAGAAGTACCACCCCTGCCGGATCCCTGGCCTCTGCCAATGCGTTTTTCTTTTTTTACTGACCCCTTGGCCGGTTTTAAGTTACTAAGATCCATAATAATTCTAATATCTTAAAGGTTATAATTCCGTTACTTTCAGCAAATGTCTTACTTTCTCAACCATACCCAGGATTTGCGGGGTAGCCTCATGTTCAACCGATGAATTCAGTTTGCGGAGACCCAGTGCCTGAAGATTAAGTTTCTGCCTTTTTGTGCAATGAATCTTGCTTCCTGTCTGTGTAATTTTTATTCTAGCCATTGGATTTCGAATTCAAGTATTAACCATTAAAAACCTTTTCCATGCTCACACCGCGATGTTGTGCAATGGTAAAGGCATCACGCAATAAAAGCAGGGCGTTAAAGGTAGCTTTCACGAGGTTGTGCGGATTTGATGATCCTTTTGATTTGGCAAGCACATCGTGAATGCCAACACTTTCCAATACCGCACGCATAGCACCACCAGCCTTAACACCGGTTCCGCTGGATGCAGGTTTCAGAAAAACTTTGGCCCCGCCGTATTTGGCAATCTGTTCATGGGGTATTGTTCCTTTGTATACGGGTACCTTGATCAGGTTTTTCTTGGCATCTTCCACACCTTTGGCGATGGCTGTTGTAACCTCATTGGCCTTACCCAGACCGTATCCAACGATACCGTCCTCATTGCCAACCACCACAATGGCTGAAAAACTGAAAGTCCGTCCACCTTTGGTAACCTTGGTCACGCGTTGAATACTTACCAGGCGGTCCTTCAGATCAAGGTCTGTAGTCTTTACTCTTCGAATGCTTACGTTTGACATAATTGATTAAAATTTAAGTCCTGCTTCCCTGGCGGCGTCAGCCAGTGCTTTTATTCTACCATGATAAAGGAAACCGTTACGATCGAAAACCACTGCGGTGATACCGTTTTCTTTCGATTTCTCAGCGGCCAGCTTTCCTACCAGTTTTGCCTGTTCGGTTTTGGTGATTCCAACTTTCTCTGCAATTTCCTTATTGCGTGAGGATATGGATAACAGGGTTTTACCCTCGGAATCATCAATAAACTGGACATAAATCTGTTTATTGCTTCTGAAAACCGAAAACCGGGGTTTATCCGTTGTTCCGTAAACCACCTTACGGATGCGCATTTTGATTCTGCTTCTGCGTTCTAATTTAGTCAAAGCCATACTTCAGTTTTTTTTAAGCATTATTTGGCTGTTGCCGATTTGCCGGCTTTTTTCCTGAGTTGCTCACCCACGAATTTAATACCCTTGCCTTTATAAGGCTCAGGTGCACGGAATGAGCGAATTTTTGCCGCGATCTGTCCGATCAGCTGTTTGTTGGTACTGGTAAGCGTAATGACGGGGTTGCTTCTCCTTTCGGTTTTGGTTTCCACCTTTACATCATCCGGTATCTGAAAATGGATATCATGAGAATATCCCAAACTGAGCTCAAGGATCTGTCCCTTGGCTTCAGCCTTATAACCAACGCCAACTACTTCCATTTCAATTTTATAGCCTGTGGAAACACCATGTACCATATTATTAATAAGGGAGCGGTATAATCCATGCAGTGCTTTATGCCGTTTCTGCTCGGTAGGCCGGGTAATGATAACCTCGCCGTCCTTTATCTCAACCCTGATATCAGGATTCACCTTTTGCTGAAGTTCACCCTTGGGACCTTTAACGTTTACCGAGTTGTCGGGATTAACCGTTAAGCTCACGCCCTGGGGCATTTTGATCGGGAGTTTTCCTATTCGTGACATCTGCTGTTCCTCCGTTAATATACGTAACACAAAATTTCGCCGCCCACTTTCAGGTTCCTGGCTTCCTTATCGGTCATCAAACCCTTTGAGGTGGAGACGATCGCAATGCCGAGACCATTGAGCACCCTGGGAAGCTTCTCGGAATTCACATATTTCCGCAAACCGGGCGAGCTGATCCGTTTAAGCAAACGGATGGCTGGCTGCTTGGTTTCGGGGTGATATTTCAAAGCTATTTTAATGGTACCCTGTAATGCATCATCAACAAATTTGTAATTCAGTATATAACCCTTGTCAAACAATATCTTGGTTATATTCCTTTTCAGATTGGAAGAAGGAATCTCAACCACTTTGTGACGGGCGGAAATCGCATTCCTCAATCGGGTTAAATAATCTGCTATCGGATCTGTCATTTTCTTAATTTTTTCTCATGATTTACCTGATATTACCAACTGGCCTTTTTAACTCCCGGAATTAATCCCTTGGAAGCAAGTTCCCTGAAAGCGATCCTGCTGATGCCAAACTGGCGCATATATCCTTTCGGTCTCCCGGTTAGTTTGCAGCGGTTATGCAAGCGGATGGGATTTGAATTTCTGGGCAAGCGGCTCAGTTCCACAAAATCACCTTCGGCTTTTAATTTCGCTCTTTTCTCGGCGAACTTATCAACCATTTTTCTGCGCTTTTCCTCGCGGGCTTTCAATGATTCTTTAGCCATAATAACTAATTCTTTTTGATATTTTTAAATGGTAAACCAAATTCACGCAACAATGCGAAAGCTTCCTCATCTGATGTGGCAGATGTTACAAAGGTTATTTCCATACCCAGTATCTTGTTTATTTTGTCAATATCAATCTCCGGGAAGATGATCTGCTCGGAAATCCCAAGGGTATAATTCCCACGTCCGTCGAATTTGGAGTTGATCCCCTTGAAGTCTCGTATCCTAGGCAATGCAACACTTACAAGCCTTTCCAGAAACTCAAACATGGTATCCCGGCGAAGGGTGACCTTTACACCGATCGGCATTTTCCTCCTGAGCTTGAAATTGGAGATATCTTTGCGCGACATAGTCTGGAAAGCCTTCTGGCCCGTGATCATGGTGAGCTCTTCCTGTGCTGTATCAACAATTTTCTTGTCGGTTACTGCCTGTCCGACTCCCTGATTGATCACGATCTTTTCCAGTTTGGGCACCTGCATTATTGTATGGTAACCAAACTCCTTGGTGAGCGCCGGGATTATCTCTTCCCGGTATTTTTTCCTGAGGTTGGGTGTATGGGCCATTATTTAATCTCCTCCCCTGATTTTTTAGAATATCTGACAAGCCGGCTGTCTCCGGTAGATCTGCGTCCTATGCGTGTTGGTTTCCCTGATGAGGGATCAATAAGCATGAGATTTGAAATGTGAACAGGAGCCTCCTTTTTGATTATCCCGCCCTGTGGACTTTTGGCATTGGGCTTGGTGTGCTTGCTTACCAGGTTGATGCCTTCAACAATAGCCCGCTCATCCTTTCTGATCACTTCCAGAATCCTGCCTTGCTGGCCTTTATTTTCGCCGGCATTCACATAAACCGTATCGCCCTTCTTGATATGTAATTTCTTCTGCATTGAATTTATTTTTAATGTATTATAACACTTCAGGCGCAAGTGATACAATTTTCATATACTTGTCACGCAATTCACGGGCAACCGGACCGAAAATACGGGTTCCCCTGATTTCATCCACATTTGTGAGCAATACACAGGCATTGTCATCAAAACGGATGTACGATCCGTCATTACGGCGTATTTCCTTTTTGGTCCTGACAATAACCGCCTTGCTAACGGTTCCTTTTTTAACTTCGCTTGCTGGTAGTGCGGTCTTTACGGTCACAACAATTTTGTCTCCGACAGAAGCATACCTTCTGGCTGTACCGCCAAGCACCCGGATACAAAGAACCTCTTTTGCCCCGCTGTTATCCGCAACCGTTAATCTGCTTTCTTGCTGTATCATAGTTATTTAGCTCTTTCGATAATTTCAACTACTCTCCAGGACTTATTTTTACTCAGTGGCCGGCTTTCCATGATCTTCACAACATCGCCGATATTGCAATTGTTGGCTTCGTCATGTGCCATGAATTTTGTAGTACGGTTGATGAATTTTCCATAAATGGCATGCTTGAACTTTCTTTTCTCAGCTACCACGATGGTTTTGTTCATCTTGTTGCTAACAACAATCCCGATCCTTTCTTTCCTTAGATTTCTGTTTTCCATTGAATTCAATTTAACCTTTTTCTAGACTTCATTCTTTTTCTGACGAAGTATGGTCTCCAGCCTGGCAATGTTTCTCCTGGTTTCCCGGATTTTCATCGGGTTATCCATCGGAGAAATGGCATGGTTCATTTTCTGCCGGAAAATGAGATTTTTCTCATTTTCAATCCGTTCTTCAATCTCTTTAACGGACAATTCTCTTATCTCGGTAGTCTTCATGAACTTACAAATTTGTTTCAACATAATCCCTTCTGACGATGAACTTGGTTGCAATGGGCAACTTCTGCGCGGCCAGTCGCAATGCTTCCTTGGCCACTTCAAAAGGCACACCTTCGGCTTCAATCAGAATACGACCGGGAGTAACCGGTGCGACAAATCCTTCAGGAGCTCCTTTACCTTTACCCATACGAACTTCAGCAGGCTTTTTGGTGATCGGCTTATCGGGAAAGATCCGTATCCAGATCTGGCCTTCACGTTTCATGAAACGTGTAACGGCCTGACGGGCTGCCTCAATCTGCCTTCCGGTGATCCAGGCTTTATCCATCGCTTTGATCCCAAATGATCCGAATGCCAGGTCATGTCCACGCTGGGCATTCCCTTTCATCCTGCCCTTTTGTTGCCTCCTGTACTTGGTTTTCTTCGGTTGTAACATAATATTGTTCAGTTAAAGCGTGTTACAGTTACTTTCTGCGTTTTTTAAAATTACTCTTTGGTTTTGCCGATTTTGCACCAATGTTCGGGGCAAGGTCACGTTTTCCAAAAATCTCCCCTTTGCAGATCCATACCTTTACGCCGATGAGTCCTACTTTTGTCAGGGCTTCACCCAACGCATAGTCGATATCGGCCCGGAATGTATGCAGGGGAATACGTCCTTCCTTGATCATTTCGGTACGGGCCATTTCAGCACCGCCCAAACGTCCGGAAACCTGACACTTGATTCCTTCGGCACCCATGCGGATGGTGGAAGCAATGGACATTTTTATGGCGCGGCGGTATGAAACCTTACCTTCAATCTGCCTGGCAATGTTGTTGGCAACGATCACCGCATCAAGCTCAGGTCTCTTCACTTCAAAAATATTGATCTGAACCTCCTTGCTGGTAATTTTCTTCAACTCTTCCTTTAGCTTGTCAACTTCCTGTCCGCCTTTGCCGATAATAATACCGGGCCGGGCTGTATTAACAGTTACGGTGATAAGCTTCAGGGTCCGCTCAATGATGATTTTTGAGATGCTGGCCTTGGCCAACCTGGCACTGAGATACTCCCTGATCTTGTAATCCTCAACCAGCTTATCGGAATAATTTTTGCCGCCATACCAGTTGGAATCCCAACCTTTTATGATTCCCAGGCGATTACTTATAGGATTTACTTTTTGTCCCATTAATATTAATTTGTATGACTTACGACTTGTTCCTGAATATTTGCACGGCTATCCACAATAATGGTCACATGATTGGAACGTTTTCTAACCCTGTAACCTCTACCCTGAGGAGCCGGACGCAGCCTTTTAAGCATGCGGCCACCATCAACAAAAACCTCTTTTACATAAAGGTTTGACTTCTCAATCCGGACATCTTCATTCTTTTTCTGCCAGTTTGAAATGGCTGAAAGTAAAAGCTTTTCAACTTTTTTTGAGGCCTCTTTCGTGCTAAACCTGAGAATATCCAGCGCCCTGTTAACCTCAACTCCCCGGATCATATCAACAACCAGTCTCATTTTCCGCGGAGAACTCGGACAGCGGCTTAACATCGCCGTGGCCAGATTCTTCTTTTCTTCTTTTCGTTGTTCAGCTGCAATTCGCTTTCGTGCACCCATTGTTATCTGTTTTAATGGATTTGTTCTTTTCTAGTCCTTTTGTCTGCCTGCATGTCCCCTGAAGGTACGGGTGGGCGAAAACTCACCCAGGCGATGCCCTACCATGTTCTCGGTTACATACACCGGGATGAATTTATTCCCGTTATATACCGCTATCGTGTGCCCGACAAAATCGGGTGAAATCAGTGACCGCCTGGACCAGGTTTTAATAACCGATTTTTTCCCGGCTTTATTCATCTCAAGTACGCGTTTTTCGAGCTTGAATTCGATGAAGGGACCTTTCTTTAATGACCTGCTCATAGTATAAAGTCAATTATTTTTTCCTGCGTTCGATAATAAACTTGCTAGTGGGATTCTTCTTCCGGCGTGTCTTCATACCCTTAGCATACAATCCCTTACGTGATCTCGGATGGCCTCCGGAAGCACGGCCTTCGCCTCCTCCCATCGGATGGTCAACCGGATTCATAACAACACCGCGGACCCTGGGTCTGCGACCCAACCACCTTGACCGGCCAGCCTTACCGGAACGCTCAAGACCGTGATCGGGATTTGAAACGGTACCAATGGTAGCCCTGCAAGTGGTAAGTATCATCCGCGATTCACCGGAAGGAAGCTTTATTATAGCATACTTTCCATCGCGCGATGTCAACTGGGCATACGATCCTGCACTACGTGCAAGTGCACCCCCCTTACCCGGCTGAAGTTCGATGTTGTGAACAAGCGTTCCGAGCGGGATCTCAGCAAGCGTCAGGCAATTACCTATCTCAGGCGCCACTCCGGAACCCGATCGTACCAACTGTCCTACTTTTAATCCGCTGGGAGCAATGATATACCGCTTTTCACCATCTTCATAAAGAACCAGGGCAATACGTGCCGAACGGTTAGGGTCATACTCGATGGTCCTTACCGTGGCAGCCATGTTATCCTTGTTGCGGATGAAATCAATTATACGGTACATCCTTTTATGGCCTCCACCAATATACCGCATGGTCATTTTTCCGTCACCGTTCCTACCCCCAGTTTTCTGCAAGGGCCGCAATAACGCTTTCTCGGGTGTTGAGCTTGTAACATCGTCAAAGGAAGCAACAACTCTGTGTCGCTGGCCCGGAGTTACAGGTTTTAATTTTCTTACAGCCATAATATAAAATTAGATATTGCTATAAAAATCAATAATGTCGCCTTCTTTTAATGTAATAACAGCCTTCTTAAAGGCATTCCGCCTGCCCGATACTAAACCGGTGGTGGTAAATCTCGATTTGCGTTTACCGGCATAATACATGGTATTCACCGTCTCTACCGTAACGCCATAAAGATTTTCCACGGCTCGTTTTATCTGTACTTTGTTGGCCTTTTTATCGACGATGAAGCCGTACTTTTTCAGACCTTCGGTCTGGGCATTCATCTTCTCTGTTACAACGGGCCTTACTATAATATCCATTACTACTATATTAGAAGGTTACAGATTTTTCTGAAAATTGTCGAGCGAACTCTCCACAAATACAAGAGAAGCGCTATTCAGGATATCGTAAGTTGTTAATTCTGATATACTTACTACTCTTGTGCCGCTCAGATTCCGGGACGACAAATATATATTTTTATTCGGTTCATTCAGAACTACGAGCGACTTTTTACCGTCTATTTTCAGATTGCTGAGAATAGCAATATAGTCCTTTGTCTTTGGTGTTTCCAGGCTAAAATCCTCCAGCACCATGATCTCATTGTTCCTTGCCTTATAAGTAAGCGCTGATTTACGTGCCAGCAGCTTCACCTTTTTATTGAGCTTAAAATGGTAGTCACGCGGTTGAGGCCCAAATACCCTGCCTCCTCCGGTAAACAAAGGATTTTTTATACTACCGGCCCGTGCACCGCCTGTACCTTTCTGCCTCTTGATCTTACGTGTACTGCCCGCAATTTCATTGCGCTCCTTGGATTTGTGCGTTCCCTGGCGCTTGTTGGCAAGGTACTGTTTTACATCAAGGTAAATGGCGTGGTCATTGGGCTCGATGGAGAAAATAGTATCCATGAGCTGAACCTTCCGTCCAGTTTCCTTTCCTGCTTTGTCAATTACTGCTAGTTCCATCGTTCACAGTTTATTATGTCCTATCCGGACTTTCAACAATTACATAAGATCCTTTTGATCCCGGGACCGAACCTTTTAATAACAAAAGGTTATTCTCGGAAATTATTTTAACCACCTTGAGGTTAAGTACTTTTATATTTTTATTGCCGGTCTGCCCTGCCATACGCATGCCTTTAAACACGCGTGACGGCCAGGATGAACCACCCAGCGAACCCGGAGCTCTAGAACGGTCGTGCTGACCATGGGTTGAATCACCAATCCCGCTAAAGCCATGACGCGTTACAACACCCTGGAAACCCTTACCCTTCGAAACTGCGGTAACATCGAGCCAGGGATCATCCTTAAAATAGTCCACGGTGATCACATCGCCCACTTTCCAGTCGCGTATGAAACCCCTCAGTTCAACCACCTTATATTTTGGCGTGGTGTTGGCCTTTTTGAAATGGCCTTTCATCGCCTTCGTGGTGTTCTTTTCCTTTTTTTCATCAAATGAAAGCTGTACGGATTTATAACCGTCGCTTTCTATGGTCTTGATCTGTGTGATCACACAGGGACCTACCTCGATTACAGTACAGGGAACATTACTTCCGCTCTCATCAAATACCGAGGTCATTCCGACCTTTTTTCCAATTAATCCTGGCATTTCTAAACAAGTTAATTGTTTCAGACTTTAATTTCAACTTCAACACCACTGGGCAACTCCAGTTTCATCAACGCATCAATGGTCTTGGGCGTTGAACTGTATATGTCCAGCAAACGCTTGTGTGATGACAGTTGAAACTGCTCTCTTGATTTCTTATTTACAAAAGGTGACCGCAGTACGGTAAAGATCCTTTTGTGTGTAGGAAGGGGAATTGGCCCGCTAACCACCGCACCTGTGGACTTCACCGTTTTGACTATCTTCTCGGCTGATTTGTCCACCAGATTATGATCATACGATTTAAGCTTAATTCTAATCTTCTGGCTCATGTATTTGGTCTTAAATTCGATTATACAACTAGTTTTGTTCCGGTTACTTTCTCAATTACTTCGGTTGAAATGGCGGGAGGCACTTCCTCAAAATGTGAAAACTCCATGGTTGATGTTGCCCGGCCTGACGACAGCGTACGGAGCACCGTAACGTATCCGAACATCTCGGCAAGGGGAACATTGGCGAGAACTATACGGGCTTTGTTTTGTGATTCCATGCCGGTTATCTGTCCGCGCCTGCGGTTAAAGTCACCGATCACATCACCCATATTCTCTTCCGGAGTTACTACCTCCACCTTCATAATTGGCTCGAGGAGTACATTTTTTCCTTTTTTCATGGCATGCTTGAAACCCTGTTTGGCAGCAATTTCAAAAGCCAGCGAATCGGAATCCACCGGGTGGAACGATCCGTCCCTGAGGGTCACCTTAAGGTTCACCAGGGGAAATCCGGCCATTATACCATTTTTAATGGCTTCCCGAAATCCTTTTTCAACAGAAGGAATATATTCACGCGGTACGTTTCCACCTTTTACTTCATCAACAAATTCAAGTCCCGTAACACTCCTATCAGCCGGGGCAATTTCAAATACAATATCGGCAAATTTTCCCCTGCCGCCGGTTTGTTTTTTAAAGGTTTCCCTGTGTTTTACAGCTGTAACAAGAGCCTCTTTATAGGCTACCTGGGGTGCACCCTGGTTGCATTCAACATTAAATTCCCGTTTCAGCCTGTCCAGCAAAATCTCGAGGTGCAGTTCTCCCATACCGCTGATAATGGTCTGGCCCGAATCCTCGTCAATCTTTACCTTGAAAGTGGGGTCCTCTTCTGCCAGTTTGTTCAGGGCCATGCCCAGCTTGTCGATATCCGCCTGGGTTTTTGGCTCGATGGCCACACCGATCACCGGCTCGGGAAAGGTCATGGTTTCAAGAAAAATGGGATGCTTGATGTCACATAACGTATCGCCGGTAACCACCTCTTTCAATCCTACAACACCACAAATATCTCCTGCCTCAATACGGTCACGTGGATTTTGCTTATTTGCATGCATCTGGTACAACCGGTTGATCCGCTCTTTTTTCCCGGTTCGCGGGTTCAGCACGCTCATACCGGCATCAATGGCGCCGGAATAAACGCGTACATAGGTGAGCCTGCCGACATAAGGATCCGTGGCAATTTTGAATGCCAGGGCAGCAAGTGGTTCGGTCTCTTCGGCCTTGCGTTCTTCCTGCTTATCGGTATAGGGATTAATTCCGTTGACAACACCTTTGTCAAGCGGACTGGGCAACACGGCGCAGATTGAATCAAGCAGACGTTGTATACCCTTGTTTTTAAAGGAAGCTCCGCACAAAACCGGAACAATGCGTCTTTCAATAACTGCATTGCGCGTGTGTTCCATAAATTCTTCCACGGTGATGGCTGTGCGGTCTTCAAAAAATCTTTCCAGCAGATCATCATCGGTCTCACAAACTGCCTCGATCAGCTTCTCACGCCATTCTTCAACAAGCTCCACCATGTCCTCAGGTATATCGGTGTATTCATACCGCATAACCAGCTTTTCATCCGGTTTCCAAACAATAGCGCGGCGTTCAATAAGATCAACCAGTCCGGCAAAATTATCTTCCGCACCGATAGGGATCTGCATGGGAACCGGATTTGATCCGAGCTTGTCCTTTATCTGTTTTACAACACCAAAGAAATCGGCTCCCACGCGGTCCATCTTATTGATAAACGCTAACCTTGGAACATTGTATTTGTCGGCCTGGCGCCAAACCGTTTCAGACTGGGGCTGAACGCCTCCCACTGCACAAAACACTGCAATAGCCCCGTCAAGTATGCGCAACGAACGCTCTACTTCAACTGTGAAGTCAACGTGCCCGGGAGTATCGATGATGTTGATTTTGTAATCCTGGTCCTTGTAATTCCAGAATGTTGTAGTAGATGCTGCGGTAATTGTTATCCCTCTCTCCTGTTCCTGCACCATCCAGTCCATAGTGGCTGTACCGTCGTGCACTTCACCCATCCGGTGAACCATACCAGTATAGAACAGGATGCGCTCGGTAGTGGTAGTCTTACCGGCGTCTATATGGGCCATAATCCCGATATTTCTGGTATAATTCAGATCAAAATTCATAAAGCACTAATTATCAGCTAGTGTAACTATAGGCAATAATAACCGCAATGTCAAATATCTTTAAAACCTGAAGTGCGCAAATGCCTTATTAGCTTCTGCCATTTTATGTGTATCTTCTTTCTTTTTATAGGCCGCACCTTCTTCCTTAAAAGCTGCGAGAATCTCAGCTGCAAGTTTATCGCTCATTGAATTGCCTGCTCTCTTTTTTGAATAAAGGATCAGGTTTTTCATGCTGATTGAAATCTTACGATCGGGCCGTATCTCAGTGGGAACCTGAAAGGTTGCCCCACCTACCCTGCGGCTTTTTACTTCAACCTGGGGCGTAATGTTCTCCAATGCTTTTTTCCAGATGTCCAGCGGAGATCCTTCAATATCTTTGGCACGCTTGCTAACCAGGTCGAGAGCCTCATAAAATACATCGTAGGCCGTACTTTTCTTGCCCCTGGTCATCAGGTTATTCACGAAACGGGTTACCAATGGATCATTGTACTTCGGATCCGGTAACATTATTCTTTTTTTTGGTTTAGACTTTCTCATGATGTGGTCTATTCAAAAACAAATTACTTTTTAGGTCTTTTTGTGCCATACTTCGAACGCCGTTGGTTACGACCTTCAACACCCGATGTGTCAAGAGCTCCCCTTATAATGTGGTAACGAACGCCCGGTAAATCCTTCACCCTGCCACCACGGATCATAACAATCGAGTGCTCCTGCAGGTTATGTCCTTCACCGGGAATATATGCCGTAACTTCAATTCCATGCTGAAGCCTTACCCTGGCAACTTTACGCATAGCTGAATTGGGCTTTTTAGGCGTGGTTGTATATACACGCGTACATACCCCGCGCTTTTGCGGACAAGCATTTAGAGCCGGAGCTTTGCTCTTTTCATTTATGGTAGCTCTGCCTTTTCTTACTAATTGTTGAATCGTTGGCATCTATGCTGTTTTTGTATATTTTCTTATTTTTCGGCTTGCAAAGGTAGATGTTTTTTTATCAAAAGCAACAAGTGTCTCAAAAATATTTCACGATTTTTACCAGGTCCCGGTAATTCTCTTCATCAGTCACCTCCTTGTATTCCTAAGTGTTTTTGTGAATATATACCGGGAGCATGATGGGTATTTGAATGTTTTATACTATTTTTATTATCTGTTTGTATTAACCAACTTAATAAACAAACCAACATACTGATCATGAAAACAAAAAATTCAAGAAGGGATTTCCTGAAAGTGTCCGCGGCTGGTGCGCTCGGAGCAATTGTCCTGTCGCAGTACGCATGCAAAACTGCCCCGGTTCCGCCTCCTCCTCCGCCACCCGTTGATCCCAAATCTTTTGGTCTGGCGCTTCAGTTATACACCATCCGTGATGCCATGACTACGGATGTTCCCGGATCGTTGAAACAGGTTTCCGACATCGGCTTCAAATACCTTGAACTTGCCGGTTATGCCGAAGGCAAGTTTTACGGATACGAACCGGTCGAATTTAAGAAACTGGTTAATGACCTGGGGATGGAAATCATAAGCAGCCATACTCAGGTTGAAGACAAGGGTATTACTTTGGAAAACGCCAGGAAAATGGCCGAAGATCATGCAAAACTTGGCGTAAAGTACTGCATTCAGCCCTGGGTGGTTCCCGAAGCCCGCAAAACCCTCGCCAGCTATCATAAAATGGTTGCCGAATGGAACAAGGTGGGCGGAATTATGAAGGAATCCGGTATCCAGTTCGGATACCACAACCACAATTTCGAATTTGCATCCGTGGAAGGCAAGATCCCCTTCTACGATGTTATTATGGCCGAACTCGACAAGGAACTCGTTACACTGGAGCTGGACCTTTTTTGGACAACCAAGGCAGGACAGAACCCTGTTGAAATTTTCAACATATACCCCAACAGGTTCCAGCTTTTCCACATGAAGGATATGTTCACCCATGAACCTCCGTTTTTTACTACCGATGGCGTGACCGATTTCGCCCCCGTGGGTGCCGGCGTGATAGATTTCAAGTACATCCTGGCAGCCAAAGATGTTGCAGGTATGAAATACATGGTTGTGGAACAGGACAGCACCAAGGATGGAAAACCGTTTGATGCCATAAAAACAAGCGTCACCAACCTTACTACCAATATCCTCGTTTAAACCGGTAGTGTTTTGTCATGCTGAACGAAGCGATGCATCCTTATTCCCGACGGATGCTTCGCCAAGGTTCAGCATTACAGGCATCTATTTATGTGAAAGATTGTATAGGCTGATGGCCCGGATAAGTTCGTGTTCGTTGTTCCTGATCGCGATCCTGTTTGAGCGCAGTATGGCTTTCATTTCAGTTCCCGGGATTACGGGTATATCCAGCAGGCTGTTTCTTCTGAGCCTGACAAAATAGTCGTTCCCGGCAACGCTGATCAGATATTTTCCATTGTCTATCAGTCTGTAATCCGTAGTAGTGGTAGTTGCATTCCGGTAAGCATACAGAGCCGGATCACCCTTCACAAGTACCTGAAGATATGCATCCTTTGAACCAATGAAAGGCAGCGTAATATTCTTTTTGATAAATGTCATCGACGGCTCGTTTATGTTATTGGACAACCGGAAACCTGCAACATCTCCTTTGTTTATAATGCCTGTTTTCAAGTCAGACTGTCTTAACCACAACAATTCATCCATGTAAGTGTCATACTGCAGGAAAATATTACGGATCATATCCCCGTTAATCATCCTGACCTCACCCAGGGCCCAGTTATTGAAATATTGCCTGCCGGTATACCCCTCTACCGGATTGCGGTATGCAAATCCCATGAGACTCTCCTGGAGCCGGATCTCATAATCATCGTCATTCGGGCAGGCACAACCGGATTGCTGCGAATATGCCCCGCAAAAACCCAGGGAAAACATTAATATAAGGTATAGACTTTTCATCATCGTATATTATTTGACTTCGAAGAAAGTTTCAGCTCGCAGGGGATGACCCTGCCCTGTTATTCCGCGGACTTTTACGGCAAACCTGCCTGTAAGCCGGGATGCCGGAAATTCAACAACCAGTATTTCCCTGCCGGTTACGCTGGCACCAGGATTCCAGAGCAGGGTACTCCTGAAATCCGGGTAATGGTCGCCGGATGTTCCGGAGGATCCTTCCGGGAGTGTATTCTGTACCGTATCGTTCGGGATAACAGTATTCGTGAAACTGAATGTATTATTTTTAAGATAGTTCTCCGGGATGCTGTGATCATGGGTGTAAACGGATAACAGCCCCGGAAGGGTAAGATCACCCAGCAGGAAATCAGACGCAATAACTTCAATTCTTTTGATGTCTTTTGTACCAAGTGTGGCTAAATAAGCAAGGTCGGTATAAGGAACACCGTTCAGGAACAGGGTTCTGCATTCATTCCATAGTCCGGTACTATTGTTCAGGATCTGCAAGGAATAACCCTCGCTGCGGATTGAAAATTTAACTCCCGGTACTATGTTATCGGTAATTTCTTTAAAATTGATAAGATCGGAATAATCACCAGGGTATACCAGCACATCGGGAGGACTGAAGTAATTGATACCGCCTGAATCAATCCGGTGGCTCTCCCCGGTCTTTTCAGCTGAATAAACGGCTTCAATAAGCCTCAGGTCCTTTACGGTATTCAAAAACGCCGTTTCTTCCGGCTGCAATAAATAGGGTAAAAGGTTACCCTTTCCGGCATCTAATTCCTTACGGTCAATTCCCCAGTAGTAATCGGCATTCCTGGATTGGTCACCAAATTGCAGGATCAGTTCCTTATTATCGAAAAGACTGCTGAGATAGAATGTGAATTCACCAACTGAATCAGTAACTGCATAACGGATTTTTGGTGTAATGCTGTCGCTCACCGAAAGCAAAATTTTCGCGTCTTCCAGCGGCCTGTGGTCAATACGGTTTTTTATCCGCCCGGTGAGCATATACCCCCTGTCTTCCACACGGTACGTGCACGGCAGTTCCGATTTTTCACGACGGGCAGTTACGCCATTCAGGCAGTCGATTATATCCGCTTCCGGGATCAGCTCCTGAACAGGCGTTGCAGTGGAAACCGAAACGGACAGATTCGCATTCACTGCATCCTGTAGCTGGCTGCGCAGATCAATTTCCACCCGTACCTTCTCCTTCACCGCAAATGTATCTTTTGAAGTGGTTACATGCAAGGCATACCCATGGCTGGCGACTTCCGGTGGAAGTGCTGCCGCGGCATTTCCCGAAAACGGTAAATTCAACGTATCCGGTATCGCCTCCGACAGGTTCATAATAAGCAGGTTCTGCGAAAATGGCAGGTTGCCGGGACTGTTTCGCATCAGGTTGGTAAAAGCCCTCAGAACATACATCCCGGCCTTTAATTCAGACGGAATTTCAAAACTTCCCGAGACAGGCTTATCCCCGAAATTGATACGCCAATCCGCCCTGCTGTTACCGGCGGTACCTGTTAAACTGAAGTACAGTATCTTACTGCAGGGTGCCATGCCGGGTTTATCGCCGTTCAGGAGGTATACCTTATATCTTATCGATTCTCCTGCAACATATACCATCTTGTCGAGATGAATATAAACCTTTTCACATCCCGGAGAAAAACCGGATGAATGCTGCCCCGGGGCCGGGATTGGCAACGAAAAACTAACGGTGAGGACTAACGCTGCAAAGAGGATGAACTTGTGAAAAACCGACATGTTGAAAGTATTCGTTTTTACGTTTTAAACCATGTACTTAATAAAAGGGTATCCAAAAATCCGGAGGGAAAGGCATCGTGGATCCATCCTCCAGATCCCCGGGAAACGATTGCAGATCTAATGATCTGTACGTTTCGGGACCATCCCAGCTAAATGCTTTGTAAACTGTTGCGCGTGAAGTTGCTTCAAAAACTCCAATAACAGCTTTGTCAGGATCAGTGAGGCAATTAAAGGTACTTTTCACCTGGGAAGGAACCGGTGCAAACAGCTGATCTTTTGAACCCAGCTGCCGGGCAATGGAATTATGATAATTATAAACATCAGCCGAAATGGAGTAAACATTAAAAGAAATCACCCATCCGACTATCCAGGGGGCAGTGGCTTCCGGAGATTCCTTATAGGGCTCGTAAAGAAATTGCACAAAACCAACATCATGCGCCGGGAGTAACTGCCGGTTTCCCTGTGCAACCGTATAATTAACTGAATAAACATTGTCCAGGAAAGTAGATTCCCATACATACACCGTTTGAGCAGCCGTTGAACCAGGGTCCTTGGTGTATGTTATCTCTTTGGTAACCTTTGTATTAAACCTGTAATACAGCACCGAATCGGAAATTTCACTCAGGTCAGCAAGGATAAATAGCCCTTCCTGGTATACCGGCATCGGTTCATTCTCGGTATTATAGGTATAGGTGTTCCGGATTCCCGGATCAGCATACAGACTGTCGATTGCAGGGCTCTTTCGCAGCAATTCGGGGGAGGAGATAAATTCACTGCCATCGGGCAACAGAACGTGAAGCGTGTAAGTGCGCCCCACAGCGCCTCTGATTTCAGCGAAAACCGACGTATAAATTCCGTAATCTACTTCGTCAAGGCCGACGCTGTTTCCAAGGTCATCCGAGATGGTAATTTCGGCCTCGCTTATGTATTCCGTCTCTTTGTCGCCATATCCGAGGGCCCAGGTCAGTTTTACGCGAGGAACATCACCTTCCTCGATAATTCCTTCGATGACAGGAATCTTTTCGGGTGAATTGATGTCATCGGGAAGATATACTTCCCTGCATGACCAGCCTAGCATCATTGCTGCCATTCCGGTTGTATATATTATTGACTTTCTCATAAACACAATCCGTTAAAAAATAAAGGAATAGGATGCAGATGGTATAGGCCTGCCAATCAGGTACAGCTTATATAAACTGTAACGGTTATAATTATTTGCCGGACTTGGATCTTCCTTCTTATAATAAATGGTATAAGCGTTTTTTCTGCCATAGACATTCAGAATTGAAAAACTCCAGCGGCCTTTCCACTTCTTTTTGAGTTTTAGACTTTCATCGAGTGAAAGTGTGATATCGAGCCTGTGATAGGTTGGGATACGATACTGGTTTTTATCAGAAAAAAAGACAACAACCTCGTTGCCTGCAAAGTACCTGTATTCCGGCAGGGTTATCGGCCGACCCGTGGAAAAGGAGAAGTTTGATGAAAACTGAATTCTTTTGTTCAGATGAATATTAGCCACAACGCTTAGGTCATGGGGCTTATCGTACGATGAAGGGAACCATGTATTGTTGTTGAGCATCTCAGATGTTCTCAAACCCGAAGTTTTCCGGAGTGATCTGGAATAGGTATAGCTTATCCAGCCATCAATCTTTCCGCTGTTCTTTTTAAGCAGGAACTCAACTCCAAAGTTTTTACCCTGTGCATTGATCAGCTCATTTTCGATATTGGTGTTCATCTCCAGAACAGCACCGTCCTTGTATTCGATTACATTGGCAAGGCTTTTGTAATAGATCTCCACCGATGTCTCTATGCTGTTATCCAGGAAATTCCGGTAATACCCAACAGCAAACTGGTTCGCTTCCAAAGGCCTTATGTAAGAATCAGATAATTTCCAGATATCTGCCGGGGTAGATACCGAGGAATAGGATATCAGTGAAAGATACTGGAAATTCCTGTTGTAGCTTAATTTTACCGACCTGTTGTCATTGAGCTGGATCTTGGCGGAAAGCCTTGGTTCAAATCTGAAGGCCGGGGTTGCCTCCATATGCCTGTAGCCCGATAACCGCAATCCGGCATTAAAAGTAATTCCCTTGTTCAGGGTATATTCATCGTTGACAAATACAGCCCCTTCATAGGCCTGCTCAGATTCAAGCTCCTGTGGAGTAACCAGTGATTCGGTATTCAGGGGAGACTGCTTCCCGGGATGAATATCATAATTAATCAAATTGAATCCGGCATCAAGGGTATGATGCTGTATTCCACCGTATTTGATCCGGTATTTCAAACCGCTGTATGTAATGCCCGATTCGGTCCGGCTCTGCATCAGGCCTTTGCTGATATCATCCTTTGCCACATTGTACTGGCTGTAGGACAAAGAAAGATAGGAAGCCAGGTTTGAATTGAAGAGATAATTCCAGTTTAAAGATCCCAGTGTACTTCCATAACTGTATTTCACCTCTGAGGCGAACCTGAACGCATCATAACAGTTATAGCCTGAAATGGAAATGCGTCCCTTGGGAAGCACTGCATGCAGGGTGCCATTGAGGTCATAAAAAGAAGCCAGGCTGTTCTGCAGGTCATAATCCTTCATATTGTGCAGGATCCAGTTGGAGTAATTGGTACGGCCTCCCAAATCGATAAATACCTTGTCCTTAAACACGGGTACTTCTGCCATCAGTTTGCCGTCGTATAATCCGATACCTCCCTTGAACCTGATCATTTCGGGAGCGGATTCGTTCGTGCGGATATCAATTACCGATGAAACCCTTTCTCCGTATACAGCCGGAATATGGCCTTTGTATAACGTCAGTTTATCCACAGCATCAGGATTTATCACGGAGAATAGCCCGAACACATGGGAGGTATTGAAAAGCGGTGTTCCGTTGATCAGGTAAAGGTTCTGGTCTTCTCCCCCGCCCCGGACATTAATCCCCGAACTGAATTCTCCGACCGATTTAACGCCTGGCATGGTTGTAAGCCCCTTTAATACATCCTTTCCTCCTGAAACTGCAGGTAACCGGTCTATTGCCCGTGAATCAAGCTCAACCAGGCTCATCTGATGGCTGCTGACATTCCTGTCGAGCCGCTGACCATAGATTATGATATCCTCCAGTGCCACTGATTTGTCAAACAGTTCAATATTCAACTCCCCGTTGCTTAATAGTTTAACATTGTACTGTGCTTTCTCATATCCCACACTCGATGTCACCAGGGTATACAACCCGGGAGCCAGGGTAAGCTTGTAGTTTCCCTGAAGGTTGGTAACAGCTCCCTGCTGCATGCCGTTGACCTGAACGATTGCGGCAATGACCGGCTCGCTGGTTTTCCCGTCGGTAATGCGTCCTGTAATTGAAACGGTTTTTGATTTTCCGGCTTCACCGGGTTTGCCGACCTGGATAAAAGACAGATCAGAATCGGAGTTATCACTGTAATTCAGCAAATGCCCTTCCAGCATAGCGACGTTCTCCCTGGGAAGGAAGACAAACTGGTTTTTGTTGATTACCCTGTACGTATATGGTTTACCTGTAAGGATCTCCCTGACAGATTCCTCAACCGTTTTGCCATTAAGCATGATATCAACGGTATCCTTTTCAAACCAGCCGTCCTTATAAAAAAACTTTACCGGATAACCGGCTTCAATTCTGCCCAGAAGATCAACCAGCGAAATATTCCGGAATTGTCCTGATAACCGGATTTCATTATCCTGCTGTGCTGATGCTGTTCCGTAAAAACCAAGCAGCAGGTAAACAATGATAAAAGCCCGGGAAAGAATAAGATGCATGAAAACTGTTGCGAATAGTTATTACTAAAAAAATGGCTCCATGGGTTGGGCAAAGCCTGGCTAAAATTAGTTATTTCAGGTAATTAAAAAAAAGTAATCGACAAAACGGCCAAATGTATAGGCAAAACCTGCTGAAATACATATCAGGGTTTTGCCGACAACCGGATATAGTCAACCACCAGGGGAATGTCGAAAGAAGAGATGTCATATGGGGACAGGTATTTGCTGTCGTCATTCAGCACCCTGGAAAACCAGTCGAAATCCATATTAGCCCTCGCAAGCGATAACCGGTAATTTTCAATGGCTTTCTGCTTGTCACCCTGGCACCAGTATATATGCCCCAGGTTCATGTAATCGTTTTTGCTGGATTCCTGAGCGATTGATTTTTCCAGGTATTTTCGCGCATTATCCAGTTTACCCAACATAAAGGAGCACCAGGAAATTGGCCGGTGCACCTTGTGGTTATCGGGTTGCAGGTATTCAACCTTAAAATAGTATTTCAGGGCTTCCTGGTAATTTTCCATTTCCATATACGATTGTCCCAGGCTGGCCTGTACCATCAAGTTATCCGGTTCAATTTTTTCAGCCTCACGATAATAGTCAACTGCCCTTTCAAAATCACCGGTCTTCCGGTAGCACCAGGCTAAACGGTTCAACAGCCAGAGTCTGTTTTTATCCAGCAGTTCAGCCTTGTGGTAATATCCAAGTGCCAGGTCAAAATCACCCAGCTGCTGACAGCAATAAGCCATTTTTTCAAAAAGCTCATACTTATTTTCGGTTTCCACAATCCTTTCAAATATTTTAAGGGCATCCCGGTAATAATTTTTCTCGAAAAAGAATTCGCCAATATTCCTGAGAATATTGATATCATCTACCCACAGGTTGAAAAACTCCATTTCATAAATGGGAGCGGGAAGCTTAAATACATCATCAAATTCGGCTTTCAGCGGATGAAGCTTATAAAACCGGTACAGATCCTGAAAGTATTGTGTGATAATAACTTTGCTGCGTGCTTCGGTGTTTATCAATTCATCATCAACAGCCTGTTCATTCATGGCCTTCAATTCCATATTAAACAGTTCCAGTACGGTGGATTTCTGAAAAGCCGGCATATGACGGATATTCAGGCAAAATGAGTATTTATCGGAGTTGCACAGGAAATTGCTCCGTTCAATACCTTCGGCAAACTGCACGACATCAACTTCGCCACCCGTTTCACCAAATACAGCCGAAATAAATTCATTCTCCTTGTAAAAAGGCAGAAACCAATTGCTTATCTCATTAAAGAAATCGAATTGCTTCAGCATGGCAAAAGCTCCCAGGAATACATCAGCTCCTTCCAGCTGCAGGTTGGTAAATTCTTCAAGCTTGTTGTAAACATCAGGGGATTCCTTAAAAAATGTTTCCCATTCAGGATTCTTGTCTTCAGGCTTGCCTGAAGACAACAGGTTTTCCAGGTCGAGTTTCTCTTCCAGTTTCGACTTGATACGGATCATTTCAGGGAGAATCTCCTGCTGTATCTTGCGGGTGATCTTTTCGGTTTCCCGCGACTTAATAAACTGGATTATGATGATCTCCAAACTTTTATCAGCATGTTTTATGCCCTGAATGGCCTTTAGCCGGTGCAGAATTTCAGGATAATACACTATCCTCTTGTTGAAAAAGGCCAAACCCAGCACAAGTCCTACAAGTGCACGCTGCCATATCTGTTGCTCCCCTTTTTCGTAAAACCCGAAGAGAAGATCGATTTTTTTACTGTCAAAATGTCGCAATAAGGAAAGCGTCAGCGCGCTAACCAGGATACATTTGTCATACCAGGCGATGGTATCCGGTTGAATAAGCTGCTGGATAAGAAGTATTTCCGTATCCTTAAGCTTATCCGCCTGCCAGATTATCCTGAAGAGTGCCCTGGTATTTTCCCTGTATTCGGCTGTGGAAAAGGGATCCTGAAAACTGCTTTTCTGCTGTTCGTCCTTAGCGGTTTCCCTTTCAAGCATAAGCCGGCCGGTCATCCTGGAAAACCCGGTGATGATCTTTTCGGCAGCTGACTCCGGAATGATCCTGAGCTTATAGTAGTTCAGCAGGTTATTGGAACGGATAATATCCTCCTTTACATCATCCGCCAGTCCAATTATTGCCTTAACCAGGCGGTTATACACCTTTTCCTTCTGGGGATCACCGGTAAGTTCAAAGGAATACCTGAGCATGTTCAGGTAGGTGTCTGCATGGTTATCGAGTTGTGTTTTCAGGTCGGTGTTACGGCCCTGGCTGCATAGGAAACCAAGTGTGTCAAGTGCATCCTTGATCCTGTTTTTTTCAATGAAGTCAAAAACACGGAGATAACTGGCCTGTAATTCACGGTAATTCATTTCGTGTGGGTATTCATGGAAATGGAATTGTGCAAGATGCATGCCAAGGCATGCCTCCCTGGTTTTCAAATTTGTTCAACCCATGCCTGCAATATGGGATTATTGACAGCACGGTATCGGTTGCCGGCATCATATAATAAGCAATAGAAATATTTATTAATTTTTTGAAACGTTTTGAAAGACTATTTTTTTTTCGAAATATTAGTAATATTTTTGAATGATTGTGTTTAAATAATAAAATTGCTTTGTCAAAATGTCAATTTCGAATAGGTTCAATTAAAGCACCCCAGTAATTAACAAATCAAGGAAAACCCATGGGAATAGAAAAACCAAGTCCGGGACAGATTAAAGTAACTGCTGCAGGATTTCTCAGCCTGTTTTCCCTTGTCGGGATCATGTTTTACGGCCTCCCTTTTTTTTATGACTTTTGGGTGCAGGACTACGGATGGTCACGTGCCACAGTGACCTCAGGAAATGCCTTCGGTAAGATTATCGTCGGGTCGTTCGCTTTCTTTGCAGGCTGGGTTATTGACCGGTTCGGCCCGCGCCGGGTGATGCTTGCAGGAATCATGATGGGAGGAATTGCGTTGATCGGACTAAGCATGGTAACTTCGCTCTGGCAGTACTACTTATTTTATCTTTTCAATGCATTGGGTTACATGTGCGGCGGTCCCCTTCCAAACCAGGTGCTGATATCCCGCTGGTTCAGCAGCGCCCGTGGCAAAGCCATGGGTATCGCCTACCTTGGAATAGGCATCGGCGGTATGCTGGTGCCCCAGATCGCTAAGAGACTTACCCTTGCCTACAACTGGCATCATTCCATGATGATACTCGGGATTCTCATGATTGTGATTGCACTTCCCATGGTATGGTTTGTGAAAGATCACCCGGGTGACAAATCAACGGAGGCTAATCAGGCAAAGACAAAAGTCAGTCTAGGCAACATCCTGAAAGGATGGCCGTTTTATCTTTTGCTGATAGGCAGTGTTTGCTCCATCGGTGCTGTGAGCGGGACAAGCCAGAATCTCAAGCTTTTTTTCAGCATTGATTTAAAATACTCCCAGGAGCAGTCTGCCAATATCATCTCCATGATTCTGGCAGCCAGTATAATTGGCCGCCTGCTGATGGGATGGCTTGCCGACCGGGTACCGAAAAAACATGTGATGATGCTCATTTATTCCCTGGTTGCCGGATCAATTCCCCTGCTTTTCTTAGCAGCCAAACCCGGAATGGTGTATGTTTTCGCCTTTATTTTCGGGATCGGACTCGGTGGTGATTATATGATCATACCCCTGATGGCTGCGGAATTGTTTGGTGTGAGAGTTATGGGACGCATCATGGGCATAATTCTTACATTTGACGGTCTGGCGGAGGCATTCGCTCCCATGCTTGTGGGAGCGTTACGGGATAGGATGGGGAGCTATACCTATGGATTTTCAGCATTGATGATTTTGGGTATCTTTGGTATCATTACCGTGTCGATGTTGCCACGGAAAACTCAAGCCCCATGATCCGGATATCATACTATTTACCCCTGATTTGTTGTATAGCTTGTTGCTGTACGGGCTCCCAGGTGCATGCACAGGAACTAACCAATTACGATGAAAGCCGTATTCCTCCCTATACATTGCCAGAACTCCTGAACTCCCTGCATGGAAAGACAATAACCACGGCAGATGAGTGGACGGATATCCGCAGACCGGAGATCCTTGCCCTTTTTGAGGAAAATATGTACGGGAGAATTCCCGCTGTTTTACAATTGGCTTCCTTTGAAATTGCAGAGCTCGACAGCCATGCCATGGATGGCAAGGCGATCAGAAAACAGGTAGTTCTGAAATTCATCCATGCAGGAAAAGAACTGAAGGTAAACCTGCTCCTGTATCTTCCGGCCAACACACCTAAGGCGCCCCTGTTTGTAGGCTATAATTTTAACGGCAACCACGCGGTTACCGATGATCCTGCAATACGGATACCCGATGCATGGATGCGCAATGATACATCCATCGGTGTATTTCAAAACCAGGCTACGGAACTGTCGCGGGGTATAGAAAAAGGCAGGTGGCAGGCAGAGAAAATCATTGACGCAGGTTATGGTCTGGCAACGATGTATTACGGCGAGGTGGATCCTGATAAGCATGATTTTACGGATGGCGTGCATCCCCTTCTTTATAAAAACGGCCAGACCAGACCCGGTCCAGGCGAATGGGGGTCTATTGCCGCCTGGGCATGGGGACTGAGCAGGGCCATGGACTACTTTGAAACAGACGGGGATATCGATGCTGCCAGGATTGTGGTGATGGGTCATTCAAGGCTCGGTAAAACTGCACTCTGGGCAGGTGCTCTTGATAAGCGCTTTGCCATTGTAATTTCAAACAACTCGGGATGCGGCGGTGCTGCACTTTCGCGCCGCATTTTTGGAGAGAGACTGGGCGGTATGAACCAGTATTTTCCGCACTGGCTGTGCGACAATTGCAGCCGGTTTGATGGAAAGGAATATGACCTGCCCGTTGACCAGCATATGCTGATCGCTTTAATTGCACCCCGGCCGGTGTATATTGCCTCTGCAGCGGAAGATCTTTGGGCCGATCCGTTGGGAGAATACCTTTCAGGATATTATGCTTCGCCGGTATATTCACTTTTTGGCAAGACAGGACTGCCAACCGTCGATATGCCCGGTATCAGCCAGCCGGTAATGAACACCATCGGTTACCATATCCGCCCGGGTGTTCACGGTGTATTTGCCTATGACTGGGAACAATTTATCAGGTTCGCCAACCTGCACTTATCATCCGGCAATGTCCAACGGTAACACCCGGGGAATTTGAAAACACCGTACCCTTCGGTCAATTTCCCCGGACACCTGTTGCCGCCAAACAGACCAGAGCCGTATCAAACAGGATTTTACCCTCTTCAACGCAGGATTGCAAATCCCTCCCTGCCCAATTTGCGCAGCAGGGTCTCTGACCAACGGTAGGCATGGGGAATATCGCCCGAAAAGGTTACAGTTGCAGGCGAAAGCAATGCAGGAATTTGATACACATCAATGATCCTCAGACAATTCAGCATCTCTGTTGCCGGTCCCTTTCCACCCGGATCACCCGGCTGATCCTGGGTCTCCGGCGGATTCCTCAGGACCAGAGATTCGCACTTTCCATCCATCAGTGCTGCATACAATGCAACAACGCCCATTTCGTCCCTGGCTGCGATGCTTATTTTGGAAGGGTCAACTCCGGGCAGGGTCCGGCAAAAAGCGAGGCAGCGCAGCAGATCGTATACCTGCATGGAGGCGATGGTCCTGCCTGTCCATGCAGCAGCCCTAAGGATATGCCACTGCAATTCAAGTGCCCATCCGATTTCTCCTACTCCCCGAACTTCCAAAAATGCAATGTTCTGGTCATGTGAGATTTCCCCGGCAAAACTTTCAGATTCCCAGCGCTCTTCACCCGGGCTGCGTAAAACAATCAGCAGGGGACTTAAACTGTCGGTCCTGTGCTCCCAATGAATATCCAACTTCAACTGCCATCCTTCTTCAGGTACAAAACTATAAATCTCTTCTCCAAACCGGCCGCCATCCAGTGCCCGGAATTCCAGTTTCTGCGCGAATGGAATTTCCTTGTCCGGAAAAGCACCAAATGTTTTGATAAGCAGGAACTTCCTGACGGAATCCCTGAATGCCGAAAGCTCCTGCATATTTGTAATGACAGGTTCAGGGGGCAGTGCAATAAAGGAATCCTGAATGGTTAATGTCCTGTCACCGGCTGGGGGGCCGTTTGTGTAAACCCGCAATGTATCCTCCGGTAACAGGTTTTGCGGCATTACCTCAATATCTCCGGCTTCTTCGGGTGAAACATCCTTTCCGGCCAGGTGTTTCAGAAAAAAAGAAAATATTTCCTCCCTTGATCGCTTATGGTAGGAATGTCCTCCGGGAGTCTCAACCAAACCAATATTTTCACCGGCATGGTACAAGGTGTAAATTCCCCTGAGGTGTTGGCAGAGTTCCCTTACCGATTCAATCGTATTGATCCCATCACGGTCGGCCTGGCAAATGAGCAGCGGCCTGGGAGCAATCAGTGCCCCGATGTCCGTGAAATCTTGCCGGTAAGTATTGATGGGCATCATACAATCACAATGGCCATCGATGGTACGTGTTGTTATTTGCGCTTTTAGCGTGCTGGCTCCGCAAACCGGTGCAACAGCCTTTACACGGGCATCTGCCGCTGCAATGTACCAACTTTGGGCACCACCCCCCGATATACCTGTCACTCCAATTTTCTCAGGATTCACTTCGGGCATGGCCGACAGCACATCCAATCCCCTGATGGCATTCCACAGTTCAACCCCGCCGGGATTATATCCGCGGCTGTACCAGTTAAACCAACCCCTGGCATAACATCCCCAATGCTCTCCGCGGACTTCACCAAACTGAACCGTTTCTATGATCAGACACACAAATCCAAGTTGTGCAAACTTCCTGGGATGTGCCTGGTAATTAACTTTCTGGGTAGGTGAATGTCCGCAAACATATAAAATTGCAGGGAGCGGCTCCTTTGCATTATCGGGAACATATAGATTTGCCGGTACATACAGCCCCGGAAGTGATTCATAATACAGCTTCACAATATGAAATCCCTCCTGCTGAATCGTTCCGGTTACCGTTATGTTCAGAGGTGAACGGTTCCCCTGCAGGGGAAAATCAGACAGCCCCATCATATCTATCAGCGCATCGTACCTTCTGTTTCTTACGTTTTCCCACTCATCCAGGCTGTTCATTCCCGATAGAGAATTGTCTGTTATTTCAGTGGCCTTTTCCACCAGGTACAAACGGATATTGTTATGGATACCGGTAGCCTGTTTATCTCCGATAGCCTGTTTATCTACAGTGCATGTGAACAACAGACACAACATAATTACCGAAGCAATCAGGCGGCTTACGTGTTTCATATTAAAATTGTATTAAGCATTTACCAAATATATAACCATCCTGTATCTTTTAAAAGAAAACCTCACATATCTTTGTTTAAAGACTTTTTTTCCTTATTAATAAATGTGTTTTTTTAATTATTCATGTGTTTTTATTTCAAGTGAACTTACATTTCGATATGAAATCAGGTACCTCATGCCATGCATTCAATACACCCTGCTGAAATAATGAAAACAGCCTTTATTAGCCAGGTTACTTTTTTTTCTGCACAGTGCAGCTCCCCTGCCGGCTGCAACACCTGCCATACTCGACACCAGCCACTACGGACGGGTATTCGGGATCGGGGCAAATACCCGGATCTCGTGGCTGTTGGCGGAAACTTTTGTGGATACGTTGAATTTATGGCAGGATCATTGGGAATCACCTAAAAAAACAGTAATTTAAAATATAATAAGTTATTGTAACGTAATTTTCTTTTATTTTCTTATTTTTGAAACAA
>Ga0209431_10000463_pt1 | contig 34037 bp, 33 predicted proteins | sample RifCSP13_3_FD_184021 | JGI IMG/M metagenome (GOLD analysis project Ga0209431, IMG submission 184021) | Soil microbial communities from Rifle, Colorado - Rifle CSP2_sed 13_3 (SPAdes) (version 2) | ecosystem: Environmental > Terrestrial > Deep subsurface > Rock core/Sediment | place: Rifle... | reverse complement strand
AAAAGAACAGATAATAAAATCTGCAACAGAAGCGGCATGCATGATTTTAAGAATTGATGATGTGATTGCCTCATCTGGCGCAAAGGGCGGCGGAGGACATGCACCTCATCCTCCAATGGGCTAAAAACTTCTCATGTTAGAGCAGCTGCAGAATCTTAACATCGTTGGTTCTGTGGTTGTTTTAAACGATTTTTTTCTAGACAGGATAGTAAAGATCCAAGACATATCAAGACTGTATGAGTTAATTTCAAAAAAAAGCCAGCTTGGTGGTAGCATAAGAGGGATTCCACAAACAGATCTAAAAGGTGGAAATGCAACAAATATTGCATATGCACTTGCACGGCTTGGTGCACCAGTTTCACTAATTACAGTCTCTGATAGGACAAGCTCACATATTCTACAAGATACATTTTCTGAATTTCAAAATGCAACTTTGTTTCTAAGCGATGGAAAACCTGGGAGAACTGTTTCTCTTGAATTTAGTAACAAAGGTCATGTTGTAAACATTATGCTATCTGACATTGGAGATAATGAAAACTTTGGACCTGAGAAACTGGGACAAAAAGAACAAAGTGCAATTCAGAATGCTGATGCAATTATAGTTGCCAACTGGGCAAGCAATGAAAGGGGCACGGATCTTTCCAAGTTTGTATTTGAAAAATCCACCAAATCACTTCATTTTCTTGATCCTGCAGATATGCAATCTAGGTCAGGTGAGTTTAAAGAAGCAGTAAGTGATCTTGCCTCAAATCTGGACTCCTTATGTCTTAATGAGAATGAATGCAATATACTCTTGAAACAGTTTGGTCTTGGAGGCATCTCAGGTAACGATGAAACCAAAAGACTAGTTTCTAGACTTTCAGAAAAAGCATCTGTAGCAATTGATCTACATACATCATTTGGGGCTTTTTGGTCAAACGGTAAAGAAGTAGAATTTGTAAAATCCTTTCCTACCGAAGTAAAATTTGTTACAGGAGCAGGCGATGTTTGGGACGCTGCTAACATTTTGGGATATCTTGGTGGTCTTGAACCAAAAGAAAGACTACTCTTTGCAAACGCTGCATCTTCGCTTTATGTGGGAAATTCAAATGGTATGCCACCAACTATGCAAGAGGTGCTGTCGTTAGCTACTGCGGGTATATAAAAAAGGGGTAAACCATTTTTACTGCGGCTCTATAGTTGCAGGCGGCTTACTTGAAATGACATAACTGACCCATGTTACATCCTCCACCTCATTTGTAATTCGGTTGCTTATTTTTTCTAAAATCTCTGTAGGAAGTCTTGTCCAATCTGCTGTCATTGCATCTATAGAATCTACTACACGTACAGTAACAATATGTCCATACTTTCTTTCGTCACCCACTACACCAACTGCCTTGTCATCCCCCACTGCTGCATATGCTTGCCAAACTTTGTTGTACCACCCAGCTGCAATAAGCTCATCTTCCACAATCTTGCTTGCAATCTTACAAATCTGCAGTTTCTTTTGTGTTACCTCTCCAATTATCCTGACTGCAAGCCCAGGTCCTGGAAATGGATGTCGGTTTAGCAGTTTGTCTGGTACTCCAAGAACCTTTGCAACCTTTCGTACTTCATCTTTGTAGAGAAAACGTAATGGCTCTAGTACTTGGAGGCTAAGCCAAGAAGGAAGGCCACCAACGTTGTGGTGTGTTTTTATCACGGCGGCGGGTCCCTTTGAGACACCGCTTTCAATTACATCTGGATAGAGAGTTCCTTGAGCAAGCCAATTGAAAGGGCCATTTTTTTCAGCAAATTCTGTAAATATTTGTATGAATTCCTCTCCTACAATCTTTCTTTTCTGTTCAGGATCCTTTATTCCCTTTAGCTTTGAAAGAAACCGTTCCTTTGCATCTATAAGTGTAAAGTTTACTGCAAAATTGTTTTTGAACATGTCTTCTACCTCACCCTCTTCGTTTAATCTCAAAAGACCATTATCAACAAAGACACACTTGAGTCTCTTTCCTATTGCTTTTTGAATCAAGAGTGCTGTCACTGTAGAATCTATCCCTCCACTTATACCACACAGAACACCTCCTTCGATTTTTGAAATTTCATTTACGGCTGTTTCTATGAAATTTTGTATTGTCCAGTCCTGTTTTGCACCACAGATGTTTATTGCAAAGTTCTTCAAAATTTCTGTACCTCTTTCTGTGTGAACTACTTCAGGATGAAATTGTATTCCATAGATCAGCTTTTGTCTGTTTGCTATAGCTGCTGCGTGAGAGCTTTCTGTATGACCTATAATTTCAAAACCATTTGGAATTTTTTCTGCAGCGTCTCCGTGGCTCATCCAAGCTCTTATGGATTTTCCCACACCACTAAACAGGTCAGAGTTATTGTCTACCGTGAGAGACGAAGAACCATATTCTTTGTTTGCACGTTTTACTTTTCCACCAAAATTGTTTACGATCAATTGGTGACCATAGCAAATTCCTAAAACAGGAAGTCCTAGATCAAATATTCCATTATTTGGCTTTGGAGAATCGGTATTGTAAACGCTAGCGGGACCACCAGAAAAGATTATTCCTTTTGGATTTAGTTTTTTTAGTTCTTCAAGTGATATGTCAAAGGGTACAAGTTCTGCATACACAGAAAACTCACGAATTCTTCTGCAGATTAGATGACTGTACTGGGATCCAAAGTCTACAACAACTATCTTATCCATAACTTCACTTTTTAGAATTCTCAATCATGCGAGAAAATGACCACGCTGCTGTGTTTATTATTTCATTTACTCGTTCCCTTTCACGATAGTTTTTAATCAAAATTTCTCTGATCATATTTCCATCTCTGTTTATTATGCAATTTATCACTGAATCAGGATCTATCTTTCCATTCTGCACATCCAGACTGTCCTTGCTTTCCATCCCACCTATTATTCTGCCAAGGAAAAATGATTTGAATGGATGCATTTCTACATCTAGTTTTACATCTTTTGATGGAACAATGACAACTTCGTTTGATGTGATACGTGCATTTGCAATAACTGTATTATCTCCACTTTTGATTGGTATTACAGAACCTTCTTTGTCTGGACTAGATATCAAAGAAGATGCTTTGTTAAAGCTTGATTGCTTTAGAACTGAATCTAAAATTGTTAGGTTACTTTTCAACCTCTCCAGCTCAATTTGACGTTTTTCAATTTCTTCAGTAATCCACTCTTTTAGCTCTAAAATGTCACGAATCTGCTTTTCAGAATAGTCCATGTTTTTTTTAATGCTATATGGATAATAAATATTAAAACATGTCCTAGCTTGAGATAATCTTCTCAAGATCGGCAAAACCTATCTTACTAAACCCTTTGATTGGTTTTGAGGTGGTGTATAGCTCGGAGTTGTCTTTTGAGGCAAGCCACTCTAAAAGCCTCTTGCCACGTCGCAGCTTTTTTAGCTTGACGTGTTTATCGTAAATTTTTTCTTTTGAATATCTTCCTATTTTTGTTCCAAAATCCATTCCAAACAAAATTATTTTTTTTGCACCAAAATATTTTGCAAGAAAGACGCACCTGTCACCATCAGTAAATCCGCCAAAATTATGAATTTTCCTAAAAGGTCTTCCTTCTGTTGTACCTATGCAAGATTTGAATTCAGAAGCAAGAGGCAATTTTTCTATGTTGTCTCCATGAGAATGTACTATCATGATAGCATTGCCTTTGCTTGCTTTTTTTAGAAACCTCTGATCTCCATCGAGGTCAGTGATTACAATATCAGACTTTATCATGTTCTCAATCAAGGCTTTAGTTGCTCCATCAGCAACAATCTTGGTTACGCTTTCATATTTTTTTAATACATGCATACAAGAAACAAGAGAGGAGCCAGCACCAACAACAAATACAGTCTGGTTTTTGATCTTTTTTTCTAACTTTTTAATTGGAAACTGCTTTTTCAAAATGGAGTCTAAAACTTTTGCAGCCTCAAGATCTTTTTTTCTACTGTATCCAAATTCTTTCAAAATTAGCGAGTATTTTTTTTCCCACCCTTTCACATTCATGTAAATCTAAATGTACAGGGAGCCAATCATAAACTATGTGAGTAGATTAGGTTCAGTTTCTGTTGGAAATTCTAATCCTGTAAGAATAATGGGAGTAATAAACGTCAGCCCAGAATCATTTTTTAAAAAATCTGTGATAATAGAAAAAGAAAAGATAGCTAACGCTGTAAGAAAAATGGAAGACGAGGGAGCAGACTTTGTAGACATAGGAGGCATGTCTACTGCTCCATACCTGAATACAATAGTGTCAGAAAAGATAGAGACCGAACGAGTAACTAGGGCAATCAAGATAATTCAAAAAGTATCAAACCTTCCAATTTCTGTAGATACGTGCAGGGCAGAGATTGCAAAAGCTGCTCTTGAGCTTGGTGTAGATATAATTAACGACATCTCTGGACTAAAGTACGATAAGGATATGCCAAAGGTTGTAGAAAAATATAGACCATCACTTGTTTTATGTGCATTTAGCAAAAATCTGGTACGAGGAAATCAAGTACTGCAGACAAAAAATCTGTTACGCCAAAGTCTTGCTATCGCTAAATCTGCAAAAATCTCAAGCAAAAACATAGCAGTAGATCCTGCAATTGGATTTTTTAGAAAAAAAGGAAAAGGCAAATTTTTTACTAGAATAAATTCCGATTGGGTTCAAAGAGATCTTTTAGTTCTACAAGATTTACACTCACTCAAGCTTGGGCATCCATTGCTAGTCTCAGTTTCACACAAATCGTTTATTGGAAATTTACTGAAAATAAAAAATCCAAACGACAGACTTTATGGTTCACTTGTAGCTGAAGCAGTTTCAGTTCTTAATGGTGCAGATGTCATACGAACTCATACCGTAAAAGCTACAAGGGAAGTGGTTTCCATCGCACAAAAATTATCACACTACTTCAGGAAAGGCTTATAACAGATTGCCATTCTAGACTAGAAGGTTTAGTTGGAAATACGGGATGGACTGACGTTTGACGATGCGCTCCTTGTTCCTAAACGCTCAAGTATAGCTACCAGATCCCAGACCAACTTACAAACCAAGCTTTCAAAAAATATCTCCCTTAACATTCCTATAATCAGTGCAAACATGGACACAGTAACTGAATCTACAATGGCAGTTGCCATGGCACGTGAAGGTGGAATAGGTATAATTCACAGGTTTCTTACAATCCCAGAACAAGTAAACGAGGTACTCAAAGTCAAGCGTTCTGGAAGCGTAATGATAGAAAATCCCTACTTTATCAGACCAAACCAGACAGTTAAAGAAGCCATAAACTACATGCGGGAAAAGGAAGTTTCAGGTCTTTTAGTCACTGAACCTGATTCTAAACTGGTTGGTATATTGACAAGACGTGATATCATGTTTGAATCAGAAGGAAGTACAAAACTTGTGAAAGATGTAATGACAAGCGATGTTGTTACTGCTAAACTAGGAATCGGCATATCGGAAGCAAAGGAGATTCTGCGAAAAAACAGAGTAGAAAAACTACCACTTGTAGATGAAAAAGGACATGTAAGAGGATTGATAACAAGCAAGGATATCATAAATACAGACAACTATCCTGCTGCTTCAAAGGACAAAAAGGGAAGACCTCTTGTTGGAGCAGCGGTAGGAGTCAAGGGTGATTTTATGGAAAGAACAGAAGCGTTGCTTGATGCTGGAGTAGATGTTATTGTTGTTGATATAGCACACGGTCATAGTGATAATGCACTAAATACGGTTCGTCTTATCAAAAAGGCATTTCCAAACTGTGAGCTTATAGCAGGCAATGTAGCAACTGCTCAAGGAACAGAAGACCTCATCAAGGCAGGTGTAGACGCAGTTAAAGTCGGAGTAGGTTCTGGTTCCATATGCATAACCAGAGTAATAACTGGCTCTGGTGTGCCACAACTTACTGCTGTTCTTGACTGTGCAAAAGTTGGCAAAAAGCTTGATGTGCCAATAATATCTGATGGCGGAATAAGAAACTCTGGTGATGCAACAAAAGCGCTGGCAGCAGGCGCCTCTACAGTTATGGTAGGTGGTATACTTGGTGGAACAGACGAAAGTCCTGGCTCTCCCGTGATGAAAAATGGAAAGAAGTTTAAAATCTATAGAGGCATGGCCTCATTTTACGCCTCACTTGGCAGAAAATCAAAGGAAACGGGAAGCGTATCAATAAGTGAAGATCTGAATGATTATGTTGCAGAAGGTGTAGAGGCAATGGTTCCTTACAAAGGAAGTGTAACAGATATCATAAAACAGCTTACTGGTGGAATTCGTTCTGGACTAAGCTATTGTGGTGCAAACAACATTTTACAGATGCAAGAAAACGCGGAATTTATTAAAATGTCGCAGGCAGGTTTTGTGGAAAGCCAGCCACATGACGTGGACTTGATGTAACTCACTTTTAAATATAGTATAGAAATTATTTTTGATAATGCTCAATAAAAAAACAGCAATTGGAATAGGAGCAGGTAGTGTCATAACTGCACTTGGAGTGATTAGTTTAATTCTTTCAATTGGTACTCAAACCCAATCGATAGATGAAACTCTTGGTATCGGTAAAAATACTGTTTACCAGTTCAATGCGCAAGAACATTTCCATGAAATACTCAATGTTACTGGAAGTTCCTTTCATGTAAAACTTGAAACCCCAGCTTATGGTTTACAGGTAGATGAAGATTTCAAAAATGAAGTAAGCTTTGATTGGTATAGTCTTGAGGAGGGACAACACAGAATTGAAGTTAAAAACACAGGAGATTCTGATGTACATGTGTTTGGCACGCTTGAATTTACAAGTGATCCCATTCTTTTCACATACCACATGCTTGTAATAATATCAGGCATCATAATAATTGGTATAAGTGCAGGTTTTACAATAAGAAAACCAAGAGGTTTTTAACTTAACTCTGCACGTGGATACGAGCCAAGTACTTTAAGAAACAATGTATTTTGTTTTATTTTTTTTAGCAAGTCTTGTACTGTTGGCTCAGTTTCATGTCCCTCAAAATCAACATAGAAATTGTATTCCCAAGGCGTACTTTTGGTAGGTCGAGATTCTATCTTTGTTAGATTTATTTTATTTGTGTTGAATTTTTCAAGAACACTGTAAAGTGAACCTGGAACATGTTTTATGGAAAATATTATTGAAGTTTTGTCCTTTGTTGTCTTTTCATGTTTTTTCTTTGCAAGAACTAGAAATCTAGTATAGTTATTTGTATTGTCTTCTATTCCCTCTTTTATCACAGGAACTTTGTAAATCTCGGCAGCCTTCTTACTTGCAATACACGCAGCATTCTCGCTTTTCAGTTCAAGTAAAATTTTGACGCTTCCTGCAGTATCATATGTAGGCACCGCCTTTATCTTGTGACTTTGAATAAATTTCCTACACTGTCCAAGTGCTTGTGGGTGAGAATATACTGTGTCAACTTTTTCTAATTTCTGAAATCCTATCAAGCAGTGTCTTATCTTGAAGTATATCTCATCTACAACGTTAAGGTTGGTTGATAAAAGAAGGTCATAGCTTTCGCCTACACTGCCCTCAAGAGAATTTTCAATTGGAAGAATAGCATAATCAGACTCACCTTTTTCTGTTGATTCTAAAACATCGTAAAACGTAGGATGTGGAATAGTATCAATTTTGTCTTTGAAAAAGTACGATGCAGCTGCCTCACTATAGGCACCTCTTTCTCCTTGAAATGCAACTCGAAGCATTGTTCTCACTTGGATCCTAGTTTTATAAAATCGCCGTTACCAAACTTGCTTGAGAGCTTTCTTTCCTCAATATATCCACAGTCAACACATTTTACATTGCCACCAATCGGTACTACTTTACCTGCGCATTTGTTGCATTGTGTAAATAAAACTCCAAGCTCAGGTTCGTTAATCGTGGCATGTATTGCTCCATTTAGATGGCTTATGACTCTTACCATCACAACATCACTTACTCTTGCGATGATTTTTTTCTTTGCTCCTTTTGCTTGACAAATGCACTCAAGGCAAGAATGTGTTGGTTTGCCGTTTATGTACAGCATGGTAACTGCAAACATGTTATTCATCAGGGCAGCTACATACCCTATCACTAAATCATTTACTTGTGGAACTGCTGGTGACTTGAACTGGTTAATTTTTGCGATACGCCGAGTTTTATCAAATTCTTTTGTACCAATTACAACTGAACGTATCGTATGACCATCATCAAAAGTATTGTTGCCGGTTTCAAACTCCTCGATGATCGCAACCTTATCACCTGGCAGACTTATCTTTTCAGACAATGTGTCAATTTTGGAGTTGGTGATTATAATTGTTTATAGCCAATGGGGAATTTGCAGAAATCCCTCGATACTTTCATTGTTTAAGAGTTTGAGAAGTGCATTTGCTTGTGGTGTGGAAAGTACTGGCTTGCGGAAATGGTTGTCTGTAGATATTCTAGGGCATGCAACCTGAATGAAAGCGTCAATTCCTTTCAGATTACCAAGCTTCTCGTCAGTTATGTCAGTAAGCGCAAAGAGCTGAACTTTTTTATCTGCCTTTTCAAGCTCTTTTTTGAATTTCAAAGCAGTCGTTTTTGAAAACTGACCTTCTTTGAGACCAACTATGATTCCAAAGGTTTCTGCCTCCATCGCTTTGTATACTGCAAGAATTGATTTTTTCTGTAGTTTTTGAGCAAATTCAGTCACTTCTTTTACCTCATCAAAATATGGATCAAGGATGTATGTTGGCTTGCCTGTAGAAAGTGCTATTCCAGCAGCATGAAAGGTACTTTGGCCCAAAAACACATTTGCATCTACAACATCTTTTGTTTGTGATGTAGGATAGAATTCACATCCAAAGACCTGTCCGTCATTTAGCTGTCCTTTTCCATCCCCAATTTTAACTGTAATCCCACTTTCCTCTAGGATTTTTTTTACCTTTTCCATCTGTGGAAGATGCTGACTATCTGTTACAAGTGAGACCGTCTTTCCTGCAAGCTCAGTTACACACTTTCTTGTAACACTATCAAACGAAATATCATCAAAAGCATCTACAAGAACAACATTTTCGCCGAAAGTAGGTGTGTTTATAGTATGACCTATGTGAAAGAGCATCTCTGCCCCAAGTACTTTGGCACCATTGGTATTCATATCACATGTACCAAAACATGTATCCGCAAGTACATAGGCTGGAATACCAAATTTTTCCATTATTTTTGACGCAGTTTCTTGAACTTTGGGTAGTAAACCATCTGGTCCATTCAATGCTACCGAAACTGGTTTTCTCTTTAGGATTTCATCAAAAATCCTTTTCTCATCTATTACTATCATTTATGTTCTAACACGCGATCGTTTTTAATTTAAACCAAGCGAAGCTACACAATATTTAATATCGTTTGACCTAACACCATGGCATGGCAATCGCATTTGTTCTGATAAATGCAGAACTTGGTGCAGAAAACGAACTTGTAAACCAATTAAAAGCCATTGAGAATGTCAAGTATGTGTATGTTCTTTATGGTGCCTATGATTTAGTGGTAAAAATAGAAGCCTCCGATAGTGCTACACTTAAAAAAACTATCTCAAACAACATAAGACAACTCAAAAATGTGCGTTCTACACTCACAATGACGGTTATTGATGAAACCTAGCTCCGTTATTCACATAGGTTTTGACGATACGGATTCAAGAAATGGTATGTGCACTACATTTCTTGCTTACAAGATTGTAGAATATCTGAAAAAAGAACGCGCCGAGTTTTTGGATTATCCATATTTGATTAGATTCAACCCAAACATACCTTGGAAAACACGAGGAAATGGTGCAGTAGCGATAAAAATTAAAACTGACAGACCAGACACTATCAAGAAAAAAGTAGTTGAGTTTATCAAAAAATACTCTGCAATAAAAAAGGGAGCAAATCCAGGTCTTGTGTTTTATCAGCAGGAAAAAATCCCAAAACGATTCTCTGAATTTGGGCAACTTGCGCTGTGTCAATTGATAAGCAGAAATACAGCAAAAAAATTTGCCTCACAAAATGGATTAGAATCTGTTTACCTTGGTAACGGTCAAGGTTTGGTAGGTGCTATAGGAGCAATTGGATATTCTTTTGATGATCACACTTTTGAGCTTATCAGCTACAGAAATGAATCTAACTTTGGAAAGAAAAGAGAAGTTTTCAAAGAAAGTGTAAAGAAAATGCAGGATATTACATATCCACGAACGTTTAACAGCTATGATGAAGAAAAAAACCGAATTTTGATTGCACCCCACGGTCCAGATCCAGTATTTTTTGGTGTCCGTGGAGAGGATGTTGATGCTGTAATTAAAGGCGCATCACTTGTGCAAGCCACAGAAAAACTTGATGGATATATGGTGTTTAGATCAAATCAAGGCACTGGGGCTCATCTAAAAAATGAACTGGATGTATTTAATTTGAAACCATTTTCATCAGGAATTGTTACTGGAAGGGTCGTTGATGAACCAAAAATCCAGTTGGGTGGGCATGTTATTTTTTCTATAACTAAAAATGGTCAAAAAGTCAAATGTGCGGTATACAAGCCTACAGGCATAACCCAAATTGCCTCAAAGCTAATCCGAGGAGATTTGATAAAGGTAGGCGGTGGTGTGAGAAAAGCCTCGCGAAATCATCAACGAATTTTAAACGTAGAATTCCTTGAAGTTTTGGAGCTGCAAAAAAACCTAAAGATGGTAAATCCAATTTGCCGACGTTGCAACAAAAAGATGAAGTCAAAGGGCAAAAATCAGGGCTTTGAATGTGTAAAATGCGAAAAAACCATTTTACACAAAACATTGCAGGAAATTCCACGAGAAATTGAAAAACATCTCTATGTACCTGTTCTTTCTGCACATAGACATTTGACTCGACCCATACAAAGAATTGGAAAATTAAACAAAAAAATCGAATTTGATGATTCAAGAAAATGGTTTCATGTTACACACAGAAATAGCGGGGAGTAGATTTGAACTACTGATTTGCGGGTATCTCATCAGTGTTGATTATGAGCCCGCCGGGATGACTTTGCCCAAGTAGTCTGGCTTCCCCACCCCGCTAACTGAAAAGAAGTTTGAGGGTGATATATACGCTTTATCTGATTTTGGAAATAATTAATAGGATTTGCAAAGTGTCACAGATATGGATAAAAAAATAAGGATACTGGGAATTATAGCTGCAATAGCTGCTTCTATTATAATTATAAACTTGCCTTCAAACCCAATTGTAATCCCAGAACCAACCACCAATGCAACAAAAACAAAATTTGTAGAGGTCGTTGCAACAAATCTCCAGAAACCTTGGGCTATGGATTTTGCGGAGACAAGAATTTTTTTCACAGAAAAAGTTGGTAGAATAAGGGTAATTGAGTCTGATACTTTGCTTGAAGAGCCACTTGCAAACTTACGAGTAGCCGATGTAATTGAGGGTGGTTTACTTGGGCTTGTCTTGCATCCAGATTTTGTAAATAACCACCATCTGTATGTATTTTATACGTATTCTGAAGATGATAGGCTCTGGAACAAAGTTATTAGAATAACCGAATCAGAAAACAAACTTGTGGATGCACTAGTAATTTTGGACAAAATTCCAGGCGCAGAGTTTGATAACGGGGGAGTGATAAAATTCGGCCCTGATAACAAGCTGTACGTTGGAACTGGAGATGCTACAGATCAACATTCGGCACAAGATTTACAGTCGCTATCGGGTAAAATTCTGAGATTAAATGATGATGGTACAATACCTTCCGATAATCCATTTCAAGACTTGCCCGTATTTTCATATGGACATAGAAATCCTCAAGGCATGGCCTGGGATAAATCAGGAAATCTGTATGTTACAGAACACGGTCCTACAAAAAATGATGAACTCAATCTTGTAAGAGCAGGACAAAACTTTGGATGGCCTGAACAAGAGTGTTTAGGCAATGAAGAATTTGCAGACACATTGGCATGCTATAATCCAAGTTTAGAACCAGCTGGGATCATGTTTTATTCTTCTGACAAACTTGATCTTGGAAATGATCTCCTCATGACTTCCTTGCGTGGAACCAATCTGTATCAGCTAACAATAGAAAACCAAACTATAATCTCGCAAAAAAGCATATTGGGTGGAGTTGGAAGGATAAGAGATGTTAATGAAGGACCAGATGGTTATCTTTACATTCTTACGGGAAACACTGACGGTAAAGGATTTCCGGACAAGACTGATGATAAGCTCATTAGGATAGTAAAATAAATTGGCAAACTCATCAATTCCGAATTTCTACGAAAAGAGCAGAAAAGAAAGAATAAAGGCAGTGGCATCGTTTTGTGGTCTCTCACAACAAGACGTTAAGATTCTAGAAAGTCAGGGTGGTATCTCATTTGCTGATGCAGATAAAATGATTGAAAATGCAATAGGAACCATATCTTTTCCACTTGGAATAGCAACAAGCTTTCAGATAAATGGTAAAGACTACCTAGTTCCAATGGCAATCGAGGAACCATCAGTGATTGCAGCCGCCTCAAAAGCTGCAAAGATAGCAAGAAAACATGGTGGTTTTACCATGAAGGCAGATGAATCCTACAGCATTGGGCAGATCCAAGTTGTTGATGTTGACGTAAAATCAGCCATCTCAAAAATCATGAAATCTTCTAAGCAAATTCTAAAACTTGCTAATTCAAAGAGCCAGACACTTTCCAAAATGGGTAAAGGGGCAAAACAAGTCTTTTGTAAAAAGATCAAAACTGATTCAGGACCAATGTTGATTGTAGAACTTTTAATAGATGTGGGAAATGCAATGGGAGCAAATGTAACAAACACAATGTGTGAAGGAGTTGCACCACTGATTGAAAAGCTGACTGGTGGCAGAGTAATTTTGCGAATACTTTCAAATTATTCCACAAAAAGATTGGTAAGAGGAACTGCAATCTTTGATAAAGCACAAGTTGAAGGCCAAAAAATTGTTGACAACATTATATTGGCATACCAATTTGCAGCAAGCGATCCTTACAGAGCTGTTACTCATAACAAGGGTATTCTGAATGGAATAATTGCAGTCGCAAATGCAACCGGACAAGACACAAGAGCAATAGAAGCAGGGGCTCATGCATATGCATCAAGGACAGGAAGATACACTTCACTTACGGAATGGAAAAAAGACAAGAAAGGAAACTTGGTTGGTAAAATCGAATTACCAATGGCAGTGGGAATTGTAGGTGGTATTGTAAATGTACACCCCATGATTAAAATCTGCACAAAAATTCTTGGAGTAAAATCTGCAAAAGAGCTTGCATGTGTAATTGCAGCTGTAGGCCTTGCACAAAATTTCAGTGCGATACGAGCTCTTGCTTCTGAAGGAATACAGAAAGGACACATGAAGCTACATGCAAGAAACATTGCTGCAGGTGCTGGTGTCAAGACGGATAAAATAGATGAGGTAACAAGAAGGATGATAAAAGAAGGAAACATCTCAGTGCATCGAGCTAAAGAAATACTCAAAGAACTTTAGTGCTCAAGATATATATCTAAAAACCCTTGCTAGGACTACGTTGACTCTAATCAAGTTTGCAATTCCAAAAGGTAGTATTGAGGATGCTACCTTCAAGGTTTTAGAAAAGTCTTGGACAAAAGTAAGACGTAGAGACCGTACATATCGCGTAACACTTGATGATCCACAAATTGCAGTAAAAATGTTAAGACCACAAGAGATCCCAAATCTTGTTTTTGATGGGTTGTATGATGTAGGTATAACTGGAAACGATTGGGTTAGGGAGACAAGGGCTGATGTGCAGACTCTTTTGGATCTGGAATATGGAAAAATAAAACTTGTAGTTGCAATTCCTGATTCATATAGTTTCAAGTCATTTGATGAAATGATTTTATCATATGGGAAAAAGAAAAAGATTCTACGAATTTCTTCTGAATATCTTACGACAGCGTCGAAATTCATAAAACAATCTACAAGCTACAAAAAACTTTATGGTTCAAAGGATCCGCTTATCATAACTCCATGGTTACGTATTGGTACAAACAAAAATGTGCAGATCCACCTCTCTTTTGGGGCAACAGAAGCAAAGCCGCCTGATGATGTGGATGCCATAATTGATGTGACGGAGACTGGAACGACTCTTGTACAAAACCAACTAAGGATAGTAGATACTATAATGGAATCCACCGCTGTTTTGATTGCAAACAAGTACTCTCTAAAAGACAAGACAAAACGAGAAAAGATCTATGATATTGTTACTTTGCTTAGGGGTGCAGTAGAAGGAAGAAAGCACTTGCACATATACGTAAACGTGCAAGAAAAGAACCTTACCAGATTACTAAAGGAACTTCCTTCTCTTAAGCGTCCTACCGTAAGTCCGCTAAGCCAGAAAGGGTGGTATGGAATAAACACGATAATTCCAAAGTCAGAGTTTTACAAACTTGTTCCTAAATTAAGAAAGATCGCGCAAGGTCTGGTTGTGCATGAACCAAAGCAGATACTAGCACTTGAGGAGATAAAACGAGATGAGGAAAATTGATGAAAACCATCATAGTTCGAAATATCAATGCTACAGTAGATGCTGTACGGCCTAAACCTAAAGAACAACACAGAAAAAAAGTTGAATCAATAATATTAGATGTACAGAAAAGAAAAGACAAGGCATTAAAAGAGTACGAAAAAAAATTCAGTGGCGCAAAACTACGTTCATTTAGAGTCACTAGATCTGAAATTAAAGATGCATACTCAAAGGTAACCAAAGAACAGATTGCAGCAATAAAGATTGCAAAAAAAAGACTAGAAAGGACAGAATCTGCATTAAAGAGTCAGCTTCAAAACATTACTATCAAAATTGATGGAATAAAAATAACCAAAGTCTTTGTACCGCTTGAAAGAGTGGGATGTTACATACCAGGTGGTGGTGCTAGATATCCAAGTACTGCAATGATGTCTATTGTACCAGCCAAAATAGCTGGAGTCAAAAAAATCATTGCAGTTTCTCCACCAAATAAAAATGGTTTGATAGATCCTCTCACTCTTGTTGTTGCAGATCTTTGTGGTGTAGATGAATTTTACAAGACAGGTGGTGCACAAGCAATTGCTGCACTCGCATATGGTACCGAATCAGTACCAAAAGTAGATAAGATTGTGGGACCAGGAGGTTCATTTGTTACCCTTGCTAAATTGATTGTAAATAATACCGTTTCAATTGATATGATTGCAGGACCAACAGAACTTGCAATTATAGCTGATTCTGCAGCAGAAGCTGATGTAGTTGCTTCTGATCTGATATCACAGGCAGAACACAGCTCTGAAACAATGTGTTGCCTTATAACAACCTCAACAAAACTAAAGGACTTTGTAATCAAGTCAGTGGAGCAAAAAATTCGTAAAATACAAAGACGTAAAATCGTCATGGAAAGCTTGAGCACAAACGGGTTTGTTGCAATTTGCAAGACCGAATCAGATGTTATAGAGTTTGCAAATAAACTAGCACCAGAACACTTGGAAATAATCACAAAGAATCCGCAAAGGATAGCACAGAAAATTACATCAGCTGGCCTTGTACTTATTGGTAAAAACACCCCATCTTCAGCCAGTGATTACCTACTTGGCTCAAACCACATACTTCCAACAAGTGGGTTTGGTAGAGCTAGAGGATCACTTGGTGTGCTAGATTATATGAAAATACAAAGCAAGATAGAATCCTCAAAAATGGCTCTACAAAAAATCTCAAAATACATGAAATCTATCACATCTGCAGAAGGGTTACCAAATCACTACGAAGCAGTAAGGATTAGACTGAAATGAAAGCAGACTGGTTCCAAAAGAAAGTAGATGAGCTTTCAAAGCTAAAGGGATATCAAAAGCCTGACAAATACTCAAACGCCCTCAAGCTTGATTCTAATGAAAACCTTGCAATACAACGAGAATTTTCATTGGATTTGATCAACCAAACTAAAGAAAAACTCGATGTGCGAGAGTATCCACTAGGCGGTACGGAAAGACTCGTAGCAGCACTTTCTGACTATATCAAAATGCCATCAGAAATGATTGGTGTAGGAAATGGTTCAGACCAGATAATTGATCTGCTTCTTACAAACTTTGCATTAAAGGAAACAACTGTATTAACATCAGATCCTACTTTTGGGTTTTTTGAAGAACGATGTAAACTATACGGTATTCCAACAATCAAAATTCCTTTTACAGACAACATGACGCTTGATTTGGAGAAATTTCTCTCAAATACAAAAAAAGCTGACATCTTATATCTTGATTCTCCAAATAATCCAACTGGGTTTCAATTTGCAAGAAATCAGCTTGAACAATTGATCAATGAATTTGAGGGTCTTGTGATAATTGACGAGGCATATGTAGAATTTGCAGATTATTCAGTTGTAGATCTCACAACGAAAAAAGATAATCTCCTTGTTTTGAGAACACTTTCCAAAGCATTTGGCCTTGCAGGTTTACGCGTGGGATACTTTGTTGCAAACAAAAAGATTGTAGAAGTGTTTACCAAGGTTATCCAATATCCGTATCCACTAAATACAATTGCAATTGACGCAGGAATTCTAGCTTTGCAAAAATCAAAACACATTTCTGAGATTACAAATCTTATCAAAAATGAAAGAGCACGGCTAATAGAGAAACTTCGTAATATGGAAGCGTTTGAAGTCTTTGACTCCAAGGCAAACTTTGTGCTTTTTGGTGCACGTGGAGCTGGTTTGCGTATATACAAAGCTCTCATAGAACAAGGAATTCTAGTGAAGAATCTAGGAAAAATAGGAAACCAAGAGGGGTGTCTTAGGGTGACAGTAGGTTCAGAAGAGATGAATTCAAGATTTTTGTCAGCAATACGTGATCTATTAAGATGACACTCCAAAAATTAACTAATGGTATTTTTGTTGATACTGCAAAGATTGACAAAATAAAGACTCTTGATGCTATAATATTTGATTGTGATGGTGTTCTAATTGATATCACTAACTCATATGATCTTGCCATAAAAAAAACGGTAGATTTTATTCTAAAAGAGATGGCGAATATAGTTCAATCAAATATTGTAACTACACAAATGATAGAGGGTTTCAAAGCAACTGGGGGTTTTAATGATGAAGTAGATGTAACTTACTCATTGATTCTTTCCATAGTGGCTGCAAAAAAACTAAACAAACCCATAGTTGAATTCATATTTGAAGTGATCAAGAATTGTGATCAGAGTGGTATATGTTCGGTTGAAAAATATCTTGATATGATAGGGGTTGATCTTTCTGAAATAAGAAAAAAATTAGCATATCCTGGGTCACATGACTCAAACATATTGTATTCTACATTTGACGAGATATTCTACGGTACTAAATTGTATTATGAGCTCTACAAGAGAAAGCCGCAATTTTTTGATGGACAGGGGTTGATTGATAATGATGTAGTACTTGTAAAAAAAGAACTAATAGACACACTACGGAAAAAATTTGACAAAAAAATAGCTATTATATCTGGACGTGGTGTTATTTCTGCAAAGTATTCATTAAAAAAATTATTCGATGAATTTGATTTGAAAAATTCCAGATTTCTAGAGGATGAAACACGTGATCTTGCCAAGCCAAATCCACAACCTCTTATCTCATCTATCAAGGGACTCCAATCTTATTGCTGTATGTTTGTAGGCGATTCTATGGAAGATTATATTATGGCAAAAAAATCAGAAGAGCTGGGCAACAAAACAGTTTTTTGCGGAATATACGGTACAAGTAAAGATTCAGAAGCAAAACGCAAGCTCTTCATAGAAAAAAATGCTGATATGATACTAGAAACAATAGATTTGATTCCGAAGACATTAAATCTGGTTGAGGCATAAAACTCGTTCTCTGCAGGGATTTATATGAAATCAAGATTAGGCCGCATTAACAGAAAGACTAGAGAGACTGAGGTATCAGTAAATGTTAACCTTGATGGAAGCGGTAAGATTTCTGTAAAGACAGGAATCAATTTTCTTGATCACTTGATCACAAGTCTTGGCAAACACGCCATGCTTGATCTTAAGCTAAGTGCAGCTTCAAAAGATGGAATATCACATCACGTAATTGAAGATATTGCAATAGCACTTGCTAGCGCAATGGATTCTGCACTTGGAAGTAGAAGTGGAATAACAAGATTTGGTTATGCATCTGTTCCAATGGATGAATCACTTGCAGAAGCATCACTTGATCTTGTCAAGCGGGCGTATCACAAAATTGAACTTGGTATTGAACGAAATCAGATAGAAAAAATCTCAAAAGAAGACTTGGAACACTTCTTTTGTTCTTTTGCCCAAAACCTCAATGCCTGCATACATGTAACTGTAAAGTATGGAAAAAACGATCATCACAAAATTGAGGCTGCGCTAAAAGCGTTTGCGGTTGCATGGAGAATAGCAGCCAGTTATGATAAAAAACAGAAAGGAATACCAAGCACAAAAGGTGCTATGTAGTGGTTAAAGTAGCCATATTTGATTACGGCGCAGGAAACATATTCAGCTTAAAATCCTCCTTGGAAAAAAATGATGCTGAAGTTGATGTAATAACAAGTCTTAATCATACGAATAGCTATTCGGGGCTTTTATTGCCTGGGGTGGGAAATTTCGATCCTGCTATTAGCAGTCTAACCTTATCAAAAAAAGCATTTGTTGATACAGTGAAAAACCAGATGCCAGTTCTTGGTATTTGCCTTGGTATGGAGATGTTCTTTGAGAAAAGTGAGGAGGGAAAGGCAAGCGGACTAGGAGTTTTGGAAGGTGAGGTGATCCTGCTTCCAAACAAATTCAAGATCCCTCACATGGGCTGGAATGACTTGCAAATAAAAAAACCAAGTAAGCTTTTAGATGGTGTAAAGGACGGTTCATGGGTTTATTTTGTACACTCGTACAGAGTAAAGCCAAAAAATATGGAGATAGTAAAAGCAGATTCAGACTATGGCATAAGTGTACCCGCTGTGATAGAAAGTGACTCACTTTTTGGGACACAGTTCCACCCAGAAAAGTCTGGCAAAGTGGGCTCTACAATGATCAACAACTTTTTGCGAGAGTGTAAAAAGTGAAAATCATTCCTGCAATTGACCTTATGGATGGTAAGGTAGTGCGACTTGTCAAAGGAGATCCAAAAAATAAAACAATCTACGGTGACAATCCTATAGAGACAGCAAAGAAATGGGAAAAAGCTGGTGCTGACAGAATACATGTAGTGGATCTTGATGCAACCCTAGGCAGAGGTTCGAATCTACAAATAATTAAAAAAATTGCACAACAAGTTTCTATTCCAATTCACGTAGCAGGTGGATTACGTAATGAAGATACAATAAGCGATGTACTTTCTTTTGCACCCAAAGCTGTACTAGGAACTTTTGCATTTAAAAACAAAGAAATCTTACCAGAAATTTTAGCAAAGTTTGGAAAGGACAGAATTATAATTTCCGTGGATCAATTAAATGGGAAAATTGTCATAGATGGATGGCAACAAAGCACGGATGTAGATCTTATCTCAGGAATAGAAAGCTTTCTAAAACTTGGATTATCAGAATTTCTTTTAACAAGTGTTGAAAGAGATGGAACCTTACTGGGACCAGACCTCGAATCTCTCAAGAAAGCATGTGACATACTGAACACGAAGATCATTGCAAGCGGTGGTGTTTCAACCATTCAAGACACCATAAATGTAAAAAAATGTGGAGCGTTTGGAATTATCCTTGGAAAAGCGCTATATGATGGAAAAATTTCAATTGAGGAGGTTAGGGCAGTAACATGACTTTAACCAAGAGAGTAATTCCGTGTTTGGATGTTGACAACGGCAGAGTAGTAAAAGGAATGCACTTTGCATCAATAAAAGATGCGGGAGATCCGGTTTTGTTAGCTGAAAAGTACAGCAACGAAGGTGCAGATGAGCTTGTCTTTCTTGATATTACTGCATCGCAACAGGAAAGGGAAACGATCAAGACACTTGTTTCCAAAGTAGCTCAGGTAATAGATATTCCATTTACTGTAGGTGGTGGTGTAAAAACACTGCAACATGCTCGCGATATTCTGTTAAGTGGAGCTGACAAAGTCGCAATAAATACAGGCGCTGTTAAAAATCCAGAAATCATAACGAAATTGATGGAAATTTTTGGCAAGCAATGTGTTGTTGTAGCTATGGATGTAAGACGTAATTATGATATCGAAAAGGGAAAGCACATTTTTTCAAGTGAGTCTAAAAAGTTCTGGTTTGAAGTTTACATCTATGGAGGAAAAACTGCTACAGGACTAGACGCAATAGAATGGGCAAAAGAAGTTGAAAGACTTGGTGCTGGCGAAATACTTCTTACTAGCATAGACATGGATGGTACAAAGGAAGGTTATGACATACAGCTAACAAAGGAGATTGTTAACGCAGTCAACATACCTGTCATTGCTTCAGGTGGTTGTGGAAAGCCAAAACACATGCTTGATGTATTTCTACAATCTAATGTAGATGCTGCTCTTGCAGCATCAATATTTCACTACAAGACGGATTCTGTAGATAGAGTGAAAGAATATCTAAAAGAAAATGGGGTTCCTGTCAGGATTTAAAGAAAGATTAAGAAAGGAATTAGAAGTGAAATTCTCATGAATAAAAGAATAGAAGACATTGATTTTTCAAAAAACAACGGTCTTGTTCCTGTAATAGTACAAGACATTCACTCAAAAGAGGTTCTTACGCTAGCATACGCCAATAAAGAATCACTTGCTCTCACACAAAAGACAGGAAATTCTTGGTTTTGGAGCAGATCTAGAAACAAGCTATGGATGAAAGGAGAAGAGTCTGGCAATACTCAAAAAGTAAAAGAAATTTTGGTGGATTGTGATTCTGATGCCATCATATATCTAGTTGAAGTAGCAGGACCTGCTTGTCATACTGGAGAACGTGCCTGCTTTCACAACACGTTGCAAAATAAATAATTCTTTAACTATTGTTGTGATGGTCCTATTGGTTCGCTTGAATTAGTAATTGGTATTGGTTTGATATCACTTTCTGCACCAGGCAAAAATTCATTAACGATCTCAAAGCTGAGTGGTTCATACGTTAATCCTTGAAATATAACTTTCCAAGTTCCAACCAAGTCTTCTGGATTGTATATTTTCAATACTCTACTAGTTTCTGGCTTAAAGTAATAATTAAAATCGCTTTTTAGCGTTCCATTAAACGGAACATCTGTCCATGTAACGCCCTTAGGACTTAAAATTACTATGTTTCCAACTTCTTCTGGTTTTAGTCCATGTACTGACAAGAAAACATCTTCACCTATCTTGTACTGTGATTTGTCTATCGCAAAAGGTCCAGAACTAATCCAATGTGATTTAATATTATCAGTTGTCTTCTGTCCACCATAAGAATAAATTGTACCTATTATGACAACAACAGCTATTATTGCAACAACTGTTGGCACCATCTTTTTTTGTTTCAATTCATTAGCGCTACCTTTTAATCCACATTAATATTTTTTTTAAATTGTAAGAAATTTATAACACATGTAAATCCATGCTATTTTTCGTGTCTTTAGTTGATAATTGCTTTTTTTATTTTATGGGTAAAAAGGCATTAAACTTTACTGAATAAATTAGTGTTAAAAGTTAAGTAATACTTAACTTCATATTAGGACGCCTTATGTACTATTTTACAAAGTCAGAATCATCTTGACGCAGATAAAATCACTACAGTGCCGGGAGTGCAAAAAAGAGTATCTACCTACCTTCAAGTACATTTGTGACGACTGTTTTGGTCCACTTGATGTAAAATATGATTTTCCTACTGTAAACAAAAACACGTTTGCAAACCGTGAGCATACATACTGGAGATATTTTGAGCTTCTTCCAATTGCAGACAAGTCAAACATTGTAAACATCGGGGCTGGTATGACTCCGCTCATAAAGGCAGAAAAGCTTGGTAGTGTACTTGGCTTAAACAATCTATACATCAAAAACGATTCTGTAAATCCAACATTTTCATTTAAGGACAGACCTGCAGGTATTGCAGTCTCAAAAGCAAAAGAGTTCGGTCTATCCTCAGTGGGATGTGCATCTACGGGTAATCTTGCAGCTGCAACTGCAGCTCATGCAGCCAAGGGCGGCTTTACGTGTTATGTGTTTGTACCAAGTGATATAGAACACGCAAAAATTGCTCAAGCACTTGCATATGGTGCTAACTTTATTGCAGTAGATGGAACATATGACGATGCAAATAGAATTGCAGCACAGATAGGTGATAACAAGGGGATAGGAATTGTAAATATAAACATGCGTTCTTACTATGTCGAAGGATCAAAGACTTTGGCATTTGAAGTAGCAGAGCAGCTTGGCTGGCAGGTGCCAGACCATCTTGTTGTTCCTGTAGGAAGTGGCGCGATGCTAAATGCAATATGTAAAGGATTTGAAGAATTAGAAAGCCTCTCCTTGTTAGGTAAGGTGTCTGGAATGCACATGATTGCAGGTCAACCACACGGTTGTGCACCAATTGTTGATGCCTTTAAGAAAAACAGTACTGAAGTCATACCAGTAGAAAACCCAGACACGATAGCAAAAAGTTTAGCCATAGGAGATCCTGGCGATGGCAGATATGTGCTTAAACGACTAAAACAGTACAATGGTTATGCCGAAGAATCAACTAACAAAGAAATTCTTGATGCTATAATATTACTAGCAAAAACAGAGGGAATCTTCACAGAACCCGCAGGAGGAGTTTCTGTTGCTGTGTTAAAAAAGATGGTAGAAGAGAGAAAAATTGACAAAAATGATTCTACAATTTGTTATGTGACAGGAAACGGACTAAAGGCAACTGAGGTCTTAATGGAAGTTCTATCAAAGCCTCAGGTAATGCAGAAAGATGTTGCAAAAATTTCTGCAATGGTGAAGTAATTGGCAAATATAAAATTTACAATCCCATCTGTCCTAAACAAAGGTGGTGGAGAAAAAAAAATAGACATTTCAGCTGTAACTCTTTCAGAAGCATTTTCCAAAATTTCAGAAACGATGGGCGATGAATTTCAACGACGGGTTCTAAATGATGATGGCACTCCACGATCTCTAATTAACATCTACATAAATGGAAAAAATATGAGATTTTCAGGTGGCATGCAAACAGCTCTAAAAGATGGTGATGAAGTTTACATTCTTCCAGCTGTCGCAGGTGGTTCTGAGCTCTCAAGCAAGGATCTTGAGAGATATTCAAGACAGGTAATGCTTGAAGAGATAGGCTATGAGGGACAACTGAAATTAAAAAAAGCCAAAGTTTGTGTGGTTGGAATTGGTGGACTAGGCAATCCAATAGCAACTCGACTTGTTGCAATGGGTGTTGGAAAGATACGAATAGTTGATAGAGATGTTATAGAATTGTCTAATTTACACAGACAAACAATGTTTGACGAGTCTGACATTGGCCAGGTAAAAGTTGAAGCTGCTGCAAAAAAATTAAAAAAAATGAATCCTGCTGTGGAAATAGAAGCGCTCCCAGTTTCTGTAAATGATTATACTGCATTAGATATTGTGGAGGGATGTGATGTTGTAATAGATGGACTTGATAGTGTCAACGCAAGATATTCGCTAAACAAAGCATGCATTAAGAAAAATATTCCGTTTGTTACGGGTGCAGCAGTAGGTGTTTCTGGCCAAGCCTTTACAATTCTACCAAAAGAAACTGCATGCTATCATTGCGTTTTTCCAGCACTTGATGAAGATTCTATGCCAACATGTAGTATCGAAGGCGTGCATCCGTCAATTCTTTCAATAATAGGTGGAATTGAAGTTGCCGAAGCCGTAAAAATTATCACTGGGAAAAAACCCAATCTTGCAAACAGAATTCTGCATGTGGACTTGGAGAACTTGGAATTTGTTAACACCAATACCATGAAAGTGGAAGAGTGCCCAGTGTGTGGTTCTGGCAAAGCCGAAGAAACTCGTAAGGAGGAGCTGATAATTGAGGAACTTTGTGGTCGTAGTGGAGGAAAGCGTACTTTTTCGATAACTCCAACTTGCATGGTTGACATTGATGTGCAAAGAATTACCAACAACGCAAAAACAAAAGGCTTCAAAGTGCAAAACCAAGGGAATCTTGGCCTTTCCATGTCTACTGATACTACATACATAAGTTTCCTAAAGCGAGGCTCTGCAATAGTAGTGGGTACAAAAGACGAAGGCGCTGCTGTTTTACTGTATAAAACGCTTCTTAGTGCATGAGAGTGTAAAATTTATAATGAGCGATCTGAATTATTCACAAAGCCATCTCATGGAATCAAAATAATATGAGAAGTTCTGCAATACTGAACAAATTGTCCACCATGCTTATATACATGATTCCAAGCAGTCTTTGTAATAACTATGAATAAAGAATTAGGACGTAAAATAACTAGTCTAACACTACTTAGTATACTTTTAGCAAGTGGAGTAACCTTTGCAATACCTGGTGTAATGCCAGTTGCAGAGGCCGCACACAATGCAAACCTATTTGTATCTTCTGAAAATTCACAGTTTAGCAACTACTTTGCCGGACCACAAGTAATTGAGGTTGTTATCAATGATAACGACATCAAGACACTGGACGACGCACACGGTGAACCCGATGTAACAGTAAACGGCAAGAAGCTGAGAATGGCACAAGCTACAGATGGTAACTGGTATGCTTACTTTGCAGATAGAACACAAGCACAGCTTGCTGATGATATCGCATCTAACATGGGCATTAAAGGTAATGGCACGGACTTTGGACAATTTTGTGACGAAACAACTACATTTGCAGGACTTAGTTTGTTTATTGCAACTACCGGATTTTCAGTTGCACGAACTACAGCAGGTGCTACCGAAGGTCAGGCTGCATTTACAGCTTGTACAGCAGCATCAGCTTCTACTAATCCTCCCCTGAACCATGTAGTAAGAGAAAACAAAACTCTAAACAGGGCTGCACCAGGCGGAGCAATTGGCCAAATTGGCGTTGACGAAAACGCTTGGCCAGTAATTCAGACGTATGACTTTTCAGTAGGTGGAAATGTAGAAATAAAGTACAACAAGGGTGGTGGTACACAAACTACTACACTTACTTTTGATACGATTCCATCTAATCTTATTACACACACAGGGGATAGAACGACTTATCCACGAAATGCCCAAGTTCATGTTACACTAACAGATCCTCAGCTTAACATAGATCCAACTGATGAAGACTCTTGGACATGGAACACAAATGCAACCAACAGCACACTGTACTATCAGCTATTTGATGAGAACGGTGCTGCTGATGCAGATAACCAAGCCCTTGTCGCAAACGTAATTGGAAACCTTACCGGTCTGATGTTTGAGAAAAACGGAAGAGTTACAGTTGCCCTTGCAGCACAAGGTGGCGCTAATGTAGCAGCATTTGGAGATAACAACGATCAAGTCTTCCCAGCTTCCTCTATACCAACAGCTAATAATCAACAAATGACATTCCTTGAGCTGGAACGAAGATCTGGCATCTTTGGAAACTATGATGAAGCAGACAATGCTAATTTGGATATCACAGCAACTGCAGAAAGAGGCAAGTCAGCCACTATACGATACAATGACGTATCAAAGAGTATTGTAGTTGGATTTAGCTTTGCATCAGTTGCCATCGATGCACCAGACGGCGAGTGGGGCTCAGGTGAAGAAATCCCTGTAACACTAGTAGATGCTGATGCAAACACGAACAGCAGAGCAGACGAGGACTTGGATCTAAACGTTCCAGCAAATTCAATTATTCCAACAATGAAGATTGGAACTCCGTTCACACTAGCAACTGGTGATCAGGCAGCTTTTCTGGATGGTACATTTACATTGGCTTATACTACAACTGGAAATGCTACCCTGACTGCTGCAGGATCTTCCACACCAGCAACTGCTACGGTAGATACCTTTAGTCAAAGAGCACTGATAACACCAAGTGCAGCAGGAACATACTCTGCACTTGTAGTTGATCTTGGTACAAGAAAGGCAAGTGATCTATTCAAATCAATTAACAATCCAGCTGGCACATTTAGTGGCCTTAACCTCTTCAACTATGATGTCAGAGGCCTCAACAGCACAATAACCAGTGTAAGCATATTCTTGCTACACAATACTACAGACACAGTAGGAGACATCATCAATTCCACTGGTCAAGTACAGAGTGGCTTGGTTGCAATTTCTATTGCAAACGCAACATCACCACAAGATATAATCAACTTTAACAGTACAACTACACAAGTCACTATAGTAGCAGTCACAAACGTCACAGACAATATCTTCGCTATTGATTCAAACGATCGAATCGGTTTGCTGTTTAACTTTACAGCTAAAGCAATGGACGCTTCTGTCAAGCCAATTGTAGCAGACTTCTTCTCAGTTGGAACAATTGTCGACGGTATTAACTCTGCTGACAGAATCAACAACGCCATCTACAGATTCGAGCTAGAAGAGACAGGAGACAACACATCAACATTCATCGGTAGTGCAGAATTTACCATGCTAAACCAGCTAAACATCTTTGATAATCCTCTCTACGAGGGTCTAAGAACCATAGATGATGAAGTAACACTCATTATACATGATGACTCTGACGATGAGGACTCACCAAGGGTTAACTATGCTGACTTGGGCCAAGATGGCTCTGTTACACCAGTAGCAGACCAGCAGGCTGCTCCAACTCACTCAGGTGTTGTATCATTTGATAAGGATACCTACAAGTTAGGAGACACGGTAACAGTCACACTTGAGGACGGAGACCTTAACGTAGATAGCGACCTAATTGATATCTATGTGACAGTCACACCATCTACTGACCCAGCTGCTGATGCAGTTGGTGAAGCAAACCTTCCACTATTTGCTGATGGTTCTCCACTAGGACGCCTAATGGATATCACATTTGATGACCTAAGATGGGTAAACGGTACAGCTAACTCAGCTACAACTGTTGCTTTACAGTGCGCCGATACTGATGAACAGCCAAGCCCAGATCATGATGATGGACTATCCGAAGCTGGCTTCTCGCTAATTGAGACAGGAACAAATACAGGTGTGTTCAATGGCGACTTTCTATTACCAAACGACTTCTGTGACACCGCTGTTGGTGAACGCAAGTCAGTCACAGGTGTAGACATTGAGGTCAACTATGTTGACTTTAGAGATGCATCTGGTCAGATAATCGAAGTCGGTGACGGTGCAGGCGTTAGAGCCAACACAGGTTCTGTAAGCCTAGATAGAACGATATACCCAGTACCATTTGGCAAAGTTGCCGATTCTACACTAACTGGTAACACTCCAAACGGACGATCACTATTCCCAATTCACCAAACTGGCCTTGATACAACTAACACACTAGAGGCCGATGAAACAATTGGAGAAGGAGATCTAACCGTTATTATCAGAGTGACAGATCCAGACTTTGATGTATCATTTGCCGGTGAAGATCAGATTGCCTCAAACGCCACAACTGGCGTAGGTCCAGTCAAGATAACTACATCCAGAGGTTCAAGTGAAGTTACACTTGGATATGCTGGAGGTCCAGCCGTATTGCCTGGGCTAATCGATGTTGATGATAATAGCCCAACAACTACAAGACAGCTAGGTCCAATGCTTGAGATCGCACCAGATGCTGGCATCTTTGAGACAGAACTAATACTACTCTTCACAGATGGTCCTGCAAGCGGAAGCTGCGCAGGAACCACAGCAAACACAGTTTACACTAACCTAGCAACTCCAGGTGGAGCAGCAGGTGCTTTTGGTGTACGATTTGATGCAGCGCCATCAACTGGTAACTTCTGTATCCTACAAGGTGATATCATCACAATAGAATACACTGATCCAACAGATGCATCAGGAGATCTAAACACAGTTACAGATTCAGCTACATTTGACCTAAGAAACGGTGTACTACAATCAGACAAGTCTGTCTATATCATAGGTGCCGATATGATAATGACACTTATTGAGCCAGACTTGGACCTTGACTCTGACACTGCCGAAAGCTACGATTTGGATCTCGTTGAATGGGATTCAGATGCAGCCACAATCACCATGGGTGACCAAGGTGGATTTGCTTCAAGCTTCGATCCAGAACCAAGTGACTTTAGAGAAACAGGTGACAACACTGGAATATTCCAGGTTGTAATCGAGATTCCTAGCACTTTGGATAACGAACTACTTGACAGAGGAGAGGAAATACAATTGGAATACTCCGACTGGGGTCCATCAGGAGCTGACTTTGTAGGTGATGAGGATGAAGATGTCAACCTGACTATCTACACCTCAAACTTTGGAGCAACAGTAGAACTTGACCAAAAGGTATACTCGTGGACTGACAAGGTATTCATCACTATAGTAGCACCAGATCACAACTTTGACAGCAACCTAATCGATGAGATTGGTGAGGCTGACGTTGACAAGGTCCAAGTATCAACAAGAGGTGACAAACTATCCAACTACAAGCTAGTTGAGACAGGCACCGACACAGGCATCTTCACAGGTGAAGTAATCCTAACAGGATTCCCACACGATGCTGACGGTGATACCACAACAGGAACTGCAACAACAGGCTCTGATACTAATCCAAGAACAGAAGGCTCTGGTCCAACCAGCGGCTTCTTAAGATCTGACGATGACGACGGCATTACGGTCTCATTTGAATTCACAGAAGATGAAACCGTTGTAGGCTCTGCATTGGTCAGATGGAACATTGGTGAACTCCAATACCTTGAGGCAAGCTATCCAGCAACAGGCCGAGGAGTATTACGAGTAGTAGACCCAGACTTGAATCTAAACCCAGAAGCAGTCGATAACTTTGATGTTGACGTATGGTCAGACTCTGACGCAGGTGGTATTGACCTTACCGTGACAGAAACCAACGAAGCTACAGGAATATTCGAAGGTACAGTGTATTTCACTATAACTGACGAGTCTTCCGGCCACAGGCTTAGAGTAGCAGAAGGTGACACAGTCACTGGTGAATATGAGGACAATACACTGCCAAGCCCATACACCACAGCAGATGAACTCGAAGTCACAGCAACAACTTTCATTGGAACAGTTGTCCCACCGCTTGAAAGAGCGCCGGCAACCAACCCAAGAATTGTTGATGCGTTTGGCAACGAGCTAGACGAGCTTAGTGTGGACCAGCAAGTCCAGATTACAGCTGACCTAGCAAACGGCCAGGACAGAGATCAATCATTTGCATACTTGGTACAAATATCAAAGGACGGAGTAACACACTCCCTATCATGGATTACAGGATCGCTGGCACCAGGACAATCCCTAAACCCAGCACAGTCATGGACACCTCTTGAAGCCGGAACATACGATGTACAAATCTTCGTATGGGAAAGCGTAGATAATCCAGACGCACTGTCTCCACCAGTAGAAACTACAGTAGACGTAGTATAGACTAGAAACATCTAATTTCCCTTTTTTCTTTTTTTTAAAAACAAACCCCTAACGCTAGTTATGATCTAGTAGCAACAAGAAATCTAGTATTGTTTTCATTAATAATTATCATTACAGTCGCAAAATATGTTGTTAATATCCGATCAGATTGAAAATCTTCAAAACCCTTAAATAGAAAATTAAAACCACGTCAAAACATAAACATGAGAAATGTATATCTTGTCATATCGATAATCACACTTTTCATTTTACCTACAGTTGTCATTGCATTTGGTCAAGAAAATGCAGGAGAGTATCTAAATCGAAGAGCAGAGGTATGGAACCTCTTCTTCAGAATGACTACCGCAGCCTTTGTGATAGGTTCGGTAGTATCTGGAACTCTTATCTGGTTGATCTGGAGATTTAGAGAATCCCATCCTCAAAACAAAAACCCAACAAAGTGGGAAACTGGGGAGACTCATTAGATGGCACATTCTACCTGGCCAGAATGGATTTACATCGGAGTAGTTACCGCAATTCTTGTTTGGGTAGGGGCAGATTCTTGGTACATCGAGCACCTCTTAGAAGAAGTTCCTGAAGACGCAAAGGTAATCAAAGTAACAGGCCAACAGTGGTTTTGGAGCTTTGAACATGATGATGGAACAAAAGAAGTTGGCGAGCTTCATCTAAAGAAAGGACAACCTTACAAATTTGAAGTTCTTTCCAAAGATGTTGTTCATTCCTTTAACATTCCAGACTATGTAGTGCTAATGGACGCGGTGCCAGGAAGAGTAAACACAATTTGGTTTGTCCCAGAGGAAGCTGGAGAATTTCCAATCCAGTGCAGAGAATATTGCGGATTAATCCATTACAACATGCGCGGAACACTTTATGTGGAAGGGACATGATACTAAACTTTTTATTAACTTTAAAAAAACTCAGTGACAAGGAGTCAACAAAATGGTACTAGAGATTGCGAAGCCACGACCTGTTTGGCAGATAATGTTTTCAACACATCACACCGATGTAGCTCTTCTTTACTTGATAACATCAGTAGCATTTCTCTTTATGGGTGGTGCACTTGCTCTTGCAATGCGTGTAGAGCTGTTCCTTCCAGGATCTCAGATAATTAGTGACTCTATGACATTTAACAGAATATTTACCGTGCATGGAACTACTATGATATTTCTCTTCATACTTCCATTTGCTTCTGCAATAGGAAACTACCTCATACCGATAATGGTAAGATACAAAGATATGGCATATCCAAAACTAAACGCAATTGCATTTTGGATGATTCCAGTAGGGAGCGCGCTAATCTGGCTTGGCTTTTCAGACACTACATGGAATGCATATCCACCATATTCTATTCTTCGGGCACCAGGTCCTGCTGCAGACATGTGGATATTTGGGCTCAAAATAGTTGGAGTTTCATCAATTCTTGGAGCAGTAAACTTTATCGTTACAATTCTAAAATGTAAGCATCCTGATTTACCCCTGAGCAAGATGCCCTTACTTGCATGGTCAATTCTGACTTCTTCTTTAATAATGCTTGTTGCAATGCCCACATTTGCAGCTGCGCTTTTGATGCTACTTACAGACAGACTAGGTGTCTCTGGATTTTTCAACCCTGCAATGGGTGGTGATCCCATAGCATATCAACACCTCTTTTGGTTTACATTCCATCCTGAAGTTTACGTCATGGTTATTCCAGCTATTGGCATGATGTATGAGATAATTCCCAGGTTTTCAAGAAAGCCTATTTTCAGTCAGGCGTCGGGAATTGCTGCATTTGTATTGCTTAGCATAGTAAGTTTTGCATCATGGGCACATCATATGTACTCTACGGGAATGTCGTTTACAGAAAAAACTGTATTTATGGTTGGAACTTTGGCAGCAGTGCCAGCATCTGCAATGCATGTATTTAATTTCTTGGCAACAATGTGGGGCGCAAGAATCAGATTTGCAGCACCAATGAAATGGGCAGTAGGTGGGATTGCTCTTTTCTTTGCAGCAGGTGCGGGTGGAGTTCTTAATACTGCAATGCCACTTGACTTTATCACTCACGACTCTTACTGGGTAGTTGGTCACTTCCACCTGTTTGTCTTTGGAACAATTGCATTTGGCTCTATTGGGTTCTTTTACTACATCTTCCCATATGTTACAGGCAGGATGTACAGCGAAAAGCTTGCAGACTGGCACTTTATTCTTGCATTCATTGGTGCATCAATAGTCTTCTTTACGCAACACGTTCTAGGACTGTATGGCATGCCAAGAAGAATTTACGATTATCCGGCATTTCCAGAATGGATTGCAATGAACCAAATTACAAGTATTGGCGCAATGCTAATTGGTGCTAGCATGATCATATTCTTAATTAATGTAATTCACAGCTCTTCCAAAGGAAAAGAAGCCAACATGGACGATCCATTTGGAATTGGAGGAAAGTATTACTATCCTCACCAAGCAAAAACACCACATCACCACTCGGGATATTAAGGATATAATATGAGCCACACAGAACATGAACAGCCAATACTGAGGACAACACCAACAAGAATGGGTAAGATGCTTGCCATAACAGTTGGAATCATGATAGTTGGTGCCGCAATCTTCTTTTCAATGTGGGATTATTGGATCTCAACACCTCCTGCTGTAGCACAAGTCAAACCAGTAAAAACAGAAGGTCCAGCAGTTGCTACTGGAAAGGAAATCAAAACATCTTTAAAGTTCATAGAATCATCTGACTTTATAACACTGGCGTTTAATGCACTTCCTGGAGAGGAAGGAAACAATCCTGAAATTCAAGCAAATGTTGGAGACAAGATAATTTTTGATGTTACAAATGCTGGTAAAACATTCCATGCGTTTGGTGTTGTTACATCCCCAGAAGATATTGAAAGTCAGGAAGAAGTTCATGCAGCATTACCTGGTACTGCTATAAAAGATCCCAACAACCCATTGAAACCTGGTGAGGGTGGTCAATCGACATTTGTTCCACAAAAAGCAGGTACCTACTATTACATCTGTACTGTACCTGGCCACAGAGAACAAGGAATGGAAGGAAAGATAATTGTTGAAGAGGCCAAGCCAGCAGGACAAGCAGCAGCACCTACAGGCACTAAAGTTTCTTTTGATCTAAACTTTGTTGAGAGCTCTGACTTTAGAACACTTGCATTTAACGCATTGCCTGGTGAGGAAGGAAATAATCCAGAGATTAAAGTAAAGTCTGGCGATTCTGTAACAATCAAAGTCAAAAATGCTGGTAAGACATTTCACTCCTTTGGTGTAGTGACAAATCCTGAAGATTCAATAACTCTTGTCTGGAACTCTGCAATAAAAGATCCTAACAACCCATTAAAACCAAACGAAGAAGGCGAAGTTACATTTACTGCTGGTGCACCTGGTACCTATTACTACATCTGCACTGTTCCAGGTCACTCCTTACAAGGCATGAAAGGCAGCTTTATCGTAGAGTAATAATGATTTTAAAATATCTATCACTTGTGTCTCTTGTAATTTTATACTCGTTGATGTTTATCGGCGGTTACGTTTCTGCAAGCGGTCTTGGTCTTTCTTGTCCAGAATGGCCTTTGTGTCCAAGCGGAATTCTCCCAAATGAAGATTATGTGATTGAGTGGACACACAGATTTATTGCAGCAACAACAGGCGCTTTGATCATTGCAACAGCGGTTGGTAGTTGGTTAGCAAAAGGGGCTGATAGAAAAATCAAACTTACTGCAACACTAGCTGCAATCTTTGTAGTCACACAAATCACACTTGGTGCAATAGTCATTGATCTGAAGTTGCACGCATTGCTTGTAGCAATCCATCTTGGAATTGGAATTTTGCTTTTTGCAATGACTCTGCTTACAACACTTTTTGCCTTTAGATTGGGAAGAGTCTCAGTACAAGCTAGAGTTTAGCTCTTGTCTTTTTATTTGACAAAATAGCCCAGATCATTATTCCAATACCTGCTATGCCACCAGAAATAATTGTATAATAAAAAATGTACCCAAAGGGATTCAACGTACTTATGTTAAATGTGTAGGTTAGCACATTGCCATTTTCTCCTACATCATATAGATCAACCCTAAAGATGTGGTTTCCGGGTTCACGGAAAACATAATCATTCTCCCAATGACCATTGTCATGGTACTGGGGTGGCAGAGTGTCAACTAAAAGATCATTGTAGTATATCCTGATTCCCATTCTGAATTTGTCAACTTCATTACCATCGCCGTCTAATACTCTAAAGAGGATTTGAGACTTTTCATTCACTGTTGGGATCTCAGGCAAAGTAGCAATCTGAACTTTGTAATTACCAATTCTTTCTTCTGCAGAATTAAACAACTGATGAGCACATGCATCATAAATTGGAGACATCAACAAACCAAAAAAAACCACAATTAAAAGACGATCTAAACTCATCAAGTCCAAATGTAGTTTTCTTTAATATATTACAACTGTGTATATTTTCTGAAAATTAACAAAAGCTTTAAATCTCGACTTAAAAGAAGTTGCAACTGCATGACTACAGTTAGTAAGACGATAGATATCAAAGCATCACTTTCTAACGTCTTTACTTATTTTGCAAGACCAGAGCATATTGCTGACCAGTTCGAAGAACGAGTTGGGATGACTGTAGTGCCAATGGATGTTAAAGCCGGAATGGGTGTTGGAACTACATTTAGAGTAATAGGAGA
>Ga0209431_10000461_pt1 | contig 34063 bp, 47 predicted proteins | sample RifCSP13_3_FD_184021 | JGI IMG/M metagenome (GOLD analysis project Ga0209431, IMG submission 184021) | Soil microbial communities from Rifle, Colorado - Rifle CSP2_sed 13_3 (SPAdes) (version 2) | ecosystem: Environmental > Terrestrial > Deep subsurface > Rock core/Sediment | place: Rifle... | reverse complement strand
GGCGCTGGCAATATGCGGGGTCGTAATCGTGTTGGGGGCGGCAAGAAGTTCGGGGGCAATAACCGGCTCGTTATCATAAACGTCTAGTGCCGCTCCGCCAAGGTGTCCAGACCTTAACGCTTCAACCAAATCCCGCTCGTCAACAACCGGCCCTCTGGCTGTATTAATAAGAAATGCTCCCTGCTTCATTTTTCCCAAGGTTTCTTTATTAATCATATGTCTTGTTTCCTCGGTTAGGGGAACGTGCAGGGATACAAAGTCGCTTTGCTTAAGAAGATCGTCAAGGCCGCTAAATTTTACTCCCAGTTCGGATTCCGCCTCCGGATCGGGGGTCTTTTTGTTATAAAGAACCGTCATGTTGTATCCGTGCGCCCTTCTTGCAACCATGGAGCCAATCCTACCCAAACCGATTATCCCCAAAGTTTTACCGATAAGATTGATTCCGAGATAAATGTCCGGTTCCCAGCCTTTATACCCCCCGTTCCTTGTGGCCTCGTCTGCCTCAACAATTCGCCTTGCCAAAGCCAGCATTAGAGCCCAGGTATGTTCCGCAACCGCCTCGTTAACTTCATCACTCGGAGTGTTGGTAACGGGAATTCCCCTGTCGGTTAGAGCCTGAACGTCGACATTGTCAAACCCGACCGCATAATTGGAGACTATCTTAAGCTGGGGTCCTATTGCATCGACCAAATCCCCGTCGACTCTGTCGGTAAGAAGAGAAAGAAGTCCGTCTGCGCCTTTGCTTTTCTCAAGAAGTTCCTCGGGGCTAAGCGGACGGTTAAACTCGGAGACAACGACCTCGTTTCCTGCTTTAAGCTTTTCTAAAGAGTCCCCCGGAATTTTCCTTGTAACAAAAATTCTCATATCGTCAAAATGCTACCACACCGACGCCGCTGCTTTTACATCTCTCAAGCCACATGTCCATCTCCTCCGCCTTCAAAAGTCCCTTCTGCGGCCCCGTAAAACCTATCACCGACGCTGAATTAACGGTTCCCCAAAGTAGGGCATCCTCAAGGCTCTTTCCGTGGATAAGGGCAGAAAGCGACCCGGAACCGAAAGCATCCCCCGCCCCGGTCCTTTCGTAGGCGTCAACAGGCATGACACCCACTTTCACAAACTTGCCGTTAATGCTGTCGTAAGCAAGCGCACCGTTCGGTCCGTCGGTAATCACACAGATTTTCGGACCCAGTTTGTTAAGTGCAACGAGAAGATCCCTTTCTTTGCCATGGGAATCGCCCTGGAAATTGGTAAGTTTCTCGGCTTCTTCCCGGTTTACGTAAACTATATAGGCAGAGAGCACAATGTTTTTGATGGATTCAAAGCTCTCTCTCATTTGCCAACTTCCCGGGTTGAATGCGAGTTTAATACCCGGGTTTTTGGCAATCCATTCCTCCATGTGTTTATAAAAAGGCCTAAAACTTTCCCCCATCGAGGTCAGGTATACCCAGGGGGGAACGGGGAGCTGAACGGGAAATTCGTAGGATCTTGGCGCGTGGTATGTGAAGATTGTCCTTTCTCCGGAATAACTTATAACCGTCGAGTAGTTCGAATAGGTCTCGGGCTGCTGAATAACATAGGTCAAATCAACCCCCTCCCCTCTTAATTTCTCAACAATCATGTTTCCAACGTTATCATCCCCCAAGGTTAAGACAATTGCCGTGTTAATTCCCAGTCTTCTTGTCCCTACGGAATTGTTCGCGGCGTTCCCCCCGACGCTAAAATCAATATCCCTCACCGGAATTTTATCCCCATAGGAAAAGCAAATAAGACATTCCTGGGTGTCGAGCTTGCACATTGTTTCGCTTTCCAACGGCGTCAAAAACGTATCTATGGAAGCGTCTCCAATCGAAAGCAAATCAAAACTTTCCATAATTCATTGTAGCAATCCCTGTCGAGCTAAAGAAACCTTCCTTGCCCTTTCGACAAATATTTTTTGGGCCAGGGGCGCATTTTCGTCCTTGCCGGCCCAGGCGGTTATCGCTTCACCCTGAAGAGCCCTTTCGTAGGAGAAAGAGGTAAGCCAGGGAACGTCACCTTTTATTTTCGCTATACCGTTTAAATTTAAAGTTGCCTCGTCCGGAGATTGCCCTCCCGAAAGAAATACGATGGCAGTAACCTCCGAAGGAACCGAATTTTTCAGTGTTCTTATGGTTGCATTGGCAACTTCAAGAGGTTCCGCTTTAACTCCGCTGTCCTTTCCGGGCATGACCATGCTGGTTTTGAGAATAAGATTTTTAATATCTACTCCTTGGGCATTAAGTTTCTCAAACAATTTCTTTAAAACTTTTGTCTCCACTTGCTCACAGCGGGCTGTGGTGTGATTGCCGTCAAGAAGTACTTCCGGTTCAACAATCGGGACGATACCTGCGGCTTGGGACATTTTGGCATAAGACACCATTCTACCCAGGTTCTCTTCAAGAAACGCGTCAGTTGGATAAATATCCGAAATAGTAATAACCCCCCTCCACTTACTGAAAACAATCCCCATTCCGTAATACTCTTTGAGCCTTTCGGGTAAACCTTCCAAGCCTTTTGTGACAACCTCCTCACTTTGACCAAACGGCTCCGTTCCCTCGTCAACTTTTATAATGGGGTACATTCCTTTCTCTTCAATATATTCAGGAACGGGTGCTCCCTCTATCATTAAACGCGAAGTGTCGTCGTTAATGATTACTCCCCCGATATATTCGTTTATCCCCGGAGCGGAAAAAAGAATCGACCTGAATTTAAGCGCATTTTCCGGAGTCGGCTCAACCCCAACTGCCTCAAGGCGTTTACCCATGCCTTTCATCCTGGCGTCGGCCGCCAGAATTCCTCTTTTTTCACCCAGAAGTTTTGCTATCGTGTCTTGCATAGGCAGGCTCCTTTAAGTGTATAATATTTCTATGGATCCCCAAACCCCCAACTTTAATGAAACCGTGCCTACTCCCCCTTCCCCGGCACCCGAATCATCTAAAAAAGACCCGCACGGCATAACGATTGCGGCCATGGCTCTTTTTGTTCTTCTTTCCTTAGGAGCGGTTGTATTTCTTTACAACCAAAACCAAAAACTCAAAAACCTTGTTGCCGGCTATCAGGCCCCATCTCCGACTCCGGCACAAACCCCCGACCCGACCGCAAGTTGGAAAACATATACAAACAAGGAGGAGAATTTCAGTTTCAAATATCCTTCCGAGTGGGCAATTGACACGAAAGAGGAAGACGGAGACGAGAGGAAAGAGAACGTATTCGTCCAGCTCACAAAGCAAGCCGCCACAATCGATTTCTATGCAGACATGATGGGTATAGGAGGAATAGGCAGGGAATTTGCGGGGACGCCGGTTGAAGTCTCGGGTTACAACCTATATAAATTTCAGTTTGAAAACACAACAAACGACACCACCATAATCGGAGTGACCGACGCTCTGACAAACAGCATTGGCGTATTTGAGATCCAGGACAAAACATACTCCATAACGCTCCGTTATCCGAATAACTACGCAGAGAAAGCGGAACTCGAAAGGGAGTTTGACCTCATCCTTTCCACATTCAAGTTAAACCCGACTGGCACGCCTTCGGCAAGTCCGGTCGCCTGTACTCTTGAAGCGAAAATATGTCCAGACGGAACGGCAGTTGGAAGAAGCGGGCCAAATTGTGAGTTTGCGCCATGTCCATGAAACAAAAAGGAAACACCACAGTCATAATAATCATTTTGGTGGTAGCACTTGTCGCCATCGGGTTTCTCGTAATTCAGAATATGCGGCTTAAAAAGCAGGTGGAAGTTGTCCCGTCTTCCTCTCCTTCCGCCCAAATGACAGACCAAACCCCTTCCCCATCCCCCACCCTTATGCCCGGATGGAAGCTTTATCAAAACTCTGAATATAACTTTGAATTTTCCCATCCCGCCGAGTACAAAGTATTAACCGACAGCGAGAACTTGTACGGATGGCCCCACGCGATACTCCTTTTGTATAAGGGCGGGCAATCATATGACTTGGCCGTAGAAATATGGGGATCGGAGGCGGAATACAAGGCAAACTACTCCGACACTTCAGACCTGACCGTTTTTAAAACCAAGGACGGAAAGTTTGTTACCCTTCTTAACAACAACGGAGATCCCAAAGTAGCGGAGATTATTTCAACCTTCAAACTCAGCAAATAATCAGGAGTTTTTCCTAGCAATGACTCTTTTGACCGCGCCAATTATATCTTCGGATTTCATTTTGTATTTTGTAAGCAGCTCGTCGGGCTGCCCCGATTCACCGAAGGAGTCGGGCATACCGACAAACTCCTGCGGAGTCGGAAGATTTTTGGACAAGAGTTCGGAAACGGCTCCGCCCAAGCCTCCCGTTATCTGGTGTTCCTCAACCGTGACAACCGCTCCCGTCTTTTTAGCCGAGGCTATTATTGTTCTTTCATCCAGGGGTTTTATCGTGTGGCAGTTGATAACTTCAACCTCAATTTCAGTCTTTGCCAATTCCCTGGCAGCCAGAAGTGCTTCATAGAGCAAGGGCCCCGCGGCGATAATCGAAACCTGCGGGTTTTTGCTTTCCCAAAAAACGTCCGCCTCCCCTATATCAAACGGCGTTTCCTCGGTTGTAATAACCGGCGTTTTCTCCCTGGCGAGTCTTATATAAGTCGGTTTCCCGTTCCCGGCCGCGGCAATTGTTGCCTTTTTGGCCTCAACTGCATCGCTGGGATACAAAACAATCATATTTGGCATCACCCGCATGAGGGCAATATCCTCAAGCATCTGGTGGGTTGCCCCGTCCGGGCCGACCGAAACTCCCGCATGGGCTCCGGCAATCTTAACCGGAACGTCATTTAAAGCAATCGTAGTTCTTATCTGCTCCCAATTTCTTCCCGGAGAGAACACTGCATAGGAACTGATAAAGGGAATTTTTCCGTAGTTTGCCATTCCGGCCGCGATTGTTGCCATCCCCTGCTCCGCAACGCCCACCTCGATAAATCTTTCGGGAAACTTTTCCTTAAAAAGAATGGCCCGTGTGGATTCGGTAACATCCGCACAAAGAACCACCACCTGGGGATTCTTTTCCCCTGCCGCAACCAACCCCTCCCCGTACCCCTGGCGTGTGGGAATTTTTTCAACCCCTTTGTCAAACAATTTTTCGTTAAGATTGTATTTTGTGTTTATCATTCGTGCTCGGATTGAATTCTTCCCCCCAGAGTTCTTAACTCGTTAAGGGCAACCTTTGCCTCGGCTGGAGTCGGTATCTTGCCGTGCCACTCGAATTTTCCTTCCATGAATTTAACTCCCTTGCCCGGAATCGTGTGGGCAATGATCACCGTCGGTTTTTGGGTGACCGCTTTGGCCTTACCTACCGCGTCCATAATCGCCTGAAAATTATGCCCGTCGATATCGATTGCCGACCAGCCGAAAGCTCTGTATTTTTCTATTAAAGGCTCAAGGGGCATTACGTCCTCCGTAAACCCGTCAATTTGGATATTATTTCTATCGACAATGACGGTTAAGTTGCTTAATTTGTACTTTCCCGCAAACATCACGGCTTCCCAATGATTTCCTTCATCGTGCTCCCCGTCCGAGCAGATGCAGTAGATCCTAAATTTTTTTTCGTCCATTCTTGCCGCATATGCATATCCAGATGCTTGTGCAAGGCCCGATCCCAAAGGCCCGGATGTCGTCTCTATCCCCGGAAGTCTTAACCTTTCCGGATGTCCCTGAAGCCTGCTTCCCAGTTTTCTTAAGGTTTTAAGTTCCGCCATGGGGATCATCCCGGCCTCCGCCATTGTCGCGTATCTGACTGGGCAAATGTGGCCGTTACTTAAAATTAGCCTGTCGCGCTCGGGGTGGTCGGGGTTTTTTGGATCATAATCCATTATTTCAAAGTAAAGGGCGACAAAAACATCGGCCATTCCCAAAGGCCCCGCGGAGTGTCCGCTTCCCGCTTCAACAAGCTCGCCGATTATGTCCTGGCGCACGTTGTTGGCTATCGTCTCAAGCTCCTGAATTGTGTGTTTCATAGACAAACCTTACTTTGTGAATGCTTTATCGTAGATGTCGGTGCTGTCTTCAAGGTGGTTCCTCTTCTCGATTTTCTCTTCAAACTTCTTGATTGTCAGGAGAATATCTTCTCTTGTTCTGCAAATTTCAAAAACGCTCATTTCCTTGGCATCGATATTCATATTGCTTCTTATCGCGTCAATTATGGGAATCCAGCTTTCCCCGAAAAGTATGAATGGCTTGTGGTGGCCGAAGTAAAGCTTGGCAAGAGCCCACGCGGTGCCAAACTCGCTCATAGTACCGCTCCCGCCTTTGAACATAATAAAAACGTCCCCGTACTCCATGAGCTTGAACATGCGTTCAATGTAATTTGTGGTGACTATTTCGGTATCGGTGACATTTCCTATATATTTCCCTTCATAACCCGGGGCGTTAACCGGATCAAAGGTCACGGAAATAGTTTTCCCTCCTGCTTTTGCCGCTCCGGCGGTTGCCGCATCCATCACTCCCGGCCCTCCACCGTCAACTATCACATAGCCTTCCTTGGCCAGGGCCTCAGCAACGTCAAATGCTGCTTTAAAAGTCTCGTCCGCCTCGGAAATGTCCGCATCTCCAAAGAAGGCGATGTTTTTAATGTATCTTTTACCGGAATATTTAGTCGATTCTTCCATGGGCAGCCTTTTGCAGTCTATTTATATTATCCGTTAATTCCCCCTCAAACAATCTCTTGCCAACAGCAAACTCATCGGCCCCGGCTAAGTGGAGTTTTCCGGCAACATCTTCATTTATCCCCCCGTCGACACAGATCTTAAAAGGAGTGGAATCCCTTACCCTTATTTCATCGAGTTTTTTGATCTTTTCGATCACTCCAGGGTCAAATTCCTGGCCTCCCCAGCCCGCCTTAACTGACATAAGAAGGATAACGTCAACTCCAGTAAGAACAACTGGGTCAAAATTAGCAACGGGGGTCGCAAGGTCCAAAGCAAGCCCAACGTAAAGTCCGGCTTCTTGAACTTTGCCGACAAATTCCGCCTGCGAATCCATCATTTCAATCTGACCGATTATCCTGTCAGCTCCGGCATTGGCACACTTCTCAACCCAGCCGGCCGGATTTTTAACCATAAGATGAAAATCCAAACTTAAATTCGTGTCCACTCCCACGATGTTTGAAGGGTCTATCGTTTTATTGTCGGCAAACACCCCGTCTATTATGTCAACCTGAACCCTTTTGATATTTAAATCGTTTGCCAAGACAGCTGACTCAACGTCAGCAACTTTTTTCTCGAAGTCGGAAACGCTGTCCGTCAATATTGCGGGAATGATCTCAGTCATTTAACTTTTAAAAGAAAGTGTAATCGGATCAGTGGGGGCATTTTGAGAATTTATGGTCCTCCCAACTCTAATAACCTGCTCCACAAGCCGATTTGCGTACCCCCATTCGTTGTCATACCAGGCAAAAACTTTGACCAAATTTCCCCCTACAACTTGAGTGAGGGGTAAATCAACTACTGCACTCTCGCTCCTTCCTATTATGTCGCTTGACACAATTTCTCCTTCGGATATGGCCAGTATGCCCTTGTACATGGGGTTTTGGCTCGCGTCCTTAAACGCCTGATTTACCTCCTCTGTTGTAGTATTTTTCTTTAACACGACTGCAAAGTCAGTAATGGACCCTGTCGCAACGGGAACCCTTAATGCCCTGCCGTCAAAAACCCCTTTAAGCTCGGGGATCGTTTCGGTTGTCGAAATGGCCGCCCCGGTTGAGGTTGGAATAATATTTTCGGCAGCAGCCCTTGCCCGCCTTAGGTCCTTATGCGAGGAGTCCTGAAGATTCTGGTCGTCGGTATAAGCGTGAACCGTAGTCATTGCCGCTTTCTCAACTCCAAATTTCGAATGCAAAACGGCCATGACCGGGGCAACACAGTTGGTTGTGCAAGATGAGTTGGAAATAACCTCCGGGGATTCTTTTATTTCATTCACGCCAATCACATACGTTCCCACGTTGCCTCCTTTTACGGGAGCGGAAATTACGACCCTTTTTGCCCCCCCGACGGCGTGTTTTTTGGCATCCTCTTCTTCGGTAAATCTCCCGGTGGACTCGATAACAACCTCAACTCCGTATTTGCCCCAGGGTATTTTTGCCGGATCCTTCTGGGCAAGAATAGGCACTTTTACATTCTTTTCCGAAATCATTAACTCCCCTATTAAAGGATCTTCGTCACTTGCATCCTTGGGGTCTTTTGTTTCACTACTCTTAACTTCATACTCGAATTTGCGGTACATCGTATCAAAATTAGTTAAGTGGGCCCAGCCTGAGGTATTCATGCTCCCTGAAGTATTTATCGCAGCAAACTCAAGCTCATCAAGATGCTTGAGAACACCTATCCTGAAAGCAAGCCTTCCTATTCTCCCGAAGCCGTTTATTCCTACTTTAACCATGGGCAGTACAAGTTCATTCTAACAGCATGACCTACCCGGGTAAAGTGTGTTTTGGCAACCACCAATTATTTTTTCTTCTTGTTGGTCAGCATTGCGTATGCTCCCCAGAAACCGGAAAGACCTATTAAGCCGTACAAGACCTTCAAAATAAATGGCCAGCTTCCGAATATCATCCCGAACAAATCAAAGCCAATCACAGCCATCAGTCCCAATTCGATTGCACCTAGTACCACCAGCCATTTTGAGATAGTTTTAATTTTCACTCTTCTCACCCCCTCTCATAATTACATTAGCACGTTTTGCCTATCAGCAGAAAGAGATTCAATTCCCGGCAACGTTTTTTTCGAAAGAAATTCAAGCATTGCCCCTCCCCCGACCGAAATCCAGTCAAATGCGTTTTCCATGCCCAGAATCGATATTGCACCTTCCGTATCCCCCCCGCCCGCCACTTTGAAAGCGGAAGATGAAACAACTGCCTTAAACACCCTTTCCGTCCCCTGTCTATGCCCTATATCTTCATACTTTCCCAAAGGCCCCGCCAGAACCACTGTTCCTGCATCTTTGACCTCCTTTTCAAAAACTTCAATTGTGTTTAGAGTAATGTCCTCTTTGTCCATAATGAGGTTGCCTACAATGACTTTCCCTTTCTGGGTTCTGACGCTTTCAAGAGCACTGTCTCCCAAAAAATCGGGAAGGCGCCCTCCGACAAGAATTTTATCTGCAGACTTTTCAAACTCGCCGATATATCTGATTTTGTCCTCTTTGACTCCGCTAATTATGTAAACAAGAGGCCTTTTGGGCTTATCAGTTACTTTTGAAAGATTTTCCACTTCCGAGGAAAAATGAAGTCCGACGGCCGAGGGAAGAAGTCCGGAGATCCCCACAATTGAGGCATGGGAACGGTGGGAATTCCCGAAAGCCTCATTAACGTATACTTCACCCAAAGACGCCAATTTTTTTGAAAATTCAGGATCATTTGCTTCCTCTCCCGGGTCAAACCGAAGGTTCTCCTTAAGGGAGATATCCCCTTCCCCCTCAAAAATCACTTCCTTTCCCGTCAGTTCGGACAATACAAGGGCAAGGGGCGCAAGACTTAAGTTTTCGACCTTTTTTCCTCCGGGTCTTCCCCTGTGCCCAAGGATGACGATTTTGGCTTCCTCGGAAATAAGATAATTTAGGGTGTTAAGTGCGGACCTCAACCTTATATTAGCAACATTTATTTCCCCGTCCGTCAAATCCAAGTCCAGCCTGAGAAGAACTTTCTTTCTTTTAACGTCAAGGTCGATAAGCTTTGGCAGGTCCATCATTTTAAGTTTAGCAGAAGAGTCAGTTGTTCGCCTCTATTTTTTCAATTTCCCGAAGCCTTCTTTTATGCCTCGCCTTCCCTTCAAATTTGGTCCCCAAGAAAGCCGCAAGCATTGATTCGGCCTCTTCATCGCTGGTATAGTCGGAGGCCAAAACAAGGATATTCATATTGTCGTCGTTCCTTCCTGCCGCAACCTGCTTTTCGTTCTTACCTATCGAAGCCCGCACCCCGTCGAATTTATTGGCAAGTACATCGACCCCCACTCCGCTTCCGCAGATAAGGATTCCCCTTGCCCCTTCGCTTTTGCCCACAACCGATCCCACTTCTTCTGCATATTTTGTGTAATCGTCATTCCTGTCGTAAAAAAAAGCACCCACGTCTATAAATTGATGGCCCTCCTCAAACAACCAGCCTGCAACCTTTTCCTTGAGTTCAAACCCGCGATGGTCTGCCCCTATGTAGATCATTTGAAGCCCTCCGTAAGATCCAAAAGTTCCTTTCTGGGATCCGCCGCTTTAACAACATCGGTTGCAACCGCAACACCAACCGCTCCCAATTCCAGGCTTTTTTTGACATCCTCCCGGGAATGAACTCCGGCCCCCACAATTAAGGGAAGCCCTTTTGCCCTGGCTATTTCGGCAGCTTTGGCAACGACTTCGGGCTGAGCCGTGGTTACGGAAGTGGTAGCCGACCCGATAAGCTCGGGGGGTTCGTAGGCGACATATGTAGTTCCCAGCTCGGCAACCTGGGTAAGCTCCTCAAGATTCCCGGCAAAAACCAAGGTTTTTAAATTGGCTGCAATTGCTTTTTCCGTCGCCGTGTAGAGAGAGTCGAAGTTCTCGAACTTGTGCTCGCTGTGATTCAAAAAGACCCCCGATATTCCGGCTTTTGCCGCCTCCTCAGGCACGGTCCACCCGGTATTTGCCCCAAAAGATACCGGGTCCGCGTGTTGAATCCAAACTTCCAAGGCAGTTTGTGCAACCACGGATTCGGCGTCAAGTGCTTGAACGACGGGGATTATTTTTACCTGGGAGGCTTTGGCAACCTCCTCCAGTATTTTTGTTAATGCCAGGGCTCTTTGCCCCGACCCTTCTTCATAGGTTTTATAATTTACGAATATCATTGAATTCCCAAGACCGTGTTAACCTTGCCTTTGTCAAACCCGAGAACGGTTTCCGTGCTCCCGTTGTCAAGAGTAATCACGGTAAAAGGAACTCCTAGAAAACCTCCGGAGCTTTTCATCATCTCGTCCTTTGCGACTTCATCCACGTCAACAAATTTTTCCACATAGGAAAAGTTTTTTTCCTTAAGGTAGTCCTTAAGCATTTTGCAGTAGGGACATGTGGTTGTCGAATAAACTGTTATTTGCAAATTACTTCACCCCCTGCTCCATCTTACCAAAAAAGGGTAAAGTTTAGAAGGAACCCTCAAGAACTTTTTCCTCGATAGTCCCGTCAAGGGCTTTCTCGCGGCTTACTATTATTTTGGAGTAATCTGAATAGTCTATATTGCCGCTGAATTCAACAATATACCCGCCTTTGGACAAGCTCATTCTTCCCAAAGAAAGATAGGAATCCCCTTTTGCCATCCAGGCCTGGTAAAAAGCGTCGGTCGCGGCAAGATCCGCCATAACCGTAATATTAAATCTGCCGTTTTCGTAAGTTCTGAAAGCCTCCCCCACACCGGCTGCCTCCGAAACACCGGTTAAGCCTGCCCTGTCCGCATTCTCAGGAACCTTAATTCCCGGAAACTTAGCCTCAACCTGCTCAAAGACCGGGGGTTTTATAGGAGGTTCCACAGACCTACCCTTTTTGTAGTTTTTGATAAGAAGACCGGCCGAAACCAAAACAACAATAACCAAAAAGCCGACAATCACGTTTTTTGATCTCATTGGAGCGAAGATACCACCGCGAAAGCCCCGTGTCAAGTTTTCCCAAACAAAACGTTTTACCGCAAAATTACCGCATTATTACCGCCAGGCTCAAGCAAGCTTAAGATAAATCGCAAATGCCCCTAAAACCAAGGCAACCAGAAGCCATTGGGTTGAGGCAAGCCAGATGTCTGTCCCCAACCAACCAACACCCGCCAAAATAACGGAAACAACCGCCCCGTACATGCAGTACTTTGAAAAATCCGCCTTGGCCCTTTTGTCGAATTTCAACTTACTCACCTTCTTTCATTTCATTCTACTACATCTAGTACTTGACGCAATCAACCCGCAAGCTAAAATCATTGTATCGGTGAATCACGGTGAAATTCCGTGGGAGTGCCGCTACTGTAAACCCAGAACCCGCAGAAAAAACCCGAGCAGGACATGAGAAAATATTCAAAACTAATTCCACTTCTGATTTTCCTCGCAGTTGTTGGCGTTTGGTTCTTCTCCGGTAAAGCCCCAGGACAGGAAGCCTCCAGGCAGACGGAGTCTCAAGACATCAGAACTAACTTGAGCGTAGATACGGGGACAGGAACGGCTTCTTTTGACATTTCCAACTTTATCGGCAAAACCGCTCTTGAAGCAACACAGGCAAATATTGAAACCGAAATATCCGGCCAGGGGGAGGGCGCTTTCGTAATTTCAATAGACAAGCGCACGGCGGATGCGGGCAAACGGGAATTCTGGGAATTTATCGTTAACGGGAAGTCGGCAGAAGTGGGGGCCGGAAGCTATATTATCCAAAACGGGGATCAAATAAAATGGCAAATAAACACTTACTAGAAAAGCTGGCAAAACCGGCATTGTTTGTGGCAATCGGGGCGGCCGCAAGACTTCTTCCCCACCCTCCCAATTTCGCCCCAATTGGGGCTATGGCCCTTTTTGGCGGAGCTCACATGGAAAAGCGCGAGGCGCTAATCCTTCCCCTTGCCGCAATGGTGATTTCGGACTTATTAATTGGCTTCGACAGCATACCGATGAGAATGACAGTCTATGGAAGTTTTCTAGCAATCGTTTTTATCGGCTCGCTTCTCAAAAAAAGCGCAAAGGCGCCAAATGTAGCTTCCGCGTCGCTTGCAAGTTCCCTTTTGTTTTTCCTCACAACCAACTTTGCGGTCTGGGCCCAGGGGAATATGTATCCGAAAACCGCAGAGGGGCTTGCCTCGGCATACTACTACGCAATTCCGTTTTTCCGGAATACGATTCTAGGAGATTTATTTTTTACGGGGTTGTTTTTCGGTGCTTACTACCTGCTTTTAAATGCCGGGCACTCAAAAGCCAGGCTAAAAATCCTGTTTTTGAAGGTCAGAAACTTGAAGAGTCCTTAAGGATAAGGTTCACACCGGTATCGATCTGGTTCAAGTCCGCGCTATCTAGCTGGCTGTCCGCACTGTCTATATCGGATTTGTCCTGAATTGCATTTGTCGGAGTTGGAGTCGGAGTAAATTGCCCCGGAATCTTGTATCCGCTCTTCATCAGCCACCAGAGAGCAAGAACAACAAGCACCACAACAACAAGCACGATCAGCAGTACATTTCCTTTGTTTTGTGTATTAAATTTTTGCATGATTATGTGGCCGGGCTGGCGGTGGGCTCGGGCGTTTCCTCATCTTCATTCTCATCTTCCCCTTCGTCATCATCTTCATCCTCTTCTTCCTCGTCCCCGTCGTCTTCGTCCTCATCTTCAACCTCTTCCCCCTCTTCATCTTCATCCTCATCCTCCGGGGCAAATGTTCTTACCGCAACGAGAAGGTTCCGGATTGAAGTCCTGTATGCGGCAAGGTCTGTCTTGACTTGCTGCATATTAAGCCTGAATTGAGCAAGAAGACCTTTCGGATCGTCGGCCGAGCAGTCGAATTCTTCGGCATTCGCTTCTGCCGAATCAAGACTCCCCTCCGCATCCGCCTTCTTTTCGTTGATTTCCGCCAGCAGTTCATCGTAATTGCTGAGGCTTTCGCCTGAAGTCAAAACTTTATCTTCATAAAAATCCTGAACCCTTCCGGAAATTGAGTCGAAAACATCAAGTATATTGTCAGCCAGGCTCGTTAGGCTGCCCATCCTGTTTTGGATTGCACTTTCCCTGGCTTCACACGCACGCACGGCATTTTGGTTTAAACTTCCGCGCGGAGAGGGACGAGGAGAAGGGGCACCCTGCGCCCAAACAGAAGAAGCAAAAACCGCAAGCCCTAATAACGCCCCTGCTATAGCCAACTTGGTCTTCATTCTACATATTCAGCTTAATAAAGTAAGTGGACATATGTCAAGCGACAACTCGCCTCATTTTAATAATGTTTATTACAATCAACTTGTAAGTGCCCAGATTATTTCACTCTTCCCAGGTACTCCCCCGTTCCCGTGTCTATCATTACCTTTTCCCCGGTTTTGATGAAAATGGGGACCTGTGCTTCAATTCCCGTTTCGAGTTTAACGGTTTTTTTGGGTGCATTTATTCTGTTTCCCGCCACCTCGTTGGGGGATTCCGTTACTTTCAGAGTGACGTTGGGCGGAAGGGCAACCCCGATGGGCCCCCCTTTATAAAACATCACCCAGCACCTTAAATTGCCGATTAAATACCCCAGTTTATCCTCAATTAAAGATGCCGGAACGGATTCCTGATCGAACGTTTTGGGATTCATAAAAACTACATCGCTCCCCGCTCTATACAAAAACTCCATTTCTTTTTTATCAACGTCGGCAACCTCCACCTGTTCGTTTGTTTTATATGTAAAATCGATCGCGGACCCCGTTTTTAGGCTTTTATATTTGACCCTCATTACCGCCGCACCCTTTCCGGGAGACATAAAATCCGCCTTGGTTACCAAGTTGGGCTCCCCTTTATAAATGAGGTACATGCCTTTTGTAATGTTTCCCGCATTCACCGATATCATTGCTTTAGTATTTTACTATAAATTGAAGATCTCATTAGCCGGAAAGAAAAGGGTTTGGGAGATGTTTTCGGCATCGGCGGCAAGCATTACCAATCTGTCAACCCCAACGGCAATTCCCGAAACCGGGGGAATTCCCGATTTAAGAGCGGCAATAAGCTCCGCATCAATGGGATAAACGGTTTTCCCCGCCCTCTTTCTTTCCCCAAGGTCTTTTTCGAACCTTCTTTTTTGCTCTTTGGCGTCAGTCAACTCCGAAAAGCAATTCCCGAGTTCTATCCCGGCCAGAAATACTTCAAACCTTTCCGCAAATCTCGGATCTTCCTTTTTTGGTCTGCTTAATGAAGCCTGGGAGACGGGATAGTCATAAATGAAAAACGGTTTTTTCTTTTCTGCCAAGGCCGGTTCGATTTCATTAAAGAATATTTTGTAAAAATCTTCATCGCCCACTTTCAAAACGTCCTTGGCCGCATATTTTGAAAAAGCTTCCGCAACCGATATCCTCTCCCACGGCTTTGACAGGTCGTAGGATTCTCCTTGATAATTAAGCTTGTTTCTACCGACAATTTTCAAAAATAAATCCTCAAAATCATTCATAATATCCGTGTAATCGGCATTAACTCTGTACCACTCGAGCATGGTAAATTCAGGGTTATGAAGTCTTGACACCTCCTCCTCGTTTCTGAAACACCGGGCAATTTCAAAACAATTTCCCACCCCCGCGGCAAGAAGTTTTTTAATGGAAAACTCGGGGCTCATGACAAGATATCCGTCTTTTTTAACTCCCCTTGCCGTCCTGAGTTGGGTTTTAAATACTTCAAGATTCGGCTCGATTGATGGCACGGAGACAAGTGTCGGGGTGAACACTTCCTTAAATCCTTTTTCCTTAAAAAATGAGCGGATGGTGTCAATTACTTTTTCCCGGACGAGATATCTCTGCAAAACCGCAGGACTATTTTTGATTCTTTGCCAAGTTTTCATCAGACGCTATTATAGTTTATATGAGACGAAATGTAGCAATCAGAAGATTTGCCAAAAAAGGTCGGGGTGTTTTTGCCCTGAAGAACTTCAAACGGGGCGAAATTATTGAAAATTGCCCCGTTCTTATTTTTACCCCCAAGGAGAGAAAACATCTGGAAAAAACCCAGCTTAACTACTATATTTACCCGTGGAGAAGCACCAGGGGCGCCTCGCTTACCTTGGGATATGGATCCATCTACAATCACTCATTTAAACCCAATGCGGACTGGAAGCAGAATTTCAAAACCAGATCCATGGTATTCCGCGCCGTTGCACCCATCAAAAAGGGCGAGGAAATTACTGTCAATTACAACGGAGAGCCCGACGACAACACTCCGATTGACTGGTTTGAAGTAAGCTAGCCGGAAACCCCCGCTTTATACGCATCGTGGTCTAGCGCCCTGTACAGTTCCTCGCGTTCCAGTTTTTCCCATTCCTCTTGCCCGACAACATCCCTGATGATACTTCTTAAATCTTCTGTTCCAATTTCCACCCTTTTCCCTTCCTCGATTTGGCCCAATACACCTGCCGCCGCATGTTCAAGATCAATCACATGGGTTCCTTCGTGAAACTTGTCGAGAACCTGGATAACAAAGCCATAAACGTCCTGGGTAACCCCGGGGGGGAAATTATTTTCCTGCCGGATCATTCCCTCCCCTTCTGATCTTATTATGTCCCGCTCATGTTCCTTGTTCATCCACCCAATTATACATATGCCCCACAACTATTTTGTAATTTCCGTAACTTTTGTTATCATACCGCCGCATGGAAAGACTGTTTTCAAATGAATTCAGCTTTACGGGCAGCGGAATCGAATACACCCCGCCCGGTTGGGTTCGGATGGGAAACGTCTGGCACCCTTTAGGTTTTAAAGTAGTCACCGAGGACAACATTTCCCTGGGCTTAAGGAAAAATCCGACAAGACTCCACTTCCCCGTCGGTGAGTGGGTGAAGATGAAAAGAAGCGAGCTTATCCTCTCCAAAAAGGACGCGGGCGGAATATGGTCGGCACTAAACAGGGGCGGGGCCAATACCTTAAGGCAGTACATGCGTAACGAAAAAGGCGTACCCGCAAGAGTCTATCTTGCGGCAATTTATAATCCCATATATGCGAATAGCTACCGGGTCAAATCCCAAGGGGTCATGCTTCTGGAAGAGTTAGGATAATTTCTTGTATCTGGCAAGCGCCCAAACCGCAATTGCCATCCAAGCGAGATTTATCCCCACCGAAGGGTATGCGGCGTGTAGAAAAGAATTCACACCCACCGCAAGAGCACCAAATAAGTTCAAAAACTGGTAAGTCTTGGAGCCCGCGTCTATCTTTTTGGCTGACACCAAAAAATAGGCAACGAGCAAGACGGCAGTTCCTCCCCAGCCGATAATTTCAAAAAGCATCTATGCGATATTATACTCCGTAAATCTTGTGGGTGAATTCGTGTCATAAAAACCGACGGGCGGAAGATCAAATCCGAGGCGGGTGAATCTTGCCTTAATGACTCCTAAGTCACGATCATCAAGGCCTGCCGGGACATACAGCCTGTTGGGCATATTCGATAAAAAAGGCGCCAACTTCTCCCAGTTGACCCTGCGGGAGTCAAACGGGATAACGCTCCTGTCCAAGAATTTTGTGGGATTAGAAAGATTCGGGTAGTATCTTAAAATTGAGTCGGAAGCCGCATCCCAAAAACCGGATACATTTTCAGGATGGCACACGGGGCATGGGAGAAAACCGAGTTTTATAAATTCATGCAGGGCTTCATCCCCCAGCCCCAAAGCGACTTCACTTTCACCTTTGGGGGCGTGGGGGCTATTGCCGGACCTGCAGTTTGTAAGACCGAAAATACCCGTAGACAGGCGGGCGGACCAAATGGAGATCGGCTTTTTTTCTTTTCTTAAGGAAACGGTCTCACGAAGGGTACGGTTTTTAAACTCCCCGTCGGTAAAAACCGGGTATCTTGCCTGTAAAGTCTCAATCGACACAGCTCGCTTATATCACTCTTAACAGGCGCCTGTAAAGAAGATTAGTACGGTATTTTACATCCGGGTGTCTTAGGATCGAGTACGGAGGCTTTTCGACAAACTCCATCCCCTGGGGATAGTCACTGCCGAACTGCTGCTTGGTAAAATCTTTTACTTTCCCGTTGGGTAAAAGATTCACCCAATGCCAACCCATATATTTGTATTTCGGAAACGGTTTAAGCTCTGCCCTAAGAAGCCTTCCCCCAAAAAACCTTTGTGCAACCAAAGCCACGGGAACGCAAGTTCCGTGTAGGGGGTTATCCGGGGTCCAGTTTCCAGGAACATATGAAATCTTGGCGTCACAGATTTCAGGAAGAACCCGTTCAAATTCTCTTATTGATATCCGAACCTCAGAAGACTTTAGCCTTTCTTTCATGCCGAACTTATACTACACGCCCATTTAGCCTGTCAAGGTGGGTTAAAAAATCATCCGAAGTTAACTCTCTATTGATTGGGTAGTTTTTAAGCCATGCACGGGTGTCTTTAACAAAAAAGTTAATCTCGCAATCCGAAACTCCCGAAAGGTCGGGGTCATGGTAGTAAAGCCTCCCCAATGTCATTCTTCTGCACTTGGTACAGCTTCCGCACCAGTGATATGGACTATTTTCAGCAATTACGGGGGTTTCTCTTTCCCACTTTCTCCGGTTATTCCCAATTTTGTAAGGAGCCGTAAAACAATTTTGGACCAAAGGCAAAATATCGATGCCAAGTTTTTTCTCAAGTTTAAGTACTTCTCCAATCGTTTCGATGTCGTGGGCGTCAATTCCCTCGACGTAAGAGTCCAGTCCCGCGTTTTTCAGTAGTTTGTTAAAAAATTCCCAGGCAGGTTTGTATTCACTAAAGTGAGAGGATGGCTCTTCCCGCATATCCCCCTCGATCAACACTTTTCTTGCTCCGTACGGCTGGGAAACCATGGCCGTAATGAGGGCTAAAAACATGTCTCTTGTTCGCATTACCGAATACCCCGAATTATCCGTACCATTTATGAGCTTTACTTCTTCATAAGGGGTAGCAAATATTTCCGACTGAAGTCTGCTTGCCCGAGCCTCGCTGGATCTAGCGCTCGGATTTAAATTGCGGATATGCGTAATCATTACCGACTGGTCTTCAGCAATCAATTTTGCGACACGGTAAATTGAGTCAAGTCCCCCGGAGTGCGCGTTGGCAAATGAAACTTTTTGCTTTGCTTTTTCATTTTGCCCCACAGGAGCAGGTTGAACCTGATCGGAAGACTTGGTAACTTTCGCCGGTGCAAAACCATAATGTCTGTAAAGCCTGTCTAAAAATATTTTGTGGTCGATGACAAAGTTGGTTTCAATGACTTTTGGGAAATGGCGGATAATTAAATGCGCGAGCATTACCGTCCTAAGAAGATCCTGCGATTCGACAGAAGCACCTGATCCGAAATCATCCGGCTCATCAATAAAAAGATTTCTTTCATGGTCTTTCGCATGAAAAGTCAATCCAAATGGATTTTTCGGAGATAAGTCTACTCGAACTCTATCGGCGCGCTCGGTATTCATAATTTGGTTTTTATAAGGGCAACGCAGTGTTTGTGTTTTTCCCGCCCCGCAACGTCGTCCATCTTCTTCATCTCGGCCGCATTCACCTTATGGAAGCCCATCCTTTCATAAATCCTTATGTTCCAAAACAAAGTCAGGGCAGTCATCGTATCTTCGGAAGATAGATAATTTTCAAACCCCTTTCCGATTAAAGATTTAGCAATTCCGCGCTTTCTAAATCCTTTATCAACAGAGAGAGATTGGATATGAACAAGGTTTCCCCGCCGCTCAAGTGCCATACATCCGACTAATTTACCTCCCATACGGCATCCCAGCCAAACATCAGCCTGATCCACAAATTCAGGTGAAAGTTTAGCCGATTTTATTAAAGTAACAATTTCTCCCCGGTTTTTCACCGGGTCGATTCTTTCAATTTCAAAAATTTGATGCTGTCGCAGACGTTCGTCCATGAGCAGTCCCGATTTTAACACTAAAGCAAGCGTTGACAAGAAGTAGATCAAAATGTAGCATGCGTGGCCATGGACAAAGAAAGAATGGGAAAACCAACACCGGGGATCTATATATTTGTCGGAGAAAACAGAAGCCCGAAGGCCAAGGACAACGGCTTAAGCTGGACAGGATGTCAGATAACGGGCATTCCTAGACTTGCTATGAAACCTCTGTGGGAAGCTTTTGAAAAAGCAGGAATTGATCCTAGAATTCAGATTTTTTTCAATCTCTGGAACGACGACGGCTCTCCCAGCGAAATGAACCGAGGAATAATCAAAGAGATGGCGGGTGACGGCGAAATTGTTGTCGGGATGGGCAGGAAAGTTCAGGCGGAATTACAAAAGTTGGGAATTGCCCACCGGGAAATGTTCCATCCCGCAGCCCGGGGAAGAATAAGGGCCACAAAGCTTTTCAGGCAGCATGTAAAAAGGGTTCTTTCCTAAGTCCTCGATTGCCTTTTTTCAATCTCCCTTATCACTTTGGGATAGCCTTTACCCGGCATCTCATCTCCACTAAGCCGCCCCATTTTAATTCTAAGTTTGGGGTTTTGGGCCATGCATCCTAAGGCAAGGCCAAGGCGTATCCTTTGCCATTCCTGGCGCTCCGTTGACATGTCTATGTCCCAGTCGATAACCACTTTTTTTGCCTTGCGAATATTTTCCAGCAGTGCATCAAGCAACTTAAGCCTTAAAGAACTCCGGCCGTTTGCAAGGTCTTTAATAATCCCAAAGGCTTCCTGCGGGCCGGTTGGGGAATTTTCATTAAAAACCACAGCCAGACTTGTTTCCAAACCAAGGGCGTATGCAATTCCGAAATCCACTCTCGAGCCCTCGGAGGGTTTGCCCCCTTTATTCCAGAGAATATCAACCCTTCCCCCGTTTTTGGCCGCCTTGTGCATGAAGTTAAGTTCCGCCATAACAATGTTATAGCCGGTTGCGTCGTCTTGGGGAGCGTCCTCAATGGGATTAAATACCTTCTCCCCCCTCTCTTTAAGAACCTCTACATATCTATTGATTTCCAATGACTGCTCCGGCGTCACTTGCCGCACGGGGGAGATCATGTAAACCTCTTTTCCCATTTCGGCAATTGTAGTTACCCAAAGCCAAAAGTCAAGATTGGGCGTTTCTTTGGCTGAAAAGTGCTATACTCGCCTCGGCAAATCGTTTTGCCACTCGATCACGCGCGATTGAGATCGCACCTTTTTGGTCCAAGGAGGCCGAATGAAAAAGTATTGGGAAATTTTCCTGCTACTTGTTTTGGCGGCGGTTATCTTCATCCTCCCTGCAATTTTTGGGGGGGTGGTTGCCAACGCCGGCATGGCTTGCGAGCCGACTCCCGCTTGGCTGGAGTGGCTTGAGCTGTGCATTTTCGGGTCGTATGTCATGCTTACCCTCAACGGGTTGGGGATAATTGCGGTAATCGCAATCGTCGCGATTATCGTTCGAATTATCTACCTTTTGAGGCATTGAGCTTCGACCCGCCCTAACCCGCCTGAAGTTGGCAGACAGCAATATTGTCAGCTTCAGACGGGTCTTTTTTTTACTTTTGTAACAACCAGCAGGGTGGAGATTCTACTACTCAACAACAAATGTGGATTCTTCGTAGAAGCGCAAGTTTAAATTGTCCAAAAACTCCTTGAAAAACCTTTTCTTTTTTCTTAAGGGGGCTTTCTTTTCGAGCATGGCCAAGGGGTAGTTAATTCTGAGCACTCTTCCGTTTACTATGTGCCTTGTAACCCCCGTGGGAAGAGTAATTCCACTCCTTATAAGGCTGATAATCTCCCTGCCGGAAAAAGAAGGGAAAAGAAGGGCAACATTCTTGTCGGCGTGTTTTGAGAAAAAGTCCGAAAGCTGGGCCATGCTCTCAATCGAAACCTGCCTGTCTCTTGTAATCAGCTGTCCATAAAGCTTTACTACCGCTTTAAGAGTTCTCACCCTTTTATATAAATCTGAGTTCGAATAAATACTTAATCCCGTTCCGTCTCTAAATATTATGCTTGCCGCAGCCAGAGGGTGGCCGGTAAGGGTCACCCCGAGTCCCAGTTTGAAGTTTTCGGTTTTAACCCCGCTTAATCTTTTGAGTTTTTTCAGGAAATCTTTTTTGTTAACCTTGGATACATGCACCCAGGATTTAATTAAAACCTGCGAAGTGTCGTTGTAATCAACCATCTGAACTACCGCATGACTGCAACCCAGTCTTTTTAAAACATTGATTCTGTTTGTTCCGTCTAGCTGGATAAGCTTTTTCCCGAGCCCTTTGGCAACAACCGGCGGGTCCTTTAACATCCGGGACACTTTAAAAGCTTCCGCCAGCCTGTCAAGTCTGCCCCCCTCCCCCTCTTCCTGAAGATCAATTGAAGAAAGAGGTACCAAGCGTAAATCCGGTTCCATGAAGGGATTGTACTATTTCTTTTACCAAATTCAAATTACAAAACTTCCAAACATCTTTAACTGTTAACTTGAGATTACGAAACCAAAGTGCCATCGATCCCGTTAGAAATCTAACATACAAAAACGTCGTCACGAGGCATAATTCTGCAGTGGAAAGAAAAAGATCAAGGGCAAAAGAGAAAAGGGAAAGTAAAATTTACTGCCGGAGTTGCAAACAATACCGCGAAGTAAGAATAGAAAAAATCCGCTATCCTGTCCCTCCGGAACTTTGGGAAATACCCTCCCCAGTTGTATACGGGCCGCAGCAGGGAGATGGCTGGGCTTACTTTTGTGAGACCTGCGACACCAGGATATCCGACTGCACCCAAGAAGAATACAAAAAGTTTTCCGGGAAAAAGCCCTAATACCGAATCTGACGAACCCACTTTGTATATTCATCTTGAAGAGTTTTGGTCAAACCAACCGGTCTTGTTTCCCCGCTGAATATCTCACTCGCCTTTCTGGGTCTGGATAAAAACACCCGGAAAGTGGGTAAATACTTGCCGATCCCGGGGAAAAATCTTAACGGGTCAAGGCTGGAAGTGCCAGAAATGTACGCATAGATAAGATATGCCCCGCTTTCACCTCCAACCCCTTTTATCATGTGTCCTATCCCCGTATACCAAGAGGCCTCGTCTTTTCTCGCTCCGGAAGGACAAATAATCACCATCCCACCACCGTTTACTATTTCGCAAGCTTTCTTTATAGCACTAACATTTCTTTCTCCTGCCTCCCGGGGTGTGAGTGTAAGCATTGGGCCTATTTTCAACACTTTTCGCAACTTCGCCAATAATCTCTCATCCTCCTTTTTGGTGGGCTCCGTCGAAAAGACCGGAATAAGATGGGGGGTGAGATTGGAGCCAAGGGTTGTATAGTCAAGTCCCGATATCACAAAAACGTCCTTTCTGGGAGGAAGTGCCGCAATTAGAGGAAATGCTTCGGCCCCCCAGGTATGGTTCGCGATCAAAAGTACAGGCTCGCCGGTAAGGACGGCGCGGGTCTCATCATCCGCAAACCCCTCAACTCTCCCGCCCGATCTGGTGATAAGCCAATCGGTAGCCCTGTGGAGACCCTCTTCCCCAATTTTTCTGTCATACCCTCTAAATACTGCACCTATAACCGGAAGTCTGTTGAAAGGAATCCCCCTTTCTTTCGAATTCATACCCGAAGTATACCAAAGACCTAAAAATTCTTTTGATTATCTGTATTTTAAAAGGCGGAAAAGACCTTTGGAGGGTTTATAAACCTTGTCTGGAAACTTCTCAATAAGTTTCCAAACACACCCATTAACCGTTTTCGGATGAAGACTGGGGTCTGATTCTTTGATTTTGGAGAGCAGTTCCGACCAGTGCAAACCCTCCGGATTCTGTTCAAGCAATTCAAGTGCTTTTGCGTTTATGCGTCCTGTGACGGTAGATTTCATCTTCTGCAAATTGTGGTGGCCTTAATCATAATGCGCACATACGGCAAATGCGGAAAGAGTCTGTGAATGGGTGTTTAGCCCAGAATTAAATCCGGCCACGGCCCATATGCTCACTCCAAACGGAATGTTAGTATAAACCTGTATCGGGGAATCACTAGAAGCTGGAATGCTCGCATCATACCCCCCTCCCACCACTGTATCTCCATTAGGACAGATAGCCTGTGCCGAGCCGAATGTTCCCGGAGTTAGTGTGCTTAATGCCGACTGAACCTGATAATACGATACCGTTGACCCTGCAGGACCGGGTGGGCCTGTCGGGCCTGGAGGTCCTGTTGGTCCCGGTATTGGTTCAATTGCCGCAATTTGCTGGTAGAGGTCCTCGATTGCGGCCCAAATGTCGTCCCATGGACCGGCCGCTTTAGCTTTACTGGAAAAAACGAAAAAGCTAGAGATTAGAAGAAGTGCTCCGAGGAATAGTTTAAATTTTTTGGACATAAAAAACATTCTATCAACTGTTTGTGTTGGATTTCAAGTGGGCCCCCAAGCTCTGATCATATTAGAATTGAAGTCGAGCGGGCCTTTTTAAATCTATAAATCACCTTTTAATTGATCTTAAATGGTAAAATATATGGTGGCAGACAAAGGAACAGTTTACGTAAAAACTGAGGCCCAAAACGAAGCTGCTCAAAGAGAGGTCGGCGAAGTTATCAAGGAGTTTGACGAGCTTGGGAAACTTATTGATAAAACAAATACCGCGATTTACGAAATATCCTCTGTATTCCCCTTTCGGCTCTTCCCCGACAAAATAATTATTGACGGAAACAAGGTCACTGTGGTCAGAAAAAGTCTTTTCTTTAAAAGGGTTTTCCCAATCATGTACGAGGACCTAATTACAGTTAAGTTAAATCGAAGTTTTTTGTTTGCCGCAATAGAATTTGAAATCAAAAGAATTTCAAAAAAGCCCCGACCGATTTCTTACTTGAGGCCAAAAGAAGCAACCCTTGCCAAAAAATATATCATGGGTCTTGTTGAGGCAAAAAGCGCCAAAATAGATCTTTCAAAGTTGTCAACTCAACAAATAAGAGAAAAGTTAGAGGAAATAGGCAAAGCGGACGAAGAGGTTGAAACACTGTTCTGACTTTTACACGTACTCTCAAAGCCTTCCTATACCCCCGACAGAAAAATGATAAAGTTAAAGTAATGGGAAAGGTTGCACTTCTAATTATTGCAGGAATAGCAATATTTTTGATTGCCGGAATAATCCGCACACCGGAAAAGGTGTTGCCTAAAGCGCGAGTTAACCGACTTACAAATTCGTACGAAAAGTGCCCGGATCCCTTCATCTTCAAAATGCCGGTAGACTTGGGTAAGGCTACTTCCATCCTCTATCCGGGCCAGATTAGGGGTGGAAACTACAAAGCTCATGGGGGCTTTCGCTTTGACGGATATAAGCCTGATGAAATTGAGGTCATAGCACCGTATGACGCAAGGGTAATTGCCGGGGCAAGGTATCCAGCAACCGCAGGAGAGATCCAGTACACATTTGACTTTGAACACCCGTGCGGAATACGCTATCGTTTTGGTCATCTTCTAAAATTAACCCCCAAATTTATGGAGATTGCTGACAAATTCCCACTTCCCGAGGGTTTGGATTCTCGAACCACCCAGGTTGGGCCGCCTGTCGAGGTTAAAGAGGGCGAAGTTATAGCAACGGCAGTGGGATTAACAACCGGTGGGCCTGAAGTTTTTGGAGGTTATAACACTTTTGTAGACTGGGGTGTTTATGATTACCGGCAACAAAACGAGGCTTCTAAAGATCCCTCTTGGGCTTCGGCACATGCTTTGGAAGATCCCAACTGGAAAACATATTACAACTCCGAAACTTATCAATACGCTGTTTGCTGGTTTGACTGGATTTCAGAGGCAGACAGGGAAAAAGTTCTGTCCCTTCCCTCGTCTGACTCCCAAAGCGGAAAAACGAGCGATTACTGTAAATAATTTCTGTTGCGTTTCTCAAATCAATGGTGCCGAAGGATTCATTGAAATCCCAACCAGAGAACTTAATTACTAGAGCCTCTAGACTTTGGCCCCACTTGGTGGACAACGTCGGAACCTATTTAGCCAGTATAAATTCTTCGTCTTCCTCCGGTGGCTGCCAATATTTTAAATAACTATCGAACATCTCCCCGCTTATCTCAAAAGAGTCTTCAGGTGGAATCTTACTTCGGGCAACAACCCTTTCTCTCATTTTATCAACGGGACATTCGACGTAGTAAAGAATTGGCTTTGCTCCTAATTCTGATATTTTCTTCTTTATATCATTCCTTTGCGATTTTGCCCAAAATCCTTCGTCTATTATTACGTCTGAACCGGATTCCAGAATTTTGAAAGCGATGTGTTTTGTCAATTCTGTCACTTTTTTGTCATATTTTTCGAAATTCTCATCAGAGGTAATTTTATTTCCGAATATTTTAATCACCCATTCATCTTTTGTTATTCTTACAGCGCCTGTCTCTTTTTCCAGTTTTCGAACAAATGTAGTTTTGCCAGCTCCGATAAAACCACAAATAATATAAGCGATAGGTTGTTTTTTATTCATGAGTCAATTATATCAGGGGTGAGGCTAAAGAATTGCTCCCCGGGCTGGATTCGAACCAGCGACCTTATTCTTAACAGGAATCCGCTCTACCGCTGAGCTACCGGGGAACGTTTATGAACGCCTGATTATACCAAATAAGGGGCTACGCAGGAAGTTTTAGGTCCAAATCTTTTAAGATTAAGTGGTTCCCATAGGCTTCACCGGGCAATTCCGAGGTCAGGCGATTCTCTTTTACTTTGCCAAAATACCCTGCTTCTTCAGGGTTTCTGGGATAGACAACAAGGGTCACCCCTCCCCCGGCAAGTTTATGTTCCGGACGAGCGCCGGGAAGAAACGCAACAATAATTCCACCAAATGCCTCGTGCATCATGGCGGGACCCCCTGAACGGGTATCTTCAAGCTTAACTAGCTCCCTGTAGCGGGAAAGCATTGAATGGGCACTGGCTTTCGAGGGACCTTTCATGGTTATAAAACTGAATCCAATCTTGTATGCGCTTTCGGGCACTGGGAGATTTTGGAGAATAAACTTCGGTAGTGCAGAGACCTCTCCCCCTTTTCTGACATAGTACCCCGGCTTGCAGTTTAATGAAAAGCAAATAACAAAGTTTGGGTTTGCAACGAATTCTTTTTTCGCAGCCTCCTCGACTTTCCGGTAAGTGGGAAATTGATGGATAAAATCAGGAAGGGATTCTGCCTTTATGGGAACTGTATAAATCTGTCCTAAAAGCTCCCCTGTTTTTGGTTCCAAAAGGATAAAGATTCCGTTGGGGTTAAAGTTTAGAATCTTTCTTTCTGCTTCGTGCTGGGCAATGTTTATGCCTGAATTTGACCAAGTTTTTGAATAGTTCTCGGCCATTTGCCAGTAGGGTGCGATTTTTATTTCAACCAGGCTTTTAATTAGTGGCCCGGTATCCATCCCAAATTCAACTATTTCACGCTCAATTTGCGCCATGGAGGGATTATACTTTCAATCGGTCTTTTTTGCTAATATGATATATAATCTTTTAACCTATGAAGGGCAAATCAATCCCCTGGATTTCCGAACAATTAAACAGTCTCAAGGAACAACACCTCTATAACAACATCCTCACGATAGGAAGCGCGGTCGGACCGGAAATGGTTGTGGACGGCAAAAAAGTCTTAAACTTCTGCTCCAATAATTATCTGGGTCTTGCCGACAACCCAGAGATGAAGAAAGCGGCTATCGCTGCAATCAATAAGTACGGAATCGGACCGGCAGCCGTCAGAACGATTGCCGGAACAACCGTTCTCCACAAAGAACTTGAAGAAAAGCTCGCTAAATTCAAGAAAGCCGAAGCTGTAATAACTTTTCAAAGCGGGTTTTCTGCAAACCTTGCCGTCATACCTGCGCTGGTTGGCGAGGGAGACTTGATTTTTTCCGATGAGCTTAATCACGCAAGCATTATTGATGGCTGCAGGTTAAGTAAAGCCGAAGTGATTCGCTACGCCCATATCGATACGAAAGATTTAGAATCAAAACTTAAAGCTGCGGATAAAAACAAAAAGAAGCTCGTCATAACGGATGGGGTATTTTCAATGGACGGAGATATTGCTCCGTTGGACAAAATATATGAAGTGGCAAGCAAGTACGGAGCAATTTTAATGGTTGATGATGCCCACGGAGAGGGAGTTTTGGGAGAAGGTCGCGGGATAGTTCACCACTTTAATCTCCACGGAAAAGTTGATATTGAGGTGGGAACGATGAGTAAGGCTTTCGGAGTTGTGGGAGGAATGGTTGCGGGAAACACGGAGACAATTGAATGGCTCACCCAGCGCGCACGCCCTTTTCTTTTCAGTAGCGCCATGACAATCCCGGATGTTGCAGCCTGCATTGCTGCAACCGAGCTTCTGGATAAATCAGAATCCTTGGTTAAAACACTCTGGTCAAATGCGGACTATTTAAGATCCGGACTTAAAAAACTCGGCTTTGATACCGGAACTTCCATTACCCCCATCATCCCCTTAATGCTTGGGGACTCAAAGCTTGCCCAAGACTTTAGTAAGGAGCTTTTTGCCGAAGGTCTTTTTGCCAAGGCGATAGTTTACCCGACAGTTGCCCAGGGGAAAGCAAGAATAAGGATCATGAATTCCGCGGCACACTCAAAAGGACAGCTTGACCGGGCGCTTAAAATATTTGAAAAGGTTGGTAAAAAGTTAAAAGTAATCTAATGGCCAAAACCGCATTCATTACAGGAGCCGGAGGAGAAGTCGGGTTCACTTTAGTCCACGACCTAAAGAAAAGAGGCTACCGAATAATCGCTTCAAGTCTTCACGATCTTGAACCGGAACTCAAAAAGAATGTTGATGAATTCTATGCGATAAACATTTCGGACAAAAAAAGTCTTTCCGGGGTGTTTGAAAAGCATAATTTTGACGTTATTTTCCATTTGGCCTCCATTCTTTCAACCGGCGGAGAAAAAAATCCCGAACTCGCGATCGAAGCAAATACGATTGGTTCAATTAACATGCTGGAGCTTGCGGCGGAACAGACGTTAAAAAGAAAGAAATCCGTTATTTTTATCTTTCCCTCGACGATTGCGGCCTACGGCCTTCCGGATCTAGCAACAAAGAAGAGGGCGGGAAGCGTCAAAGAGGGAGAATTTTCTCATCCAATCACAATTTACGGGGTGACGAAAATATTCACCGAGAATCTCGGAGTTTATTTTTCGGAACACTACCGGCTTCTTGATAACTTAAGTGAAAGCGAAAGAATAGACTTCAGATGTGTCAAATATCCCGGGCTTCTCTCCCCCGACACTCTTCCTTCAGGAGGAACAAGCGATTACGGAAGTGAAATGATCCACAATGCGGTTCAGGGAAAAGATTTTGAGTGTTTTGTGAGACCCGATACTAAAATTCCGTTCATGGCAATGGAGGATGCTGTTAGGGCAATAATCACACTGTCAGAGACCCCAAAAAACAAATTAAAACACCGTGTTTATAATATCTCTGGTTTCAGTGTTTCGGCGGAAGAGATTGCAAAAGAAGTAATCAGTCTCTTCCCGGGCACAAAAATTACTTACCAGTCTCACGGAACCCGCCAGGGAATCGTTGATTCATGGCCTGAGGACATCGATGATTCAAAAGCAAAGGAAGACTGGGGATGGGAACCAAAATACACATTCAAGAAAACTTTTGAAGAATATTTGCTTCCCAAAATTAAGGAAAGATATAAAGTTAAGTAATCTGTTTGATTTCACTTCTTAGGAGTGTTATTATCTCCGCATGTCAGGCGAGAGAGTAGAAAATGCTCCAGCAAAAATTCAAGCAACCATCGAAACCGAAGATTTCGTTATTGGAAATGAATACCCAGTTAAAATTAAGGTTTTAGGCATGGAAAAAGGTCATACAATAAGTTTTGAATTTAAAGCCTTCGGTTCAATCAGGTTAAGCGACGAGGAAAAGTGGTACTCCTCTTTAAGCTCAGACGGAGAAGAACCCAGCCTAACATTCAACATTAGGGCTGTCGAAGTTGGTATTGGATCACTAGAGATTGATTCATACTATAAAACCCGCTGGTTGAGTCGAATCAAGTTCGAAAATATAGAAGTAAAACTTCAGTCCAAATAATCCTGAAGTTTCTTTCTGCGGCTGGGGTGTTTTAGTTTTCTTAAGGCTTTGGCTTCAATCTGTCTTATACGCTCACGGGTAACACCGAATACTTTTCCGACTTCCTCGAGGGTCATAGCCTTACTTCCCTCAAGCCCGAATCTAAGCTTTAACACTTTTGCTTCCCTTTCGGAGAGGGTTCCCAACACTTCCTCAAGATGGTCTTTGAGTAGCTGCTTACTTGCCTGATCGACCGGGGAAAGTGCATTTTCATCCGGGATAAAGTCCCCGAGGAAACTCTCCTGATCCTCCCCCACGGGTGCTTCAAGGGAAGTCGTTTCCTGGGCAATTTTGAAAATTTCCCTGACTCTCGCCCCTTCCATTTCCATCTCTTCCCCGATCTCCTCGGGAGTGGGTTCCCGCCCGAGCTCCTGCATTAATCTTCTTGAGGTTCTGTAGAGCTTGTTAATCGTTTCGACCATGTGTACGGGAATTCTGATGGTTCTTGCTTGGTCGGCGATTGCCCTTGTAATTGCCTGTCTTATCCACCAGGTTGCATAAGTTGAAAACTTGAATCCTTTCCTCCAGTCGTATTTTTCAACCGCACGGATTAATCCCTGATTTCCCTCCTGGATAAGGTCAAGTAGCGACAATCCCCGGCCGATATATTTCTTGGCGATGGAAACGACAAGTCTTAAGTTGCTTTCGGTAAGTTTATCTTTTGCCCTTTTGTCGGCTTTCTCGTATCTTTTGGCAAGCTCCACTTCATCTTCTGCGTTAAGAAGGGGGACCCTTCCGATTTCTCTTAGGTATTGCCTTACCGGGTCGGTCGATTCTATTCCTTCAAGTTTGGTAAGAAGCTCAATTTCGCGGTCCAGTTTCTCCTTGGCTTTTTCATCCGTCTCAATTTCACCGGGTGTCACCGATTCGAAAACGTCAAGTCCCTCGGCCAGAAGCTTTTCGTAAAGATCATCCAGCTCCGCAACCCTTTCTTCCGCATCAGTAAAGATCTCAAGAATTTCCTCTTGAGTTAAAAACCCCTGATCACGACCCTTTTTAATTAAATCGAGTACCGGCTTCCTTATCATTTGTGGAAAATATAAAAAACGAGCTTATGTTACCGCTCACCAAAAATTATACCGCCTTTATCGCCTTCTTCATACTCCGCGAGATTCTTGGCGAGTTTGTTGAATTTGTCTTGAGCTTTAAGAAGCTTTTTACTTTCGCCTGTTTCCTCGTATCTGCGCATCTCTGCGGCGGTTACCAAAAGACTACCTTTGATTATTAGTATTTTAAGCTCTTTTTTAACTAAATCAAGCTCTTTTTTCAATTCGTCGGGATTGTCAACCAAATTTTCATCACTTTCAAGAACCATTTTGGCGAATCCGTCGAAAAGTTCCCCGGGTAGTTTCTGGGCAAAATCCGAGGCGTTAAACGCCTTATGTGTTGAAGAAAATTTCTTGTATTCCTCAAGCAGCCTGACGTTAAGGGGCAAAAGAACAATATCTGAGGCTTCTTTTGAAAGAAGAAGGGAGGGATCCGACTGGAAAACCAGGGTCAAAAAACGCTCCTCCAGAAGTTCTTGGCGCCCTTTGTCCTCCTTCTCCGGGGGTTTCTGTTTTACCTCAAATGAAGGGGCTTCGCTTTCTCTGGCGGTCTTTGAAATCTCATCGGTTACGGCAGTTAAGGGAACCCCGAGTCTCCTGGCAACCACGTTTGCGTAGTGAGACTGGACTATCCTGTCCCCTATTTCAGCGATAAGGGGCACAATCTCCTTTGAAATTTTTGCCTTACCGGCACCGGTTTCCCCCTTAAATCTCGTAAAAACAGAGTCGATCAAATAATCCCAAACGACCTTGGCATTAATGAGGTCCTTTTTATAGCTTTCGATGTTACCCCTTGCCGCTTCATCCGGATCCTTAAAGCCCGTAATTTCCGCGACTTTAACTTCAACCCCCGCATTCCCAGCAATCATTAGCCCCCTTCTTGCCGCAGTATCTCCCGCAACGTCGGCATCAAGAGCCAAAATAAACCTGTTGGCAAATCGGGAAAGAAGACGGACCTGTTCTGCCGTCAAAGCCGATCCTTTAATTGCAACGACATTTTTAATTCCCGCCTGGTATGAAGATATTGCGTCCAACTCCCCTTCAACGACTATCGCAACCCTCTTCTTTTTAATGTTTCCCCGGGTAAGATTGAGGCCGTAAAGGACGTTACTTTTGTGGTAAACGGGAGTTTCCGGAGAGTTTATATATTTCCCCGTTTCGCGTTTGTCCCAGGGAAGAATCCTTCCTGCAAACCCAATCGGGTTTCCCCTGTGATCAAAAAGGGGGAAAATAATCCTTCCTGCAAATCTGTCATAGACGCTTGCCCCCCGGACGATCCCCAGCCCCGCAGCCTCAAGATCCCGAGGGGAATATTTTTTCTTATCCACCAGAAATTTTTTTAATGCATCCGGGGAATCGGGGGAAAATCCCAGCCCAAACTCCTCAATTGTTTCTTTTTTAATACCCCTGTCCCGGGTGAGATAATTTAGAGCTTTTCCTCCCACCGAATGTTGCAAAAGCAGGTAATTATAAAAGCGCAGAGCCTGTGTATTGATCTCGATTATTCTTTCTTTTTCGGAAGATTGTCCGAAGGCGGTTCTCTGAAGTTTAATCCCCGCCCTATCGGCCAAATACTTTAAAGCCTCACCGAACTCCATTCCCTCGTATTTTTCAAGAAAAGCAAAAACGTCCCCCGCCTCGCTACAGCCAAAACATTTAAATATCTGAAGTTCGGGGGAAACCATGAAGGAAGGGGTTTTTTCGCCGTGGAACGGGCAAATGGCTTTGTAATTCCTTCCCGCTTTTTTGAGTTCAATCCTTTCCCCGATAATGGAGACAATATCGGTCCTTGCCTTTACTTCCGCCACTTGATCGTTCATGGTGCCCCGATTATATCTCAAAATCCAAAATTAGTGGCAGGTGATCGGAAAAATCAACCTCCGGAACTTCAAAACCAGTAACTTTCACTTCCTTGGAGACAAAAGCATAATCCGCGAAATATTGCTTGACGAAGTCGGGGTTTTTCCCAAACTCCGACCAGGCAAGTTTATTCCGTGTTCTTTTTATCCCGAATTCCTTAATCAGATTCCTGTACCCCGCCTCCTCAAACAAGAGAATGCTTTTTGTGTCGGGATTCAAATTAAAATCTCCACCGAAAATCTTCGGCTCTTCTTTGCCCCCAAGAAACTTAATGATTCTTTGGGACTGGGTAAGCCTCTCCGTAGTATCTTTTTTTGTCCCCGGCATTGCCATTCCGTGAACATTTCCCAGCCAGAATCGCTTCCCGGCTTTTTCAAGAAAAGTGTACTGAAAACCTCCTGCGTCGACTTCCGAGGTCTCGAAGATTTTTATAGCTCCCGAATCCAAAATATTTATCCCTTTCTTGATGAAAATGCTTCTCCCTTCAGTAATCCCGTTCAAATAAACGGTCTTTACCCCTTTGTGATAAATGGGGGTAAACTCTTTCAAAAGCGATTCGAGTTTTTTTTGAAGGTCGGGATTGATTTCAACCAGACAAAAAGCGTCTGTGTCCCCAACTTGGGAGGAAAGGAATTTTTCCAACCCCTCCCACTTTAATCCGTGCCAGACATTAAAGAAGATGATCCTCAAGCGGTGGGGACAGGATTCGAACCTGCGCGTGCTTTCGCACATACGATTTCCAATCGTACGCCTTGAACCGCTCGGCCACCCCACCAGAACGTCTGATTATACCAAAGAAGTGCAGTTTGAAGAAAATTATCGGGTTTTTTTTGCGAGTTTCTTCTTTTCTTCACCGGTTAATCCCCGGTCTAGAAGGAATGCGTTGAATGTGTCTGTTGCCTCATTGAGATTCGATACGGGAACGACCAACTTCCTGTCCGAGAAAAGAATTACTGCCTGTCCTCCCGTCGCCACTCTTCTCTTGTTTCCTTTTCCTTGCGAATCGTAGTCGGAAAGCCATCCTGTTGGTATATACACTCTCGGCTTGGGAGGGTTAATGGAAAACCCTGTCAGCTGCATATGTCCCCCCGCAGTGACATCCGCCGTTACATACTCTTTTCTTCTTGTCTGGACCAATCCCTGTACCATATTAAACTCCGAACCGGAATGCCCAAGTTTATCCAAAAGGAAGAACGTGTAATCCACTTTCCCGAGATTAAGCCGCATAATGGTTTCATTAACATAAAGAGGCACACCTCTTACATCGCTTCTGTAATAAAGCTCATCACCTGGCGCAAAACCCTCATCTACGTCCTTGTCCGACTTCCATTTATGTTTTTTACGATCGTAAAAGTGATTCTCCTCGACCACATCCTTGGCCCAGCCGTCAGCCAGGAGTGTTTCCGAAAGCATTATCCCCAAGAGGCTGTTTCTTCCATTCAGGACTCCAAGGTCAGCTCCCATCCGACGAAGAATTTCCCTTCTGTCAAACCGCCTGGCA
>Ga0209431_10000458_pt1 | contig 34146 bp, 43 predicted proteins | sample RifCSP13_3_FD_184021 | JGI IMG/M metagenome (GOLD analysis project Ga0209431, IMG submission 184021) | Soil microbial communities from Rifle, Colorado - Rifle CSP2_sed 13_3 (SPAdes) (version 2) | ecosystem: Environmental > Terrestrial > Deep subsurface > Rock core/Sediment | place: Rifle... | reverse complement strand
CAGAGCAGCGCGCTTATCGCCATTCCTGGCGTGGCCGGTGCTATTCCAATGTATGATGTGGATGGGATGCTGATCCCCTTCGAGTTCGTACAAGAGTTCTTGGATGGGTGCGGCGGCGAAAGCCTTGCCCCTGTCCGTCAATGGGCAGATGGCAGCAACGGGCGCACCTGGGCGCAACAGATCACCAAGTTCTATGTTTCCCGCGGGCTGGCCCGTCCTGCGGCGGGCAATTCTTCTGCATCCTGGCGCGTACCGTTTGAGGATGCAATGGGCTGGTTCAGCCTGATAATGGAATAGGCCCGCGTCTACGTGGTGCTGATGCAGAGATAGCCGCTAAAAGAGCAAGCCCCCTCGAAGTAGGGGGCTTTTTTATTGCGTGAAATTAAATGCTTTCGATAAGTACTCTTACCATAAGCATGAACCGCCGTAATTACCGTGTAATTACAATGGCCTTGGCGCTGGCGTTCTACGCGGCACTCCAGGGCGCGGGGTTGGCGTTGGTCTCCTCGGCGCTGGGGTTGGCGCAGGTTGCCTGCGTCGGCGCGTTCCGCCACCTCCGCCTCCGCCTCCGCCTCCGCCTCCGCCTCCGCCTCCACCTCCACCACGTGTGGTAGGGACGGGATCCACAGGCAGACGGGCGGGATGAGCAAATCTAGGCATAATAATCCCCGTGGGTGTGCCTGTGCCAATGGATATTGACTGGTCATCGTCGCGGTAATCGGTCTGCGTGATGACGAATGTCAGCCCGGAACCGGATAAGTCCTCTTTGAAATTCTCGATCTTGATGCGCTTTCCGGCGCGCACCTGGCTGACGGGTTCTATGTCGCCTGACTTTTTTCGGACAAAACTTTGAAGGGCCAGCGATCCAATCAGGCGCCACTGTGGGTCTTTATAAGTTGTCAGATAGCGTATACCGGTATTATCGGCCAGGGTTAATGTCCCCTCTCCAATGTTGATGACAGCGGCGCGCCTGCCGTAGGCATCAATGCTCGCCTGGTTCTTCAGGCTGGCATTATTATCCGGCGACCTGTACCATACCCAGCCGTTCACATCCGTATACGACACGGTGATCCAATTAGCGATAGCGTCCACGTCCTGCGAGATATTGATTTCCCCGACCACATTTTTTTCGTCCACGCTGACAACGTAATCATAATCATCGGTGTCCGGGTATTGTTGGAGGAATAGTACCGGCTTGCCGTCTGGCGTCGTTGCGCGCTCGCTGTGGTGCAATCCGTATGCCCAACGATTGTTTGCCGCGTCGCCCGCAGATACCGCAGCATCTAATATTTCGGCCATGGCTTCAAAATCATCTGCGATGAACGGCTCTAAAGTAAGTGCGCTGCCAGCGGCTTCCACGAAACGCGTGCTGCTATTCAGGTCGGCGACCTCTAAGATGATATCCTTAGCTACTACCTCCATTGTGACCGGACGGTTATTCTCCGAATAAACTTTGACGTTGCTGATTTGCCCATAAACGGTGCCATCGGAAGCGGGCGTGTGAGTGCTGGTCGCCTTCAGTCGGAATGCCAATACATCGGGATAATTCAGCGCGGTGGGCAGGATATATGTCTGATTGGTTCCCGATCCGCCGCCCGAGACGATTACCTGTTCGCCATTTACGACGTCGGCAAAATTGATATTCATGTTTGCCCCGCCCTGGTTGTAATCATAGGTGACGACCTTAATGGTGTCTGCATGGGCAGGCCGATAAAGGACGCTGGCAACCTCGCCACTCGTCCAGGATACGTTTTTCGGAGTTATTCTCAAACGACTGGTGCGGTCGACATCCGCCTTTTCTGCGGCGCTGGCTGTCGTATTCCATTCCCAGACATCATCATTCAGCCTGTCGTCTGCCCAGCGTTTCCGCCAGCGCCAACCCATCATAATCTTACCCCAGGCGCCAATACAGCGTATCATTATCCCCTGGGCAGTCTCCTCTAATGATCGTTGCATATTGGTGATGTAACCCTCATATACCACCAGCCGCCCATTGCGGATAACGACGCGCTTTGCCCCCTTGAGTTGCCAATGGTTGAAAATATTGCGCCCTATGTAAAAAGAGGCGGTAGCGTAGATACCGCCCGGATAGGTAGTCTGGAATGCCAGCCCATTAGGGCGCGCCAGCCCGCCAGAGATATCGTGTATCTGGGTCGTGCCTGTGGAGTAGGCCTCTATAGTCAGGGCGTTGGGCGGATATCTCATGCAATTGCGTACCTCGGGATGATATCGGTATAGACATAAGTCAGTGTGCGGGTGATCGTATTCGCCTCGCCGTCGCCGCCCAGCAGGGAGAACAGGATATTGACCTTGTTAGGAAGTAGCTCCAATGGGTCGCGCCCTACGGTCGCCGGCTTGCCGGTCAGATTGTATTGCGTTCCGCTGGCCTGCACGATATACGCCTCCCTGCCGCTGATGAGGAAAAAGTCCGAGGCGGATAGTCCCGAATAGGTCAGCTCAAGCAACGGCCTGGGTGCCAGGAATATATAGTCGATTGTCACATTAGCCGCGCCCGCCGATGTGCGCACCAACACCACCCCGATATCTACCTGGTCATCCAGGATGATCATTGAGCTGCGCCGGTGCGCCAGCAGGTCGCGCTTGGTGGGGACCAGGATATTGTCCAGCACGAACACCCGCCGTGTCGCATCTGCGACGATGGCCTTGAAATCGGTAAGCACGGCGTTGGAGCCGGTTAAATCCCAGAACGTCGCCGCGGTCAGGTTCGCGCCCGCGTCGGATAGGCGCGCGATCAATGCCAACGACCTGCCTGCCAATGGGTCGAAATAGTTGATGTCCGTCAGGGCGGTGACGAAAACATTCGTCGTGTTGACCGATTCTGTCCTTACATCGCTATCCACATCCGCGCTGGTGGTCGCCGTCCCCCCCGCGTTGCGGAAGAAGTTACCCGCCGGGTCTGCCCATTCGTCAAGCTCCGCCTGCGCCAGTATCAGCTTCGTCTCACTGCCCATTGCCCCAACGTCGATCAGGTGCTCCGTCTCCGCGGGGACGTTTCCGGGTATGCCGCCGAATACGGCGTAGTTATGATAGGTCGTGCCCTGGATGGCATTGTCCACGATATCATCCCCGTCTTTGGTCCAACGATAGGGGATCGGACTAAGCATTTGGTTATCTGCTATCAGGGGTTGAGCGTTGTTATAGTCCGCAAGCGCCTGGGCGGCGGTCATTTCGTGGGAGTAGAACTCCAACCCTTTGAATGTGCCGCCGATGTGTTGATCTGGTATAGAAGTAGAGCCGAGGTAATTGTATGTCCCCAGCGTGGGCGGTGTATAAGTTGCGTTTCCTGCGCCGTCCGCCGCGCCATTGACATACAGCTTCAGCCCATTTGCCTTGCTCCAGGTGCAGTGGATGATGAATGTATCCCCCGCCGCAAAAGAGCGCGTTGCGCCGTTGGCGCTGTTCGTGCCATCTGTAAAAATAAAGCGGTCATTTGTAAAATCAAAAGATAGCCCAAAATTACTGGTCTGATTTCGGAATAGGAAAACATTACCCGTATACGCCGTATTCGCGCTATCCGTTTTCCAGACCATGCGCATCGTGCCGCCGCCAACGTCAATCTGTTGTTCTGCCGGGAAGCGCAAATATGTCTCCGTAGATGTGCTGTCACTGGCGTGAGCCGTACCATTCCAGATGCAACCCAGCATATCGCCATACATGAACGGATTAAAAAACTTGGGGGCTTCTTTAACTTGCGCTCCGTCCACATAGACGGTATAGCCGTTCTTTACGATAATTCCATAGGGATGCGGCGGGACAGAAGCCACAGTGATATCCGCTCGCAGCCGGTACCATCCATTCGATGCTGCGCTATAAGTCGTCGTCTGGGTCGAGCCATTGTAGGTAATTTCTACCTGCGTTGCAGATACTACCCCGCCGTCGGGCAGCTTGACGTAATAAGATAATGTAGCTGGCTGACCAACAGTCAGCGATAGCGATTGCGTAAATGTATTTAGCGTGGTGCCGCGCGAAATTACCCTGGCCGAGTTCTTGCCAAATAGACGGTAGCGTTTATCCGTATTTTTGCTGATTGCCAGGTTTGATCCCGCCGTCCAGCCATTATTGTACGTGCTGTGCCCGAAGACAGGGTTACTATGAAAATTAGTATAGGTCTCGCCTATGTGCAGCCCCGAGAGCAGGCCATCCTCGGAGAAGATATTATTCTCCCAGACAAACCCCTTCGCGCTGCCCACGCGCTGGCTTAATCCCCTGGCGTAAGGCTTGATCTCCATTTCCACCGGGACGCCAGTCAGCAGGGTCGTCCGCTGTCCCGCGCTGCCGTAGTCCTGAGGCTTATATATCGCCCCCCAGATAACCTCGCTCCTCAGGTACGCGCCGAACTGCCCCCAGATAGGCTCGGCAGGGACGTTGTTATCTGGGCGCCATTCCAAATACAGCGGATCACTCTCATCCCCGGCCTGGCGCAGGAATTTATCCACGTCCCTGATGGCTTGCTCGATCTCCGCGGCTGAGCTGCCAGAGATATTTATCCCAAACGATAGGCTGGAATTAACCGCTACCATCCCAACCCTATTAGCGCCGCCAAAGCGGTTGGTCGCCGTCCCCCCCGAGGTCTGGATGTGCTCGGTAGTGGTGGGCGGGATAAAATCATCCGCCAAGCTATACCGCCCTGAGGATAGATCGAGCGTCCTGTTGCCTCTCGTTAATCTGGCTACGTATGCCATGTATCACCCCGCGTACGATAGTCCTGCAAAGTCGCCTCCACGGTTTGCCTCAGCTAAATCCATGATGATTCGGACGACCTCATTGGCAATATCTATGGCCGTTGTTCCCTCTGTGCCATAGACATTGATAGCAGGTATAGTAATACTTAGAGAGCTCCCCCAGCCCTGCATTTGGGGGATTTGAGGGACGGTTTCTGCTGCGGCTTGCGTGGCTGCCCGGACTGGCTCGGAGATGTTTTGGCGCACCCCCTGGGCCATTCCCTGCATGAGCGATTGTCCAACCAACATAAACTTTTTCGATGGAGAATCGATACCGAAAAATCCTTTTACTGCTTCAAAAGCTGCCGCTGCCGCGCGTAAAGCAGCATCCTTGATAATTCCTGCCGCCGCTGTGATCCCATTTGCAATACCCTGGATGATCGATGTCCCTACCGCTGCCCAATCGGTCTCGGTAAACCAGGTGCGGATATTATCTATCAATATAGTTATTTGCCCCCCGACCCACGTACCAAAAGTAGTGACTACTTCCTTAAAGGCATTCCAGGCCCTGTCCCAGCCCTCGCGTAGCTTTTCGCCAAATGCGCGCCAATCGCCTTCAAGGGCTAACTGGAACGCCTCGAATAGTGTCTTGAATTGGGCGGCAAAAAAATCGAATATCGCGAGAATCCCATCCCAGATTTCTTGTACTTTGGCGATGATCCCTTCGCCGTGTTCAGCCCACCAGTCGCGGATTGACTGGATAAACCCGCTTATGAGCGGTCCAGCCCAGGCGATAAACGCATTAATACCGTTTACAATTCCGTCCCAGATTGCCTTCGCCCTGGCAATGATCTGTTCTCCGTTCTGCGCCCACCACGCCTGAATGGAGGTAATGAATCCCCGAATCAGAGGCACCAGGAACGCGATCACGGCTTGAACCTTATCGCGGATCCCGCCCCAGTTGTTCTCCCAGGCATTGCGCAGTACTGCGACCGCCAATATCACCGCTGCAAACGTTAGAATAATGGGGGCAAGCGCACCAATTAATCCACCAATGAGCGGGATAATTACTGTTGCAATAGCAATCCCCAGGGCAATAAGCACATCTTTCCAGGAGACAAAGGGGCCAATAACTTCCATGATCTGATCTTTTAAACCAGTAATAAATTCGACCACCCCCAGGAATATCTCTTTTATCTTCCCCGCCTGCTCGGAGGTCGCGCCAAATGCCTTAGATAGATTGAAGACCATCTTACCAAATAAACTGATTGGAGATTCCCCCTTTTTCAGTCCAGAGAAAAACGCCTTGAATGCCGAAATCAATCGGCCCAAAAATTTAGCGATAGGTTGCAGGAATTTGGGTAGCTTCATAAACGCTTCGCCAATCAGCGGCCCGCCAGCCGCCACATCTTTTATATAATTGGCAAAGTTATTTAATGCCGGTAATATCTGGGATGAGACGAGCTTAAAAAATTGCCCCAAAACAGGTAGGGCAATGCTCCCCAGAGTTGCCAGTAAATTCTCTAGCTCCGCTTTCGCTATTCTCTGCGCATTAGCAAGGTCTCCAGAGGTGTTCACGAAGTCGCCGGCGATCCGGTCTGTTTGCTCCATTAGCAACGCCATGGCTGCCTGCGCATACGCCGCGCTGTCTGTCTGGCGCGTGATATCGCCCAGGCCCATTTCCATCGCCTTTGCTTTGATGGCTATGTCGGACAGATCAACGCCAAATCGGCGCAGTGGGAGCGACATGCCTTGCAAACCCGATTGGATGGCAGCCAGGGCATCTCCAACCTCGGTGTTGAAGATACTGGCCATATCCGCGGCGCGTTGGGTAAGATCGATTGTCCCTTTTGTGGCCGATTTCAGGTCGATTCCAAAGTTCAGGAGCATCGCCCCGGTTTCGGCGGCCATTTGATTGAACTCGCGCCTGGAAAGCCCGGCTGTTTTCGAGGCGATCTCGCCGAATCTCTGAATCTCCTCGGCTGTCTCGCCAAATATAACCCTGGTCGCATTTAGAGCCTCGTTCAGGTTGGAGGCCGCTGGGATGGCCTTGGATGCTAACAATCCCAACCCAGCTCCAAGCGCGGCGATACCGCCAGCCGCAGCACTGAGGGCAACCGTACCGAGAGTCTTCAAATTCCCTGTCAGGCCGCGCAATGCGCTGCTGGCTTTATCTTGCAGGCCGATGATGATTTCGAGTTCGCTTCTACTAACTGCCACCCTTAGACCTCTGTTTGTCTTTGGCCCATTTTTGCTCCTCGCGCAGGCAAATTAGATGGGCAAGAATAGTATCGAGCGGGATTTGCGCCAATTCACCCGGCGTGCAATGGTAGATATCCCGGCATAAGATCATTTCGATGTATTCTGGCGGTGCTGATCCACCCGCGTACAGATGTTTCAGCATCGCCAGTTTCAGTTTTTTGCTTCGCCAAGCGGCATAGAGCTGATTAAGAAAACCTGCTCTTCTTGGGTAAGTTGCTTGCGGATAACGTCGTTTTCTCCAGGCTGAGGTAATGGCTGTCCATCGTCATCGACCCAGTTCCATTCCTTGACCGTGCGATCCAGAAGGTCAAAAACAGCATCGAATGTCCCCTCGTCCAGCTTGGAGATATCCACATTGCCGCTTTCTATCCCCTCCAGTTCGGCGACTTTTAGAACCACTGCAAGAGCATCAAAGCCAGGAGATTCAAACAAGACGTAAGAGCCTTCGCCCTGAATCTCTGAGCTATCCACGCGGCGATACTTCTTATGTTTTCGCTCTGCCATTTATGATCCTTTCTACCAGGCTGTGGCAATAATCGAGCGCGTGATACCCGCGTGCTGTACGACAAAATACCCGTGCATCGGTCCGTCCTCTTCGCTGTCCGGTTCAGGGAAACGAAAATCGAGCACGAAACCCGAGCTGGTCGTATAACCCGCATCGCCCACACCGCCGCCCTTTGGCGACCAGCGCACGTACATCGTCCCACCGCCAGCCGCATCGAACTGCGCCCGAGCGACCTCGAATGCATCTGTGGCAATCTCGGTATAGATAATATCTACCCTGGTTTGCCGCGGGTTTTTCTTGCCTACTTTGACGATGGGATTTTCCCCGTCGAAAGTGTAGGCCTGGCCGGTACGCCTATCGCCGCCGTCCGGCGTGACGTGGTTGGAGTGTCCGCTGATATCCGTCCACGCGCTCCCATTGATGGATATACCTATATAGGCCGCGCCTCCCCAAATACTGTCAGTTGTTTGAGCCATCTTTCACCTCGCTTGTTTTATTTTCCTGCCGTAACTCAGCAGGCTTGATTGCCCGTTTCCTCATCAACACGAGCGCCGTTTCATCATCTAACTCAACCTCTTCGCCCGGATAGGCAAAGTCGGACCCAAAAGATAATGTTTCCAATACGATGTATCTAGCCATGACCTGTGACCTCGGTTATCACCGCCCAATACGATATTTCTCCCACCAGCACCTCCGCTATCCGCATTATCCAGGTCAGCTTGCCCTTTACCACCGTGCCAACTGCCGCCCTCAGCGCATTGGAAACGTTATCCATCATCCCCACGGTGCCGGCGAAGTTCGCCTTTTGCGACCCCTGCCCAATCGCCTCATAAGCTACGATGAGCTGGGCTGTAAACGTTGGCCAGCCGCCGTGAGCATCGAAGGTCATTGCCCCCTCCGCGCCCGTCGGAAACTGCACCCACTGAGCGGGCAGGTCATTGAGCATCACTGGCGGCTCGTCCAGCTTATAGTACACATCGCTGATAGCCAGGTCGCCCAGGTTCTTGACGAAATTTGCATATGTGGTCACAGGCTGGCCCTCACGTATCTATCCAGGATCATCTTCACATCAGGCGGGATGCCCTTGGGGATTAGCAACGCCCCCTGCTCCGGGATGGCCGTCACGTCGAACACCTGCGCTTCGCGCTGCTTATACCAATATCCTGCCAGGCGGACACAGGCATGGACGATATCACCGGGCGGCGTTGTGCTGTACCCCCACGATCCGGCGACCACAATCACCCCTTCGCTATTGCCGTCGGAGTCATCCTCCCAGATCAGATTACTGCCCTGTTTCAGTCGTATGGCATACTTGGGCGATTCGTTCAGCGGCAATAGCTGATAATCGGCGGAAGCAATTGTCGTCCCATCGCCGTTGGTCAGCGTGGTTACTGCCAACAAATCCTCGTCCGTATATAGCATCCTTCCGGAGGGTTGGTCAAAATACCTGGTCTCCGTAGCGGCCTCGAACTGGCGCCTGGTATATTGCTCGATTGCCTTTTGCGCCCTGGAGATCAGCGATTCAAGCAGGGTATCATCCTCGGCCCCGTCTTTGCCCAGGTATTGTTTTACGTCAGCCGCATCACAGTAAGCCATATTCCACGTATCCTTTCAGCGGATCGGGCCAGTAAACCCGATCGCCCTCGATATGCCCGCACACCACCCCGCAATCATGTTTTTGCATATAGCCCCCGGCCTGGAGGTCGAGCGAGAAATACCAATCGTTTGCAATCAGCTCATCGGTATTTCGGAACGGTATTGCCTCCAGCACGTGCCGCCAGATCAATGTGCAGCCCATCCCCACGCCGACCGTTTCTACTGCTCTGCCCCAGGCGGCTTGCATCAAATCCGGGTATTCATCGAAGCTCTTGCTGCCGCGTATCTCGGGTGTCACCCTGCTAAATGCCAACCAGGGGTGTTTGCCGTGCCTGGATACATACAGCCCATACACCACATCCGCCTCTATCCTGGTCATGCGCTCCAATGCAAGTGGGGGTAATATCATGTCAGCCTCGACCGTAAAAAGAGCATCATAGCCGCCGTCAAGAGCCATTTTGCGCGCCGTGTTGTATTTATAGGTAATGTTGTCGTTCTTTTCCGTCCAGCTCGGGTTGGCGATCAAGTCTCCCCTCCCATAATGGATATCCAATGGCCCCTCCCATTTCAGGGCGTCGATGCTCTCCCGCGTCCTGGGATGTATCCCTGGAGAGCTAGGTGATAGGGGGCAATACAACAGGATTCTCAGCATATTTGTTGAACACCATAAAATAGCCGCGGCGCATATTTGTGCCGTCATCCATCATGCCGATCTGGGTCTTATCCACCAGACAGGTTATTTCCCGGATGTGCAGGAAGTCGGCTATCTCGCTCATCCTGATCCATAAATCCCAATCCTCGTGGCTGGGCAAGCTCTCATCGAACCATCCTGCCTCGTCGATCAGATTATGCTCGTGCATTACGCAGCACACGGGGAACTGGTTGACTCGTCTAAGCCCCTCTCGGTCGAAGTCCTGGGACATATACAGCTTCGGGTTTCCGCCGCGATACTGGACGTGTGCGTCGGTGTAGGCAAACCGATAACCGCCTGCCAGACCTGAGACAAGCTGCTCCAGGTGGTTTGAGTAAAACTTATCGTCGTCGTCAAGATACGTGATGTATTCTCCATAAGCGTTCCTTATCCCCGTATTTCTCGCCGCGGGAAGCCCCTGGTTTTCTTCGTGCTCGACCAGCCTGGCAAATCCAAACTGCTCGACAACTCCGCGGATATCCACCCCACCATCATTGACTACCACTGCCTCATAATGCGGGTAGGTCTGCTCCAAGATGCTCACCAGGGCGCGGTGCAATAGCGCAGGGCGGGCAAATGTAGGCACGATCACGCTGACAAGTTTTTCAGATACCATTCGATCCAATTCCCTTCGTAGATACATTCTGCCCCCAGCGGGTCATCTGCCGCCGGATAAGACATTTTGTGGCGGTTGAAATGCGCCAGCGCGCTCCTGACGCCCTCCCTGGTAAACGGGATGTATGTCTCCCCGTTCCAACCATCCGTTTTTCCGCGCTTGCACCGTTTCATGTGCAGCCCGGACCAGCCCATCGAAATGCCCTCGCCGGGGTTCTGCAAGACCTCCCATTTATCCTGGCGCTTGAAATGATAGGCCGGGTTATTGGGCACGACCGCCTCGTCCCAGCCGCCATTGCGCGGGTTATCCCAGGAGACCATATCGCACATCTCGCCGGCCATGTTCAGCACCACCCGCCCGTAGTAGATATATTTGTCGGGCTGGGCTTGCACCCGTTCAACGATGTCTGCAAATGTCGATGTAGCAATCACGTCGCCCTCAACCTTGACGATCCAGGAATAGCGGCATTTTGTGAATGCCCAATTACTCATGTGGACCATGTGCCCCGGCGCGTCGGGGTCTTTGGCGTAGAAGCCGGGCGTATCAATCCAATCGCACTCGAATGGATATTCATGTACTTTGATACGTCTGTCCTCTCCAGCCATGCGATAGGCCCTCTCTGTAGTGTCATCTTTAGAGGGCTGCACCACCAGTACCGCCTCGTCCAGCCAGGGCAGATGAGACCGGATCGCGGCTTCCATGAATTGGCTCTCGTTGCGCAGGCGGAAGCATCCCGAGAAACCGAACGTCTTTGGGGCACTCCAGGCCTCATAATCAATTTCGTAGTTCAAATGCAACCATCCTCTTGCTTGTCCGATATGGTTTGAGTTTCACAGAAGTCTCGATAAAATCCTGGATCGGCGGATCATCATAATCATGAAATAAAACAAATCTATCTGTTGAAGCCCACACATTTTCCCAATCTGCCTTGACATCCTGAACCGTATGGCTTCCATCGATCAATGCCGCATCAAATCGCACAGAAGCGGGGAAAGGCCAGGGATGCGACTTTGCTTTGACAATTGATATCCGGTGCGCAACGCCAAAGCGCACAAAATTTTCCAGGACCGTCTCAACACATAAATCATCATCGTAATATTTATCGAACGGATCAACAGTACATATCCGCAAATCGGGATTCGCCATTGCAGCCAGAATTGCAGACCCACCCCATAAACACCCGATTTCCACCCATGTTGAAACCTGTCCTGCTATCTCCTCAATGATTTCACATTCTGGCTGTGTCATGGCTATTCTGCCGGTAATCTCCCTGACAATCCTGTCATAAGACTGCACGTTCAACCATCCCCAATAAATCCAGATGATATTTAGCCGTCCACGCGTTCGGATATCCGTTGGCAGTAGCTCGCTCCAGCGCGGCGAGCGTCCCCTGGTCACCCATCCCACAGCGGATGTACAGTATTCCGAGCTGGGCAGTAGCGCAGGGGTCAAACCCCCAGCCGTAGCCGTCCCTGATCTCGTAGCGCGTGTAACCGTTGTTCATGTAACTGCGCATCCATTCCAGTTTTTCCTGGACATATTCCCGTTCTCCAAGCTCCAGTGCGCCCTCCAGGGCGTAAGCGATGTAATGGACGCGGTTATCTGCTATCTTCTCGGGCAGTTGGCGGGGTATCCCCATAATTCCATTTACCCGGATGGTGTAATCGTTGTGCTCATCCCGCTCCGGCGTGGTCCAGAAAACCCCACCCTCGTGCATCCTGGAAAGCCATTCGCGCGCCCTGCCCGCTGGCTGAGTGAGATAGGTCATGCTCAATCCCTCCAGGCACGCGGCGGTATCAAAAGAACGTGGCTTGCCATCCAGCCCATTAAAAGAGCCGTCTTTATTCTGCACCTTCCCCAGCCAATCGGCAAAACCGATCGCCATTCCGATTTCGTCATAACGTAACAGCGTGGGGATGAGATAGCCAGTTACCTCGGGATAAGCCGGGCCGCCAGCCCAGGCGCGCACTCCGCCTTGGGGGTGTAGATTGTTTTTGATCCACTCCAGCGGTCGCGGCGTCATCGCTTCTCCAGTACACAGTGGAAGCAAGATAAATTCCACTCGCCGTGATTTACGGCATTGTCCTTGCGGTAGTCAGACATCCCCTTATGGCGCAAACCCGCCGCCCTTACTGCATTGTTGAATTTATGCAGCGGCAGGCCCGGATAGACCGGCGTGGGGTTGTTATCGTCATACGGCGCATCGAAGGTAATCACGACCAGCCCATCATCTTTGAGCAGGCGCCCGAACTCTTTTAGCGCGTGGCCGGCGAAGTCGCCCAGGTCTTCCAGGACGGAGATGCAGAAGATCGCGTCCAGGCTGCCAGCTTCCAGCGCCTCGATCTTCTGGCTGAAGTTGGCGATAACGAAGGTCATGTTGTCGGGCCTGGATTGCGCCAGCAGTCGAGAGTTTTGATCGACCGCGTAAACATGTTCGCAAATCCCCGCCAGCGCGTCCTTGAACGGTCTGTACATCCATCCACAGCCCATGTCGGCGACTACCTGCCCCGGCTTTGCGAAGCCCAGCGCCCAGGCGTATTCGTAGGGACGTGACCACCAATCGTGCGGCAACGCGTAGCCCGCCACCTCGCTTACCTTGGGATCATCCCAGCGGAAAAAACCATTCATTTCCAGCCAGCCTCCACATTTTCATTTAGCATTCTGTCCCACCAATCCGGCCCATAACGAGCGGATAAGACCTCCGCCATGTTATTGCCTGCTACCTGGCGGCGCGTCTCCGCGCTCATGTTCATCCGCCCCATTTGATAGCCGATATCGGTGATCTTCTTGACCCAGCTACCCTCATGCACCCACAGCGACCGCCCTTGTTGGCGCGCCTTCCAGCATGTTTCCAGGTCGATCCCCCAGCCGTAAATCAGGTCAGGGTCGAATCGCCCGATGCTGTTAAACCAGTCCGCGCGGTACAGGCTGGCGATATTGTCTATCATCCACGTCCTGCGCGGATAATCTCCCCCGCGGGCTATCAGGTGTGTCCAGGATGTGGTACTGTCGGGTGTAAGCGCGGGATGTATGCCGACCGCGTTGGGCGCATCCAGAAGAAATTGTGCCATCGGCGCAAGCGGGTCACCAAAAACATATTCGGGGAATTCGGCAGAGGTGATGAGAAACCAGTAAGCAAGCCAATCCTCATGGTAACTATCCGCCGCTTCCAGCCCTGCCAGCCAGCCGCCCGTAGTCTGCCGGTTTTTCTCCAGGAACACGTTAGTATGTTTTGACCGTGGGGCGATATCGCTGCCGTTGTCGATCACGAAAAGCATGTGAGGCCATTCTATTCGGTTGTTAATGTGCTCAGCCAGTGCGTCCGTCCTCTCTGGCATGTTATAGTTCACGACAAGGATAGCGACCGTTTCCATTACTCCCTTTCTGGGGAGGGGCGATCCCCTCCGCCCCTCCCCTTCGGCAGTTAGAACTATATGCCGGTGATCTTGGTGAACATGTTGGGGCGGAACACGACAAACGCAGCCCGCAGTTCTGCCAGGATGGTTTGCATATTACGCACGAACTGGTCATCGATGGTGCCAACCCTCACTGCGGATTGCTCGCGGTCGAACAGCGTGCATCCCATAGCGAAGTCGCCCACCAGGCCGGTGTTCTCAGTTATGGCCTCCGATTCGATAACCGGGATCCCCCAGGCAGTGACCGGGCCTGCCACGGATGGTGCACCCATCAGATAGCCGCCAAGCGTTGCGGAGGCCGCGTTCTCACGCGCCAGGCGCACAGCCTGCCAGTCATTCGGGTGCAGCAAGTAAGCCTGCGGACGTCCCTTGCCATTGACGCGCACCAGGGTGCGGGCCTTGAACATAGCATCCAAAACATTATCACTGCCCAGCCCCTGGATGTTGATCCCCGCGGTGCTCAGGATACCGCTAAAGTTTGCCCCGGTCCCATCGCCGCCCAGAACCTGGTCTTCCAATTCCAGGTCAAGGCCCAGAAGCAGGCGCCCATTGATGATGCCGCGGATAGCCGGCCCGTCGGAGAGCATCCGGTTTGTAACCGGGATCCAATGCGCCAGGGTCTTGACGCCAGAGGTGCTGACCGCGTAAGCCAGCGCGCTCTCGGGCTTCGTACCAGAGGTACCGGTCGTCGCGGAAGCCTCAGCGGTCATGGCTGCCGCATTAGTGAAGGTGCTCTCCACGACGTACTCAACGGTGTCGCTCTCGGTTGGGATGCGGGGAACCAGGTCCATAAGGACGATCTCACGCTGCAGGATTTCCACGTAGCCAGGCAGGCGGTCATTAACCACGAACCCGCCGCCAGAGGTCTCACTGGAGCCATAGAGCAGAGTCTTCTGAGATTTCGCCCGCTGCCCCCATTCGATAAGCGATGTGCCCTCCATGAGGGTCACCGCGAACTGGACGCGCGCCAGGTGAGAGTTAAACACACCCGACTGCTTGAGCTCCATGTATTCGCGGCTCTTAATGAACTGGTCGCCTGGAGTAACGCGCATAGCATTCTCGTAATTCTCAGCCGTTGCGCCAGGGCGAAGCGCGCCCGCGGCAGGCTTGTTGTACCGCTCGATGCCCTGCAGGATACGCGCTTTGCGGGATTCCGCATCTTCCTTAACCGCCAGGTGGCTTTCCATCGCGTCGATATCGGTAAGCAGTTTCTTCACCTGGGTCATGTCTTCCTGGTTGGTGATTTCCCCCTTAGGGTACTTTTTCTCGATCAGGTCAGCCTGTCCAAAGGCAACCTTGATCTCCGACCGTAATTCGCTTACGGCCATGTCCGAATAATTTTTCTCAGCCATTTCAATTCTCCTTGAGTATGTCGGCGAACCGCTTACGCAGCTCTGCCAACTGGTAGCTGGTCTTTTTTATCTCAACCAGCGTGATCGGGATCGGCGCGGTATCGAGAACTTTCTGGAGGTCGGTACGCACTGCGTCCAGCTCCGAGCACGACTCAAGGAGCTCCGTCAATTCCCCCCGCTTGATTTCTGACAGCGGTCGGTCGATATTGCCAACCAGGCCGCGTAAATCATCGTATAAACCCTTTATCTCAACATTAAGCCATTTCATCCGGTCTGCCAGCGAGGGCGCGGGCATGATAGGCGCCCATGATTTGAGAGGCATCACGGAATTGCGCGGCTCTGCCGGTACAGGCGTCAGGGTATCATCCAGGCCCAGCGGCCAGGACTTAATCCATACCGCCTTGCCCGTCATTTCGCGCTCCATCAGATGACTGGCGGTACCAGACGACCAGCCCAGCTTTCCCTGTTCTGCGAGTTGATAAATAAATTTCTCATATTTATCCCTCTGGTTAAGCTGCGCCTCCGCCCAAACGCCAAAATCATCAACACGATGTTCTGCTACCCCCAATCTACGTTTACCAATTTTTTTATCAAGCCCGTGGTTATAGTAAACAGTTCCATACAACGGTACGGGATCCGGATCGCCAAAATAGGTATCTTTGGTGAAAAATTCGCCCTCCAGGTCCGGGTCTTCGTCCGTGGTGAATATCACCAGATAGCCCCCCACCCTGCCACCCCCCAATGCTTTTACGGCTCCGCCGTAGGCGACCAGGGTTTCATCCTCGATAATGTCATTTTTCTTAGCCATAGCACGCTCCCATATACTGCTGCACACCGCGACCGCCTGGTCGGGGTCATCTGCGGTCTTATCCTCGATAACAATCGGTATGCAACGCTGTATAAATTCCCCCTTACTCTCCCCCTCGTTAGGCGTTGGCATGGACTTCTACCCCTTTAGGCAGATATATCCGTTTACGCTTTTTAGCTCGATATTGGCTGACGATCTCCGTCCAGGCATATACCCAGCGCCAGGCATTGGCTTCCAGGCTGTGGAACTCGCGCACCTTTGCCAGTAATCTATCTGCCATCTCACTGCGTTGCTGCTCATCCTCGATCAGCCTGGACAGATAATCGAACCAATCATCTTCCGTCTCTGCAATATAGCCATCTACCCCGTGCTCGATCAGCAGGTTATATACCGTTGGGCTAGCAACTACCGGCGCGCCTGAGGCGGCATACTCCATCGCCTTAATGTAGGTCTTTGCCCTATTGAACGTAGTATCTGTCAATGGGCAGCAGCCAATATCAATGTTCACCATCCCTGCCGGATATGCGTCAATCGGCATCCAGTCGATCATGGCGATCCGCTCTTCGGGGACCAGCTCGTAAAACAGCTTTGTGTGATGTCCCTGGATGACGAAGGTCACATCGGGATACTTTTCGGCCAGTCTCCCCCATGCACGAGCCATTGTCTCGATATCTTTATCCGGTCGCAATCCCCCAGCCCAGCCGACGGTCAGCCCCTCGACCTTGCGTTCGTTCATGTCCTGGATTTCCTTGAACCAGCGCAGGTCAATGTAATTAGGCACTACATAAGTCGGCTTGTCCACATAGCGGCGGGTCATCGTTGCGAGCCTCTGGCTGGATACGGTAATCCCGTCGCATTTCTGGATGGTATGCAATATGCTCCCCCGCTTGAAGCGCGCCCTCTCTGCCGTATAGCCCTTGTCTGCAATCAGGCGCCGCTCGAAATCCTCCGAGAACAGGTCGTCGTCGATCTCATAAATCACACAAATGCCGGCTTTGTGTAGCGCCTCGAACCATTTATCAGCCTTGCGCTGTTCCTTGCGCTCCCAGTGCATTCGCGGCAGGACAACCGCATCAAACTTATGGACGATATTAGCCAGGAAATCGTTGTCCTTGAGATCCCATTCGATCCCCTGGTATCCCTGCCGTAGCAATTCGGAGAACGGTAATAGGATGCGCCATAGTGCACATCCGTCCATGTCCCCCACTAATGCCAGCACCCTCGCATGACCCATAAACAATAACCCCCCATCGCGGGATCGCTCCCGCCGATGCGCTGCTATTAGTCTAGCCTCTATACGCCTTACCCGATTGCCTCTGTTACCGCCCCTTCGAGGCCTCTGGAGTCATCTTGCAACCAGGTGTAATATTCAGTCGATGAATATTATATCACAAAATCTAAGGAGCCAATATTACTGCATTTCCTTTTACTGTGCTAGTGCCTTATCGATCTCGTCCTTGATAAATTTCAGGATTGTTTTTTCCTCCTGGTCGATAACCTTCTCATCCGTCAGCCAGCCGCGCGCCCTGTGAAACCTGGCCTGCTTCTCCTCTGACTGCACATACGGCCCATAGCTGACATTATTCCCGATCACCTGCTGAAAGCCGCTTGACCGCTCGCCTATTGTCCATCTGCGCCCCAGCGTCTCAGATGTCTTACTCCCTCCGATGCTGTTATCTCTGCGCCGCCAGCGCGGGCCGTAGCCACGCTCGTACCACCTGCGCTGCCCTGGGCTATTAGCAATGCTCGATGGCGGGTATCTGGCAATTTTGCCTTTGACGTGCAACGCGCCAGCGCGTAGGGCACGGACGGCAATAGCCATGCCCTCCAGGCTATCCAGTTTTCTCAGCAATTTGCCTATTCCGCGGGGATTCTCGGCCATCATGCCCTCACTGCGATTAATTTCGGCAGTTCGTGATTGATCCAACACCGGCAGCGTGGGTGCGCGGGCGGCGGATCAATCCAGCCATCCCCCTGGCGTTTTTCATTCCTGGGCTGGCATATCGGGCAAACAAGCTCGTCGGCGTTGGTCTGCCAAAACGGTGTCATTTCAATGCCTTGCTTTCTTAGCTCACCCGCTATTGCCATCTCTCCCTGGACGCTGGCGCGGGTGACCTCGGTTACTGCAATCATCTCGGCGCGCACCGGTCCGAATGTGCCAGCCAGCGCCCGTTGAAGCTCTCCGATGGTCTGTCCCTGCTGGTAATAGTTGCTCAGGGCGCGGCTGACTACCCTCTGCGTGGTCTCATTCATCCCCTTTATCAGCTCGAACGTATAGGTCGACGACCATCTGATTGCGCCCTCATTCACCAGCGCCCAATCCGCCCCGACCGGCTGGCTCATCATCAATCGCCTGGCCTGCTCCAAGAATATGTCCTCTAAGAAAGGGGACAGGATTTTAGCCAGCGCCCTCCCCTCTCTGGACCAGAAGTCCAGCGGCAGGTTTTCCAGGCGCGGTGGGTCGCCCATTTTCTCCAACAAGTGCCCCCCGTGCGCGGACAGGAAACGGGCCAGCAGCCTCGCCATCCTGCGTTCTAATTCGCCTCGATTCGGTATGTCTGCCATAATTCAGCCGTTGAATATTACTTATCCCGAACTGGGATAGTAATGGTCTTATCCAGTGTACGCCCATCGCTGAGCACCACCCGGTTGAGCACGTCGTAATCATTCCCTGCCGTGCCGCCGGATACCCAGATTGTCGCTACGGTATTAATCAGATAGCTCACGCCCTTGATGGTCACCGCGTTTTTATTGCTGCTTTGCTCGGTAAGACCGGTGGGAACCGTCCAGGTCGAGGTGCTGATCGTCGCACTTTGCAGCTCGCCGTCATCGTTCGCGCTGCCATCGTTGGTGCCGTCCTTATCGCACCATACAACGTGATAGGGCTTGATCTCGTTTGGGTCTTTTGGGGGGACAATAACATTACTCATCATGTTTCTCCTGATAAACTCGCCGGTCTTCGAAGCGCACGTAATGGCGCCGATTTTCAAAATCCACGTATGCGCGCCTGTCCTCGAAACGTACAAATACCCTATGCCCCACGCCTGCCGGGACAAACGCCTGGAGCACATCGGTAACTGAAATGGCCTCTGACGCCTCGATCACCAGCGTACCGGCAAATGCCATTATGGCGTTATCAGTGACTGAGACGTTATCGGTAACAAAAATGGACGGCGTTTCCAGGGCGGAGCTTATTGTTACCGCCTCGGCAACGGCAATGCTCTCGGTCTGGCTGATTGCCAGGGCGTCGGGGAGCGCAATGCTTGCAGTATCCGTAACCGAAACCGCATCTGAGGCGAATATATTAATGGGGATGTCTAATGTCTGTGCTTCACCGACTGAGACGGCTTCGGAGGCGCTTGCGTTGATCTCCAACGGGGCAATAGTTGTGGCGTCGGATATCGTCACGTTATCCGAGATGTTGATCTCTATTTGCCCGGCGACTGGGATAGTGACAGAGGCCGTGTCCGTGATTGAAACGGCGTCACTGATCAGTATCTCTGGCCCAGAAACAACGGTCGTGACCGCTTCTGCAACTGCAACCGCTTCGCTCCGGCTGATTTCGATGGAGATATCGAGCTGCTGCGCTTCGGCAAGAGCAACCGCTTCTAACGCCGATATATCCAGAGTCAATGGCTCGATCTGCGCACTATCCGCAACGGCGACGGAATCGGATACGCTGATATCCAGATCTCCTATCAGCGCCTCGACCTCTACTAAGACAAATTCAGAGACGTTGATGTGTTCCTGGTAATAGCGTACCGTATCCGTAACGGCTACGGCTTCGCTGGCGCTGACAAGGCTCTCCAGCTCCACCTTCGAGCTTTCCGCTAATGCCACGGCATCAGATGTATTTATTTCCCGGTCTGTGATTACTGGGGCTTCGACCTGGACGGTCGCGCTATCCCCTACCGTCACCGCGTCGGAAACGCTGAAACTGCGCTCGACAACCGTGATCGAGGGCGTATTAGAATAGGTAGTAATGGCAGAGGCGCCGTCATAGATGCGCAGGGTAATCGTATTTCCGTCAGCCACCTGTGCGGGGTCTATGGTTAAACACCATTCAGTATCCCAAATCTCCCCACCTGCGCCGGTATTGACAGATCCGCCGGTCGCCTCCTTCATCCCATTGTTGTTAACCAGGAATGTTCCTGTCCCGCCGGTTAGCTGCTGGGTGCAGTCATCGTTGTTGTTGAAATTACTTGACAGCGCAAACTGTACCGGGGTCGTCCCGCTGACCGGGTTATATCCTGCACCCACAGAATAGTACAAGTTAAAGGTCTTATTGGTCCAGAGTCTAGGAACCGTCTCATCGATCCTGAAGCGGACGCGGAAATTCTCCGCCACGTTCTGCGACCAGTTGACGTTTTCGTTGGCTTTCCAGGTAGCGCTGGATTCACTGCCGTTATCGTTGCGCCCGCGAAATCCAACCTGGGTATAACTGGGATTGGTCATCTTGCGCCCTTTTCCTCGTAAACGCCGTATGCCGTGCGGGAAGGGAAATCGGGGTCATTCTCGGCTCGTCGATAAGTGGCGTTCCACAGGTCGTTATTGACCATCTCGCCGACCAGGTAGCGCTTAGGACCTGGAATATACATATATTGCATCATGCCTGGCAGGTCGTAGCCCCGCCAGCGGTTTTCCTCTGGCATCCAGCAGTAGTAGTCTGCGCCGGAGACGATGCGCCGCCCATGATCCGGATCGCGCTCCAGAATAAGAAGCGCCCGATAAAACGGCGCCTGCCAGGGGTCGCCATCGTATGTGCTTCCATCCGCGTAATAGATACGATAGCTCACGAGATTTTTACCCCGCTTTTCCAGTAGGCAAAGTTATCATAGCTGACTTCGATTGACAGGTCGGTCGAAGATACAACCTGGGCTACATCGGAAACGGAAACCGCATCGGATACGGATATACTCAGCTCGCCCTCGACCGGGATGCTTACGGTAGCCGTATCTGTGACTGAGACAGCATCGCTTACGGATATTGCCGGATCGGAAACAATAGCTGCGATTGTCTCTCCAACTGCTACAGCCTCGGATACTGACAGGCTTAGAGCAAGGGGGTCGACCTGGGCCGCGTCAGAGACAGCAACCGCGTCAGAGACAGATACGTTTAGATCACCCTCAACAGGGATACTTACAGTTGCGGAATCTACTACTGATATTGCATCAGCAACCGAAACATCAATAACGAGAGGTTCTATCTGGGCAGCGTCGGCGACGGCTACGCTATCTGTGATATTGAGGTCTGGCAGAATAAGCGGGCCAATGCTGGCAACGTCGGCAACTGCAACCATGTCAGAGACAGCGATCTCAATATTGAGCTCCATTACTACGGTGTCCAGGATAGATACCGTGTCAGATAGGCTCAGATTGGGGATAACCAGCGGGGCAACAGTAGGCGTATCTCCCAGCGTTACGGCTTCGGTTTTGGATACGGTGAGATCTGAAACGCCGCTTGGCACGTAGTCCACCAGCGCCCAGAGCGTCGAAACCCAGGCCGCATCGGCATCGCCGGTAGAGATACGCACCCCGATCTGCATTGCGTCCAGGTCAGACTTCGTCCAGGCTGTGGTGCTCGCCCCAGGCAGGTCGTACAAGACCAGGCGGGAGTTCGCCGCAAATGTCGGTTCGGAGTTAGAGTACCAGGTAGTATTATTTACAAAATGGGTGGCCGATTCCTCGACCGTCCCGCCAGCAGAGGCTTTGATGCGGGTGACAAATAAGGGGTCGGAGCCGGTAGCCGCGGATAGCGTGTGGCGCACGCCCACGGCGACGACGTTGACCGTATCTACATCCGCGGGCGAGGCTTCGCAGTTGTAGTCGTCAATATGTTCCACCGTCCCTGATGACACATAGTCGGTGGCGTCGTTGGGATTAATCTCGTCTGTCTGAGACCAGTTCGCCCCGCTGTCCGTCCCGCCGCGGGCAAAGGCTGCATTGTCGCCCGTCGTGTTGGGGCGTAGCGCGACTACATTACCCGCGCCGGGGTAACTATTTTGAAACGACCCCGAATTATTGTTGATCGCCAGGTCATCGAAATACCACTCGCCCTGCGTCTGCGCCTCGGATTGCAGGTTGCCGCCGATGACGATTGCGTTAGTCCCGGCAGAGAGCGACCGCGTGCTTGAACCGGCGAACTCCGTCCCATTCAGGAGGCAGCGCACGACGCACGCCCCCGCGCCGCCCGAGGCGTTCGTCTGGAACTCGATGCGGTTCTCAAATGACTCCAAGGTCAAAGCGGAGGACGCCGAGCCAATCGCGCCGTCCTCGTCATACAGGCGCAGCACGCCGGTGTTATCCAGCGTCACCCAGATGATAGGGGTTGTAACGTTCGGGCCATCATTCAGAACGACGATCGTATTCTCCGCGCTGGGCAGCGTATCCGGGCGGATATACACCCGCGCAAACCACGGGCCTGTCCCGCCTCCTGCGTATTGGCTGGCTACCCATTTTGGAGTAGCGGAAACCAGCGAATTGATCTGCACGCTGTACCCGCCGCTGCGTTTGATGGTGCTGGAAATCGACGGCCATCCAGACGCGACGCGCGCCGTCCATTCAACGCCCGACGATGTGGTATTAAGCTCAGCGCCGACAATGGCAAGCCTAGCCATGCTCTAACCCCCTGGCGACAATCCGCGCCCGCAGGTCATCCAGTGCGCCCGAAAAGCCTAAATCCTCGCGCAGTTGTCCCACCTCGCGAAATAGTCGGGCGGCTGCAGCCAGCCCCCACAGCGGCACGACCAGCACGCGGCGATCCGCAAGACGCCCAATCTGGAGCTGCAATCCGGCGACGGTGAACATGAGATGGTCGGTGATCACACAGGAGATATCTGCCCCGTAGTCGAAGCCGCGCTTGAGCGTCCAGTTCCAAAAGCGCGGATGTTGTCCTACTTTATCCGCGTTATCATTAGGTGAGTAGAAAACCTTATAGCTGTCTAAGTTATACAGATTGTTGGGCGGATTGATTCCGGTCGGGATAGCCTGGAAGAAAATCGCCTCGTGAGGCACACTCAGACCCGCAATCGTGTAGTAGACGCGGGAAATCCCGACGTCGTCTTGCGTTGTAGGGTCGAACTCCTGACCGGCCAGATTCAGCACATGGCGCTCTACCAATGCCGTAAGAGCGGTAATCTGGTTGCGGTTGGTGGCCGGGTTCTTGTTGTGGATCAGGCCAATGGCGAGGTTCATTCATCCCCCAAAAACATCCTCAGTCCGTATATTTTCTACCACATGAATCCCTAAAGATTCTTCTCTGCCCCAGCGCAAATACACATTTAGCGGCACCAGCCAGCGACCATCAATCAATGGAACGCCGCCCTCAGCGGATAGCGTCAAAACATCATCGACGTTCGGCAATGCCAGGATCGCATCGATTAGCTCTCTAACTTTTGGGTGCATAATATCTCCTATTCTATTTCATCCCACATTGCTATGACTTCTTTTTTCTTGGCTTCCCTGGAAAGCGTACGTTCTGCGATCCCCTTATCAACAAACTCGTCTTTTCCATTATCCCTAAATACAAGGCCCTGTCCCTCATATAGACGAAATTGATAAAACAACCATTCTTTTTCCCCCCTAACACGTATTTTAATTAGTGTTGATTTAGGGATATTATCAATCCTTTCGATTTCTAATTTTAGAAACTCATCATTTATTTCGTTATCATTAATCAATACAGTAGTCATGGAAACAACTCTCCCGTCGTGCTGATGTGGTGACAGAACAGATTAGTATCTACCAGGAACGGATATTTACGGCGCTGGAAGCTGTCCCAGCCGGCCTTCTTGAGATAGCCTCCTTCCATCACTCGTGTACACCAATCCAGATCGCTTGTGCCCATCAGCGAGCGCCAATGCCCAGTTTCGGGATCGTGGAACAGATCCCGCGGGAAGATAAACATCCGCCGAGTCTGCATGCCCTTTACCTGGTAAGGCTCGCAGTCCGGCCACATTGCCTTGAGGATCGAGGTATGGATTAATAGAAATCCGGTCGGGACGCCATCCGCCCAGACCTTCTCGCCCAGCTTGAATTTCTGGTATACGCCATTCCCCCGCCCGCGGAATACCAGCGGCTCGGGCGGCCTGGACTTGGCATAATATAGCCCACTGACTACAGGTATATCCCCGTCCAGCATATATTGGTTCAGGCGGATGAACGCATCCGCCGGGGGCAGGACATCATCCTCATAGAGCAGCAGCCAATCGAAGTTGCCCTCCACGGTATGCTTAACGATCAGGTTTTGAGCGTCTGCAACCAGAAAGCCAAGTGGAACGTATCCGCCCATCCCCTCCATGATGGTAACCATCGACCAGTTGACCGGGATTATCTGGCCGATGCGTGCCTGGTGCCATTCGATGCGAATCGTCCCCAGGGTGGGCGTTCCCACGCACAGCCGCCCAGAGTAGGGATCGGAGCCGGATTTGATTATTGTGGTTTCTACTCGAAGCTCATCGGTCCCCATTCTGTCCTCTCTTTCTCCCATAATTGGGAATCCTCACTATGCCGAATCAACAAAACCTCCATGTTCCACATCGGATCGAACGACACATAGCGGTAATACCACGGGCGCGGTTTGTAAATCTCCCACAGCCGGCTTTGGTGCAGCGGGTCAAAATACGCCCAGGTCGCCTCATTGCAGGGGTTACAGTGTGTCGGGTCCTGAACGAAGCCGGGAGATAGGCCGTAGGGCATTGAGATCATAAACTCCCCGCCAGGCTTGATCACCCGCCAGACTTCATTCATAAAACGGATAAATACACCTCCAGCCGGGCTGATATGCTCCACCAGATGCGAAGCCATTACCCGACTGGCGCACGCGTCGGGTAACGGCCATGGGACTACCTGTAAGTCGTGGACGATATCGACCTCTGGCAGCTCGCGGATATCGATATTGATAAAGCCGCGTTGCGGATGCGCGCCTCCGCCAAGGTCGAGATGGATGCCCGCATTTTGGCTAAGCAATTCCTCGACTTTGAAGCCGTTGGATTTCAGCTCTGAGATATTCGTTTTCAGCTTCAAGCTCCTTTATATATTCGCGGATGGTTAAAACCTCATGGCTGGCTTTAAAGTGGTTGCTGACATGTTTTCCTCGTTTAATCACCTGTAAGTTTTCAATGCGATTATCAGTCTTGACGCCATTCAGATGATGCACTACTTCATCAGTCTCCAAGAAACGCCCAAGATGCTTTTCCATAATAAGCCGATGTTCCTGAATGTAGGGTTTATCAGGAGTTGCATTGGGGTGACCGGGTGTATATAGAAAAACATATCCATTTGCTACCCTTTTCCCTCCACGCCAATTTGCCGCTTTTTTTCCACATCTCCCATTCTGATAGCGCACAGACAGAGATTCTTTTATCGAACGCCGCTCAATTCCATGTCGCTGCATCCAACTTGATACTGCACCAAACGTCGCACCAATTTCTTTGGCAATCTGTTTAGTCGAAAGCATATCAATATGATATTTACGATATAGCCATTCCTTGTTTTGTAAACCCGGATATTTCAGTTTCGCTGGCATAATCACCTCCGCGGAAATTATACCACGAAACATAATATAAAGGTAATCTACGAAAATGTGATATCGTAAGTATAATTAACGTTCTGGTTGGTCGCCCAGCTTGACGACGCGTATGCCGCACCCGCAAAGATCGTGCCGGTATTGGTGTTCGATTGCTGGAACAGGCCGATATTGCTGATATTGACGGTTGCGGTGTTGTGGCTGTCTGCGCTGGCGAACGTCCCGGTGAATCTCACGCCCTTAGAGTTGGAGCTGGTAGCAGCGGTCACCGCATCGCGTGAAGAAGCATTGTGAGTGACCTCGTTCGCCAGGGTGGTATCCCCGGCCGCTGGAGCGCCGCCTGTGCCCAGGGCAGCATAACTGACCTGCTTCGAGCTGGCAATGGCGCCCAGAAGGCGGGACAGGTAATCCCGGAAGCCCTCGTTGACGACCAAGTTTTTCTGCCAGCCCGAATCGCCGACAATGTCATCACTCTCGGTGATGTGCAATCGGAAGAAGCCGCGCACCTTGATATGATCATCGCCCGGCGCATCGTCGTACTGGATCGCGTCACAGGCGTTGCAGCGGTTGGATTTCAGCCGTGCCCCACATGTCTTGCAGTTTTGTCGTACAAGTGTATCTAACATTTCATTTCCCTCCTGAATTTATGGATATCCATTCCAGATATTAGCGAATACTCGCTCAACGTCATCGGCGCTCCTGGCTTCCTCCAGCGCGCCGGCTATTGCCCCAGATAATGATAATGGCAGGTGGCTCGTTTCAAAATCTCGCTCGATCCTGCCGTATTTCTCGATTTGTTTCAGCGACCAGCGATGCCAGGTGCGCATCTCATTCAGCATTTCCTCTTCCTCTCGAAGGCGCCCATTGCCATTCTGCCCTGGCTGGTTCTGGTTTTGACCCTGCTGGAGCTGCGGCGGTATCTGTGGCGGGGCAATGTCCGCCTCTTCCCACTCCTCGACCGGATCAAAGCCCGTCTCAGTGCGCGCCTCGTTGCGGGTAAGCCACGCCTTTTGTGCTACAGCCTTTTGCAATCTCTCGTATTTTGAGTTTTGATCCTCCTGTAGGGCGCGCACCTCGTTCAGATCGCGCTTTACGTAGATATCGGGATCGTCGGTGAAATCCGGCTTCAGTGAGGCGTTGATCTTCGCGTCATCTGCGCGCCACTGGGGGATCAACTTTCCCTCGGTAAACATCTCGCGCGCCTCTTTGAAGTTTGCATAGGTAGCGCGCTCCAGACCCGCACCCAGCCCGGCAACGATAGCCGGTACGCCTATGACCGCCGCTATCCGCTCCTCCGGGACACGGTGCAGAGTGGACATATCCAGGTCCTTAGGTGAAAATCCGAATTGATGAACCTGGGTCTCCCGTGACATCACCGCAATATTGCCCCGCGATTCGCTGCTGAACTTTTGGCGCAACTTGTTCGTAAGCCGATCCGCATCCCCCTCACTGATAGTTACCCCGCCAGCAGGTATAACCACCAATCCGGGCACGGCATAGTTTTTGAGCAGCGCATCGATGAACTGGTTGGCCTCATTATCCGAGCTCATCTCGCGCACCAGGGCTTTCAGGGGCGCCAGCCCCTTGCGCATGTCCTTGTCGTCCAGGCCCAGGCGGAAATGAACGACGTTTTTCACCGGCACCCTGACTGTCTCGCTGGGCGTGATATGGTACTTGTAATAGCTGATCCAGTCCGCGGGCCTGCCGTTGTCGCCCTTTTCCGTTGCTGGCTCCATGACAGAGGGCGAGATGGGCCAGATTTCCACTACGTTGCCGGTCAGCGCGTTTCCAGAGCGCACTTTCAACCAGTAGGCGTTTCCATCGACGTGCTTCGCCCATGCAGTCCAGAACAACAGCTCCTCCATCGTCAGCTCGCCGTCCGGCGTTGGATAGGTCAGCAGATCCTGGAGGGGGTGTTCCTCCAGATGCTCATCGTTTCCATCCGGGTCTTTTTGCATGACCACCAGCGGAGGCTCCGGGTAGGCAGTAGCGACCGCCATGAGACACGCAAATACAGCGGAGTTGATGGTGCGCTTATCATAGCCCGCGCCGGGACCGTGTACCAAAGTCTCAATGCGCTCCCAGTTTACCTCCGCGGTCGCCGGGGTGAATTTAAGTGCTCTCGTTGCCAGTTGTTTGATCAGGCTCATATCTCACCCCCACGTAAACACATATCCCCCCAACGAATATCAACGTCGCCGGCAGTCCCAGCCACAGGAAAACGCCGTATGACAGGAAGCAGAAGCCGGCAAATGCTATTATATCATCTAAGCGGGTCCTAATATATTTCAAGACGACCTCCAATACCGCTCCATGCGATTGTCATTGCCATTACCGTATCGTCGTGCATGCCCTCGGGCGCTCCATACCTCCAGGCTCCAGACGGGGTTCGTTCTCCCTCATAAGCCTGGAGTTCCCCGATCTGTATGGGATCGTTGAGTATCTTGATTTCGCTATGCTCGAAAGCGGCCTGCAAATCCTGAATCGCCGCCTGTTTGGTTGCGTTCGTGGTGGTAAATGGAATTATCGACAAATCCCGACTGACCATTGCCTCGATGACTGGCTGCCCGATAGAGTTAGCCTCGATGATCATTGTCGATAGATTGAACCGCTTATAAATACCCTCCAGGCGATCCTCAAGAACGGAATAATCTATGCGATTGAATCTATCCAGATAAACTTGCCGTCTCTCGCCAACGTCAAAAACAGAAACGGCAGTAAAATCTACCAACGTTGCCACATCAACCCCGGCGATATATTGGTGTCCGGGCTGTGCCTCAGAAAGCTCTTGAGAGCTGGTCGCCTCCATCACGCGCCGGAATACGCCGCCAGCGTCGGGCAAGAATTGTGCAAATATCTCCTGTTGTACTACTCGATCCGGCAAGTCCTCCACCATCTTATCGATTTCGGATTTGGGGATATATGGATTCTCATAGCTGGATAACTGCCAGCAAGCCCAGTCGTCAATTTGAGGATCCAATCCCCGTTGATACATCTGCCAGAATCCGTTCATGCCCTTGGGTGTCCCACCAAAAAAGCCGTCGCCCGCGTAATCAATCAGTGTAGGGCGGATAATGAAATTCCATATCTCCATAAGGTCGCGCACGAAGCCGGCCTCGTTGATGGTAAAGCGTTTATATTTCCTGCCGCGTATCAGGTCTGGATTGTCGAGTGACCAGAAGTCAATCGATCCGCCCGTCGTTAGCTCAAGGCGCATTTCCTGGGCGTTACGACGCTTTATGATTGGCGCAACCAGGTTGTTGATTGCCCGCCAATTCTCCATAAGAGTCTTATAGGTCGGGGCAGCAAATCCCACATCATAGCCCTGTAACGTTGGCTCGATTGTTTTATTCATCTCGTAAACATCTTTACCAAATCGCCGCCCACACGCCATAACGTTGAACCGCTTTAATCCGTTATCAATCTTCGCCTGCCCCGGATGATAGCCCGGAAGCCGCAATCGGATTGTTGACATATTCCACTTCGATTTTCCCGGTACTGGTCACGTCTAAATGATCCTTGAACATAGCATAAATGCGCGCCAACTTTTCAAGCGCACTCTGTGAATCATGTAATTCGATCTCAATCCAGTGTTCCTCTTCTTCGTCGCCATCCCGCTTTTGCCGAATGGTAGTTTTCTGTTTGAGCTTCTTGATTAAGTGCGTAAGCCCTAATTCCTTCGCCTTCTCAAGTGATAAATGAAAACTCATGCTTTCAACATCCATGAAGTCGCCCAGGTCAGCGCGCGCCATGTCGGATAGGCGGCGCAATACTTCGCTTACAGAAACCGCGTTTTCTTCAAGGCGTTGTTTGATTTCTTGCGAAACCTCAACTTTCTTCAACAGCCGAGCGCCTTGACTATAAGCCGTCCTCGCCGAATAGCCGGCGCGTTTAGCCGCCTCCGTTGCATTGAAGCATTGAAGATACTCCTCGATAAAAACCCGCTGCTTGCGTGTCGTCATCTCACCACCATCTCAGGGGCAGAACACCCTGTACCTCTTCCCTCCGCGCCTTGGTTTTTCCCACCTGCGCCCCTCTGCCCCTCCTGAGGTATCCCCCTATGTTTTCATGCGAAATCTGGCACAATAATTGGCGACCATTTGTGTAAGCCTGCCAGGATATTTATCACGCGCACAATTAATAACCCCACAGCCAATAAAAGAATAATTGGGATACCCACACGTCCAACAGCGATAGTAAAGATTCCCATTCCAAATCATTTGCAATCGGCGTAGCCACAGGGGAATTGGAAACCATATTGTTTTATGAATTTTTATTGGATATCGTTTCATGTCTTTACCTGCCCTCCAGCATCCTTACCCGCTCATCCAGGCCCATAATCATCACGCCCTGCATTAGCGTCCTGTTCTCAAGCTCCAGCACTCGCTCCTCCAGGTCATCTGGCGGAGGTGGCGGGTTCTGGTCGCCCAGCCATTCATCAAGCGCCGCCAGGTCGCCAAAGAATACGTTCACGTCGCAACGGTTCGGCACCCCTGGCACGGCTGGCACCCAGGCATGAGAGCCCGCAATGCCGATCTGCCACAGCCGCGTATTGGCCCACGTCCAGCCGCCGGGGATTGTAGGCTGGCTTGCGCTGGTCCAATGCGCAACCCATCCAGCCGCGCCCTCGGGCAAGGGCATATTATTGGTGAGTACCTGCCAGAGGTAGGGGCTGGAATACATTCCACCCAATGGATGCACCATAGTCAGAAAATCAGAAATTCTCACCCGCCGCGTGGTGACGGTGATCCCGTCATTAGCCTCCACATCCAGCCACATGCGGGTGTTGCGGTTGACGGCCTGGTACATCGGATCGATGGCGCTCAGGTAATTATCAGCCTGGGCTATCCCGCTCGCCCCGTCACGGAAAAAGTGATATGCCATCAGGCGCAGGTCGGAAGCGTAAGCCCGCGGCCAGCGCGCCTCGAACTGCGGGTCGCGGTAGCTGCTGCCCTCGCTCGCCTTGAAGATGACGAATCGGTAGCCTGCGTTATAGACCTGGTCGAAATCAATCGGATCCGCGTTGTACCTGGATAGGTCGATGCCATAAACAACGGGGTAACTGTACCCCTCTATCCGGTCGATAAGCAGGTTAGCGGTGAGCTCCCAGCGCGCCCAGAAGCTATCGAATGGCGCGGCGAAGTCGGAGTATTTACGCGTGCGTGGGTCAAATAGTTGAGTCACATTTCCGCCTTTCTGTAATAACTCTTATGCCTGCTTACCATCTTCTGTAGCCTTCCAATCCTGACAAGTTTCCTCAGCCTCATCCGCAAGCCATCAGGGGTAATTGTCGTGTCGGGGTCTATCTTCTTGATCTGCTCGTAAATCTCAGCGTTGGTATAGTAGCCCTCCGGTACCTCCGCCTCTTCGATAAGCTGCTTAGCTAACTCCGCTAGCAGTTCATCCCGATCTAAATCTTCAATGCCCATACCCTGCCTACTTTCGGTTCGTACTTGAACCTGTTGGGATCGTAGGAATACGCCCCATCTCGGATGCTGAACAAATGCCCGCCAATGTCGGAGATAGATAGCTCACCGCCGATCCGATATATGTACTCGGTTTTGAGCGTCCATGCCCTGGTACATACGGCAAAGGTATCGAAGTTGCCTCCGCTGTCGGCGTAGCGGTGGTTGTGCGAGCGGATAGCGATGTCTGGTACAGGCTGGCGCAAGTCGTTCAGGTAGTGATAAGTAACCTGGACCGCTAGTTTGTTTGCCGCATTTTTCTCGGTCCACGGCAGCCGCCCCATGCCCGTATGATGCGCCAAGTCGAATTTCAGTCCCGCAATCTCCGCCCGGCAGTGATACCAGGATTGGGTGTTAGTGTCAGGTATAGTGTTGTCCAGGTCTTTTGCTATCGCCTCTTCCATCCACTGGCTTTTGCCCTCGTGCGCCATGGTGCCGCGGATGACGATAACTTTATCGACCACCTCCAGCATGGGCGTTAGCGTTTCCAATATCAGCGCCATGATGGTCGCCTTGTTATGCGTGACGAGCTGCGTGGTGCGCCGCTTAGTATCCAGCTCGCCCAGGTCGCCGTTCAGGACTGCAATCTTGCGCCCAGGCAACCGACCGACTTCCTGCCACATATCGCACCACGACTCCCATAATGCCCGCTGGGGGCGGGATGCGCGGTGCGAGTCGCCATCGTCCAGATTCATCGATGGCACGCACAGGCTGACCGTGCTGTTTATGTGGTGGTCGCTGGTCACTATTACGTGAGTTTCCATCTCGACCCCTTCGGCAATCTTGCCGATGATTTTATTTAGCATGTTAAGGTGCTTATTGTTTCGTTCCAAAAATGGAGCCGATAATCCCGCCTATGATTGCTAATGCGGTATTGGCTCCACTCCACCAGGTAGATACGGATTTTAGGTTATCAATGTCATCGCGCAGTTCCGCGATCGACGCAGCATTATGCGCTACCATCACCGGCGTTTTTGATATCTCATCTATGCGCCCCAAGATGCGCCGCTCCATGTCATCCATGCGCTCGTTCTGCTTGAGCAGGGCAATATAAAATTCCCGCGTCGATATCCTGCTATTGACTTCATCCTCTGGCATTGTTTATCCCCCTATGCCTTCCTTCCTGCGAGCTTCGCAGCTATGTCCTCAGCCGCAATCATCCCGATTAACCACATGACCAGGACGGTGATCGTCTGCCAGACCTCGTCCGGCACCTGGATGTAGTGGAACACGATCACCTGGATTAAACCAAATACCGCTAACCAGAATTTCCTAGATTTCAGTAGACTTGCCATGCTGTTCCCTCCTATCTGATTTACCGGAGCGGGGGGATTTTAACCCTGCTCCTCGGTGGCTGGACAACCTCTCTGATGCTCACGGCCTGATTACGTGTGATCAGCACAACCAGTCTGGGCCACACCCCGTGAGCCGCTCCGGTGGGTTATATTTCGGCAGGTGGGCCAGGTCGCTCGACTGTCTGATGTTGCGGTGTATCTGTCGCCAACCGCCCGGCGAATTGACTCCCCATGGGAGAACCTCAGACTACGCCTTAGTGACACATCGCCCTCGCTGCCACCTGCCTTGACCACCCGCCACAGTGGCGCATGCCCCAATGACAGAGGCTTGGCGGGTTTACTACTGATATTATACCCTAAAATGTGGAGTTCCTCTGGCCTGTTAGTTATCGGCATTGGCCTGGGGGTGCTGTTAGTTTGGGAAATAGAAAGCAAATAGCCTGGACTAAACTCGGGTTCATCCGTGTGATCTAACGATCCTATATCCAGGCAGAGCCGTCCGAAAGGGCGGCTCTTGCATTTAACAGATTTGTCAGGAATTGGTGCTTGACAAATAAACAATTGTTCTGTATAATACCTACATCTGTTAGGAACTAATCACATGGATATCAAATCTCAGGTCTATAAATATATCAATGATTACAAAGCCCAAAACGACGGCAATTATCCCAGTGTTCGCCGGATATGCCGAAAATTTGATATTGCCTCTACAAATACCGCTCATAAGATTTTGCATGAATTGATGGAAGACGGCAAAATCAAACAAAACGAAGATAGGCAAATCATGGTCGTAGGCGGCCTATGGCTGCCGCCTGCTTAAATAATTGGCGACGGGTTGACACTCGCCGTGAGACCCGCCGCCAAAAAGGAGATGATGCAATGCACAGTATACCACAAGAAGTCTACATCTATCTATACGGGCTGGCGATTATGCTGGTCATCGTGGGGCTATCAATCATCATTGACAATCAGATCAAGGGAGGCAAGCCATGACACACACGCCAAAACCGTGGATAGTTAGGACCGACACGGCCATAGTAAATTTGGTTGTCTCGCCTCCTGGAGAACCAGCAATAGCGGGGATATTTCCACAATATGGCGCTGATGGCGAACCCAAATATGACATATATGCCCATGCCTATCTGATTGCCGCCGCGCCCGAGTTGCTTGACTTTGCTTCGATAATAAACAAGTTCGCAAAAAATCCGACTAATCGCACGGCCTATACGCAAAAGCAGGCAATTAGCATGTTAGATTGGATGATTAGCATGGCAGACGAAATAGTCCGCAAGGCGAGAGGGGAACAGCCATGACCCTGACAATCACAAACACCTGGGACTATGGATTATGGCCGCTTGAGCGAGCGCACCTGCGTTTCGAGATCGACCAGACGGGACGCAGCGGAGAATTTCCCCCGCATTTACAGCGGGTTTGGGAGCGGTACACCGAGTTCAACCGCCAGCGCCGGGAAATCAATGACCATGCGGAGTACAAAGAGGCGTATCGCACTTCGGATATTGTTTACAGCCATCTGCTCCGCGGTTACCTCCGCCACCTGGAGCGGAGATTGGATAACGAATGCACCTGCCGCGAGGATCGGGCGCAAGCCTGCCCGGTTTGCAGGGCGCGGATAGCGGCACAGGGCGATGAGATCCCATTTTCAGAGAAAGGATAAAAGCATGAAAATCACGCGTGAATACCTCGTTGGCCTTGGCGCAAGCTGCGAACAACTGGACACATTCTCAGACGAATGGCCGGATGGCGCTGAGATTACATTGGATAACTGCCTGAGGGCAGCAGAGCTGCGCCTTAATCTGGATTGGCTGGCGGAGAAAATGTTTCCCGCCCCGGCGCGGGAAGCCTACGAGAAGGCAAGAGCCACGGCGTGGGAAGCCTACGAACAGGCCACGGCCCCGGCGTGGCCTGTTCGTAG
>Ga0209431_10000450_pt1 | contig 34275 bp, 41 predicted proteins | sample RifCSP13_3_FD_184021 | JGI IMG/M metagenome (GOLD analysis project Ga0209431, IMG submission 184021) | Soil microbial communities from Rifle, Colorado - Rifle CSP2_sed 13_3 (SPAdes) (version 2) | ecosystem: Environmental > Terrestrial > Deep subsurface > Rock core/Sediment | place: Rifle... | reverse complement strand
TTACTGCAGGACTCTTAATGCAACTTTTGAAAGGGTCTGAAATCTTTCACCTTGACTTTAAGAAACCTGAAGATCGAAGTCTATTTCAGACTGCTACCAAAATGGTAACATACATTGTAATTGTTGCAGAGTCAATCCTATACGGCGCAGCTGTTTATGGTCCCAACCTTCCATCTCCAGAAGTAGGGTATATTTTGATAGGTCAGCTGATGGCTGCTTCGGTTATAATCATGTTTTTGGACGAATTAATTCAAAAAGGATGGGGGCTTGGAAGTGGAATCAGCCTTTTCATTGCTGCAGGAGTAGCACAACAAATGCTGTGGAGTTTGTTTAGTCCAGTTCCTGCTGGAGATGGTGGTTTGACTGGGATATTCCCATATCTTGCAGGTTCAATTATGAATGGCGGTAACTTGTTAGACGTTCTCTTCAGAGCTAATCAATTGCCTAGTCTTTTTGGTTTGTTTCTAACAGCAGGGATCTTATTGATTTTAGTTTATACACAGGGAATAAAAATAGAAATCCCGATTGTATCAACAAAGTACAGGGGATTTTCTGCAGTTTATCCTATCAAACTAATGTATGTGTCTAACATTCCTGTAATTTTAGCATCTGCATTAACAGCAAACGCGGTGTTTGTAGGCCAATTGCTTTGGGCAAATTACAACCCAGGTAATAACAACCCATTAATGAATTTCATTGGGATGTTCGATCCATCAAGTCCTTCTACTCCGATAGGCGGAATTTTATATTATATTACACCGCCACGTGGACTTGATATCGCAGCATTAGATCCTCTACGCGCAGTACTGTATGTTCTATTTATGATAGGAATTGTGGTTTTGTTTGGAAGATTATGGGTAGAACTTGGTGGTCTATCAGCAAAGACAGCTGCAAAGAATCTTCTGGATGCAGACGTTCAAGTACCAGGTTTTAGGCGCTCAAATGAACCAGTAGAAAATATACTCCAAAAATACATTCCATCTGTAACTATTATTGGTTCTATGATTCTTGGTGTATTAGCAGGTGCGTCAGATGTTCTAGGAGTTTTTGGAAGCGGAATAGGACTTTTGCTTACTGTGGACATTCTCATTAATTACTATAATTTGCTTATTAAAGAACAAGTAGAAACAGTAATGCCAAGACTTGGTGCATTGCTTGGCAGAAAGTAGGAAAGTAGTCATTGTTGGAATTCCTGGTGTCGGAAAGACTACCATAGTATCAAAGGTTCTAGAGATGCTAAAAGCAAAAAAGATCAGTGCGAGCGTTTCTATTTTTGGCACCATTATGTTTGAGGAAGCAAAAAAGAATGGAATCAAAAACAGAGACGAGTTGCGCAAACTGTCTGTACCAGAACAAAAAAAACTACAATCTATGGCTGCAAGAAGAATTGCTTCCATAAATGATGATGTTGTAATTGTAGACACTCATGCCTTTATTTCCACAAAAGAGGGCTTTTACCCTGGACTTCCGCATAACGTCTTGGAAATACTTATGCCTGATATCTTTATCATGATCACTTCAAGACCAGAAGAGATCTATAACAGAAGAATGAAAGATACGTCAAGAGATCGTGATATTGTGTCTATTGATGCTATAAAAAAAGAACTTGATGTAACCAGTGCTATGTTATCCACTTGTTCGATTTTATGTGGCTCGCCAATAAAGATGGTACTTAATTCTGAAGGAAAAGTTGATGAGGCTGCCAAAGCAATCGTAAATGGGATGGGGTATAACAATGGAAGTTAGCTTAATTCTTAATTTCTTAAACTCAATTCTGCTTCAAATTCCAGGCATTAGTCAAGGCCAACTAGGCAGCGCTGATCCTTTGGTAAAAGGTATGATTCCATCTGCATTCGGGATTCTTGGAATTGCAATTGGTCTTAATTTGTTCAATGCAGTAATAAGGAAAAAAATGGTGGATCAAAACAAGCTCAGAAGACTAATGAAAGAAACAAAAGCTTGGCAGAAAGAAAGAATGGCTGCATTTAGAGCAAAAGATCAAGATAAGATAAATGAAATAAACAAAAAATCTGCGTATATGAACAAGATGAACATGGAACTGATGCAAATGAATATGCGACCTATGATGATTACTTTCATACCACTGATCTTGATCTTTTATTTCGTGCTTCCTCCATTGTTTGCATACACCGTAGCTGTATCTCCGATACCTCTTAACTTCATACCTGGAGGCTATTTTGAGCTTACATGTACTGCAGAAAAAGTGATCTCCCAACCAAACATATGCAAACACGAAAATGAAATTTACTTCTGGGCTTGGTATTTTCTTGCATCCATAGCTTTTAGTGGTATGATAATGAGAGTCACAAAAACTACGATGGATCAAAGCTGAGTTGTCAAAATCCGTAATAATTTCTGGTCAACCAGCCATTGGTAAAACTACAGTTGCAAAAGGACTTGCAAAAGAATTTGGGTTGAAATATCTTAGTGGTGGAGATGTTTTGAAAGAATTAGCAGAGGAACAAGGATTTCATACTAGCGGTGATGATTGGTGGGACACGCCAGAGGGAATGACATTTTTGAATCAGCGAAAAACAAATCAAGAATTTGATAAAAAAGTTGATGAGAAGTTAAAAGAATTATTCTATAAAGGAGGTGTAGTAATAACCAGCTATACTCTCCCATGGCTGGTTAATGATGGAATAAAAATCTGGCTTGCAGGTTCACAAGAAAATAGTGCAAAAAGGATGACTAGAAGAGATAATCTCTCCTCAAAAGACGCACTGGAAATAGTAAAAAAAAGATATCAAGAAAATAAATTGATTTACAAAAAGCTTTATGGTTTTGACTTTGGTGAGAATCTTTCCGTTTTTGATAAAATAATAAACACGGATGATCTTAGTGCAGAGGAAGTGCTTTCAATAGCAAAAACACTGGTAAAAAATTCATTATGAAACTAAAACAACTACAAAATCTTAGAGTTTTAGATCAAGATATTACGAATGAAGAATATGGCACATATTGTGATAAGAGAACTATAGAACAGCTTCTAAACTATGGGTTGATAATTTTGGATAAACCAAACGGTCCTACTAGTCACGAAACAGTCGCATGGGTGAAAAAAATATTTGGCATTTCAAAGGCAGGACATAGTGGTACACTTGATCCTCCTGTTTCTGGACTTTTACCAATAGGTTTTGGTGAAGCAACAAAAGCTTTGGCTGTATTGTTGTTAGGACCGAAAGAATACCATGCTCTGGGAAGATTGCATTCATTACCATCAAACGAAAAATTGAAAGATATTTTACAACAGTTCAAGGGTAAAATTCATCAAAAACCTCCACAACGTTCTTCTGTTTCACGTCAAACGAGGATTAGAACTATCTATGAAATAGAAGTGATTGAACAAAAAGAACGACTCTTACTTTTAAGAATTTTATGTGAAGCTGGAACATACATTAGAAAAATTTTTTATGATATGGGGGAGATATTGGGACCTGGTGCTACAATGATTGAACTAAGACGAACTCGAGTTGGACATTTCAATGAAGATTCTAATCTTGTTAAGATGCACGATCTTGTAGATGCACATGCATTATGGAAAGAAAAAGGTGACAGTTCTAAACTTTTGAAAATAATAATGCCAATAGAAAGTGCACTCAGTGAAGTAAAATCAGTAGTAATAAGGGATTCCGCAGTTGATGCCTTGTGTCATGGCGCACAACTCGCAATTCCGGGTATTTTGGAAATTTCACCCAATATGACAAGAGGAGATTATGTGGGAATTTACACACAAAAAGGAGAAATAGTGGCTCTAGGGGAGGCACTGTTGTCAGAATCTGAAATTGTAGAAAATACAAAAGGTTTTGCTTTTCAAACAAAAAGAATCATCATGGCACCAAACACATATCCAAAAAATTGGCGTTCTAGAACTATAGTTAACAAATAAAAAGGAATAAAAAATAATTTCCATGTTGATTCCTAAAGGTGCATTAATAGGATTTGGCTTTGGAATAATTGTGGCTGCAATATCTGGTTTTTTATTGCTAAGTATGACTGATCAATCCAACGTATTAGTATATGTGGAGGGCCCATCGCTATCCATCATCACTGAAAAAACAAACTTTAAGATTGGAGAAGAAATCGTTATTAAAATTGTAAATTCTGGAACTATACCATTGACATTCTCAGATTCTTCTTATGGATTGAGAATTATTGGACTTGACGGCAGAATACTCTATTTTCCTCAATCTACACAGCTGATCTCTACATTACAACCAAAAGAAGAGAAAATGTTTGTCTGGGATCAAAAAAAATCCGATGGTGACCAAGTTATTGGTGGGCGATACAAAATCGTTTCAAACACGATTAAAAATAACGGGAAAATGTTAGAGAACTCTCTCACAATAAATATTTTCAAATAACGTTCTTAGTATAATTGATTAAAATATTTTTAAAATTATGTTAACCAGAAAACAAGGAAATCAGAGAAGCACTTATGGAAGAAAACACATTAGCAAATTGTGTTACTATGTCATCATGTTTATCAATCTTCGCCATAGGTTTATTTTCGATGTGTAAAGGTGACTCTTCCGAAATTAATATGGTTTTAGGTTCTGTTTCATGCGTGTGATACACCGTCAGAAATGATGATGTTTTTTCTTTGTTGGTTAATACGATTACGTTGTAAGGATCGATCTCAAGCACCTTATCATAGTTTGATATTGCCTCTTGATATCTACTTAGACTTGAAAGTGCATTGCCTTTATTGTTTAATGCATTTACATTTCGAGGATCTATCTCCAGCACCTTATCATAGTTTGATATTGCCTCTTGATATCTACCAAGGCTCGAAAGAGCAGCGCCTTTGTTTGTCAACGCAACGATGTTTTTCGGATTGGAATTAAGAGTCTGATCATAATTAAATATCGCATCTTCATATTTACAAAGTCGCGCTAGGGCTGGACCGGGATTATTGTAATATGTAACTATGTCTTCATATAGATTTATTTTACAATTTTCACTACTATTAAAATAAATAGTTTCCGTTTCTGTTTCATCCGTTATGTCTTGTTTGGAATCAATGTTGTAAGAAGTTTCACTTTTTAATTTCGATGATTTAATTTCCTTACTTTCTACAGCGGAAACTGTTTTTGTTGGTAATGTGTCTGGAATTTCACTAATACTTGGGTCTTCTATTGATTTATTGATATACTCTTCTAAGGAATTTTCCACTATCATAAAAAATTCTTTTTCAGAAATATCCTCTTTGAATAAATTGTCGATTGAAATTCCTAATGACAATTCTGTATCTTGAATCCACAAGATTAGAACATTCTTTGTAATTCTTTCATTTACATCTGGATTAATTAATCCTCCCTTCAACAAATCAATAAAAAATGATGCTAATTGATCATCGCTTCCATCTAAATAATACCAAGTTGCGAGATTTTCTAGATCTGACTCTGAAAGCAAAAGAGAATTTGAAATTTCAGGTTCTGTATTTTCTGATATGTTGGGTTCAGGAGTAACCATATTTGTATCTGATTTTTCAAAAAATTCTATCTCAATAATTTTTCTAGTTTCTGGCCCACCATACTGTGCAGTTATGGAATAAGTTCCCTCTACTTTGAAATTTACATTATATCTTGCCAAAAATGAGACAGAAAATGTCAAATCAGGATTCACGGAAGCAAGGTAAATTCCCACTGGTACTCCATGTGGATCAAAAATGGCTACGGTCACTTGAGGTACTGAAATAGTTGATATTTTTCCATTAATGAAAACCGTATCTTCATCCTGATATTTTTTTTTATCCGATTCAAAGGATATCACTTGAGGTAGTAGTATGGTTGATTCCTCTTCCTCAGGAGTAACATCTATAATTTTACCTTCCACATTTTCAATTTCAAAAACGGTGGTTGTTGTGAGCTTTCCATAGTCTACAATAATAGTGTATATCCCAGATTTTTCATAAAATGGAATATCTGCAATTACTGTTTTTGCAAAATGGTTGCTTTCATCTATTTCAACACTATATGCACCAAGAATTTTGTCTTCAGGATCAAATATCTTTAATGCAACTACTGGCATTTTCTTGTTTGTAACTTCACCCGAAACTACAATGGATTCTCCAGTAAAATACGATAATCTATCAGTTGTAATTGATATGTCATCAACAATGGCATCTCCTTCTGCTAAAGCTAGTCTTGGCATAAAACTTGAAAATAGAATTAGGAATAAGAAAGCAAAAATGGTTGTTTCTCTCATCACATGAGAGCAAACCGTCATTAAATATTTAATAATTAAGTAGAAATCATACTGATAACCAATTTTGGATAGAAGTCATCGTATGCTGGGGTATGGGAAAAAAATGATGCTAAAACGCAAAATAACGTAATATATAGTCAGTTTTACAACGAAAACTAATTTGGCGAAAATAAGTGCCGGGGTCGCCTAGCCTGGTAGGGCGCGCGCCTGGAAATGAATTACCACAAAGCGCGTACTCGCAAGGGTTCGAGAGTTCAAATCTCTCTCCCGGCGCCTTTACATAACCCATTAAAAGATATTCTCCTAATTTCTTAGTGTGGCAAAATACGACGTCGCAATAATAGGTGGAGGCATACTTGGCACATCCATATCATACTGGCTTTCAAGTCTTTTTGATATTCATGTTTGCGTGATTGATAAAGAATCAGATGTTGGAATGCATGCAAGTAGTCGTAATACTGGCGTTATCCACTCACCATTTTATCTTGATCCTCAAAAAAAAGGAATATTGGCAAAATCTGCGTTTCTTTCATATGAACTGTGGAAAACACTAGCAGAAAAGAGAGAATTGCCATGGAAAAGGGTAGGAACACTTGAAGTGGCTCTGGATGAAGATCAGCATAAAACTCTGGAAAAATACATGAGGTGGGGAGTTAATAATGGCATACCACAAAGTGATCTTGAATTACTTGATAGAAACGAGGTCTTAAAAAAAGAACCAAACGTAAACTGCCATTCTGCTATTTTTTGTAAAAGAGACGCGGTGACTGATTATGGGAGGTTTACGAGACAGCTAAAAACAGAATCAGAAAAAAATGGAACCACATTTTTATTAAATCATGAAGTTATCTCGATAGAAAAAGGCCCTAAAATAAATTTAAAAAATAATACGAACATAACGGCAAATCTGATAATTAATTGTGCAGGTGGTAATTCTTTGGATGTGGCCAAAATGTTTGGATTGGCACAAGAATATTCTGATCTTCATTTTAGAGGTGAATATTGGATAGCACAAGAAAAGTATACCAATCTAGTAAAAACAAACATCTATTCAGTTACAAAGTTCAAAGACTTTCCATTTCTAGATCCACATTGGATTATTAGAATAGATGGTAGAAGTGAAGTTGGGCCCAATGCAGTGCCTGTTCCTAGTCCAGAAACTTATTCAGGTTATATTGGAAACGCTGAAACTCTGATCTCTAAACTATCTGAAATAATTACGGGGAATGCAAAAAAATTACTTTCTAATCCAGACTTCATATCTCTTATCTCTAAAGAATGGCTTAGCTCTATTTCTAAAACTGTGATGATTGATAGAGTAAAACAATTTATACCAAAAATAAGATCTTCATTTTTTTCTGAACGTGGTACTGCTGGAATAAGAACTCCCCTAATAACTCCGACTGGGGAATTTCTACCAGATGTTATAGAATTAGAGAATGAAATCTCGTTTAACATACTAAACTATAACTCTCCTGGTGCAACAGGTGCGCCAGCTTATTCCGCATATGTTGTAAAAAAACTAGAGAACAGAGGATTTTTAGATTACGCTCATAGTGCAAAAGATTCTATTTGGAATTTCGAGAAAATTGTGACCCAAACTTAATATTTTGTACAAATTAACAAAACTTGTTTGTTACCAGAACATTGTTCAATAAAAGAAAAAACAAAAGATTGCCCAATGCCACCTGAATTTGTTATATCAATTAAAATGAAAAACGAAGAATATATGGTTGGTGTTACATGTAACGGTCACAAAAAAACTTTTTTTGAAAAATTAACAAAATTACAAAAAGATGGCAAAGTTCCAAATGGAACAATACAATTTACAGAACTAAAAGCAGTAGGCACGAGTTGTATACGAATGGATCCGGATGACCTTATTCACCTCTAAAATGTGTTAACCACATATCTTGGATTTTTGCCAGAAAGAGACAGTATCAGATTTTCAACAGCTATCTCGGCCATCTTTCTTCTCGTTTCCTTCGTAGAACTACCTATATGAGGAGTTAAGACCACATTTTCCATTCTCACAAGTGGGTGTTTTCTATCTATTGGTTCTTTCTGAAATACATCCAGAGCCGCACCTGCAATAATTTTTTTCTTTAATGCAAAAATTAGATCTTTTTCTTTTATGATCTTGCCACGGGCTGTATTGATCAGAAGTGCGGTTGGTTTCATTCTCTTAAACAATTGTAAATTCACAATCTCATGAGTTTCTTCTGTATAGGGTGTGTGAACGGTTATGATGTCACTTTCTTCAAATAATCTTTTAAGAGTAACATATCTTATTCTCAAGTCTTTTTCTTCGTTCTTTGTCAGTTTATGTCTATTATGATATAAAATATTTATTTCAAAGCCTTTGGCCCTTTTAGCCACCGCTCTTCCAATTCGACCCATACCAAAAATTCCAAGAGTTTTTCCATAAAAATCAGTTCCAAGAAAATCACCAGGACCAAAAATTGTCTTCCATTTATTATGGCGAATGATTCTGTCTCCTTCTGTCACTCTGCGCAGGAGATCAAGAATTAAGGCGATAGTAAGATCAGCTGTAGCACGTGTCAAAACTTCTGGTGTATAACTTACTATAATTCCTTTCTTTGCAGCATGTTTGATGTCTATTTGATCATATCCTACACTATAGGTACTAATTGCCTTGAGATTTTTTGCAGCATCAATTACCTCAGAATCTATGGTATCATATGGAAAACAAATAAGCCCATCCTTATCCCTTATCTTCGTCAGGAGATCTTTTTTTGACATAGGAATTTTTCCTCGATTGATTTCAACATTATATCGTTTTCTTAGTTCATTGACTGCAAAATCATGTAATTTTCTTGTTAGTAATACCTTCATCTTCATATCTCTCATCAATAAACCAGTTAAAATTTGATCTATACTCAAGGATAAAAGATGTTTTAAGACGCTATCCTGTATAATAGAATATTATGGAAATAATGGGGAGAGGTTTTAGGCAAATCATACAAGAAATGCCGTGTTATTTTCAGCTCTTTCTAAAATTTGGATCTTACAAACTATTAAACAAGAAAAGTCCGCTTTATGGTTCAGCTGATATAATTAATGTCTGTAATTTACACTGTTCGCATTGTTACTGGTGGCTCAATAGAAAGGAAAACGAAGAGCTCACGGTAGAACAATGGAAACAAATTATTGAAAATAAATTCAAGAAAAATCATATTTTTATAATTACGCTAGTTGGTGGAGAACCTACCATGAGACCTGATGTAGTAGAATTATTCATAAAAGAATTTCCAAAACGAGTCTGTCTTGTTACCAATGGAACATTTCCACTAAAAAAATATGATGATATTTATTTTTACTGGATTTCAATTGATGGTACAGAAGAAATTCATGATAAAATTCGTGGTAAAGATACTTATACAAAAACAAAAACAAATATCATTGACTATGTTGAAAATAACGGAGATAAAGCTTGGAAAGACATTTGGATCACTATGACAATAAATTCACTTAACTACAAGACTGTCAAGGATGTCGCAGAAGAATGGCATGACTATTCAAATAAGATAGGCTTTCAATTTCATACGCCCTTTAGTAAAGGAGATCCTCTCTGGCTTCCTTTTGGCACAGAAAGAACAAAGGTTGTTGACGATATCATCTCTATGAAAAAACAATATGATGACGATTATATCATAAACCCTACAAGCCAGCTTGAATTGATGAAAAAAAACTGGGGGGGAAAGGGCACTACTCCTGTAGATTGTCCTACATGGGCAATACTCTCAGTGGATCATATGGGACGAGAGAAAAAACCATGTTGTATTGGAAGTGCGGACAAAGACTCGATGAAACCAATTTGTGAGGATTGTGGTCTTGGTTGTTATTCTGTTCTTGTTGGATATGGAATAAAAGGCTAAAATGTGATTTATTTAACAAAAATTCTTTAAAAAGCATTTATAATATTTTATTCTACTACTTTTATCTTGGATCAGGAAGAAGAATTTGCTTTATGCATCCAATGTGGAAATGCTTTAGAGAAATGTGTTTGTGTTTGTCCATTTTGTGGTGAACGTGATAAATGCGAGTGTGCACTGTTTGATGCAGCAACTGGCGGTTAATTATATCGTACCATTAATATCTGATAAAAAGCAAGACTGTATGTGCAATCAACAGACATAACGTGGGTTATAGGCGGGCCACAGGGAAGTGGAGTTGAATCAGGTGCCAATATTTTTGCTCGCACATGTGCTATGACTGGTTTGCAAATATTTGGAAAACGAGAATTTTATTCAAACATTAAAGGGGAACACAGCTACTTTGCCGTTAGGGTTTCTGATAAAAACATTAGATCAAATGTAAAAGGCATAACTCTTCTTGTAGCATTTGACGCCGAAACTTTGTTTAGACACGTTGATGACGTATATGACGACGGTGCAATAATATGCGATTCTGATCTGACACAAATCAAAATTGATGAAGTTCCTACACTAGACACTTTATTCAAGTCTAGATTGAAAGAACACCTTTCTTCTAAAAATAAAGAATTCTCGGTTCAGGGTTTATTGGATATATACAAAGAAAGAGGTGTCACAATCCATCTTGTTTCTTTTAAAAACATTCTATCCACTTTAGCAGATGAGATTCAGAATCCATCTATAAAGAACATGTTTAGAATGTTAAATGTACTGTCCGTATCTATATCCCTTGGATTTTTGGGGCTGCCTTCTAAACCACTTTTAGAGGCAGTTGAGGCTATTTTTCATTCTAAACCAAAAATAGCAGAATTGAACAAACAAGCTGCGAATTATGGGTATAATTTCGGAACAGTAAAGTTTCCAAAATTCAAGTATTCTATTTCCAATATTCAAAAGAATTCAAACACATTCCTAGTTCAAGGCTATCAAGCCACGGGACTTGGTAAAATGGCATGTGGATGTAGATTTCAATCATACTATCCTATAACACCAGCATCTGATGAAAGCGTATTCTTGGAATCAAATGAGGTCTTTGATGTAAAAAATAATCGTCCAGGTTCCACACTTGTCGTACAAACTGAAGACGAAATTTCTGCAATTGGCATGGTTATTGGTTCGGCACTAACAGGTGCAAGATCTGCAACAAGTACCTCTGGTCCCGGATTTTCTCTTATGACTGAAGCTCTTGGTTGGGCTGGAATAAACGAAGTACCGATAGTTGTTACACTATATCAAAGAAGTGGACCATCGACAGGTTTGCCAACAAGACATGGTCAAGATGATCTAATGTTTGCTATACATGCAGGTCATGGTGATTTTCCAAAAATTGTATATGCATCAGGTGATGTTGAAGAAACCTTCTATGATACTACAAAATGTTTCAACTTTGCAGAGCATTTTCAAATGCCAGTAATACACATGCTAGACAAATTTCTTGCTAGTACAATTACTACCTGCAAAAGGTTTGATCCAAATTTAATAACAATAGATAGAGGTAAACTACTTGAGAAAATAGAAAATGATGGTTACAAAAGATTCTCCATTACAGAAGACGGTATATCGCCACGATCAAAATTAGGGCTTGAGAATGGTATTTTCTGGAACACCGGTGATGAAAGTGATGAATTTGGTCATATTTCAGAAGATCCAATAAATCGAGTTCAGATGATGAACAAGAGAGCATCAAAACTTGATCTTGCTTTAAAGACAATCACAAAAGAAGACCAAGCAATAAGTTTTGGAACGGCAGAATTTTGTGTATTAAGCTGGGGTTCTACCAAAGGGCCGATTCTAGATGCTATTGATATGTTAAAGAAAGAAGGATTCAATATTGGATTTATACAACTAAAATTATTACAACCATTTCCCACAGATCGTATAAAATCACTTCTTAAAGACACAAGAATCATAATTGATATTGAAGCAAACCAGGCTGCACAACTTGGTTCCTTGTTAAATGAACATTTGGACAAAAAAGTAGACTTTTACATTTTGAAATACACAGGAAGACCTATGACTAGCACAGAAATCTATGACTCACTAAAAAAAATCTTACAGAACAATGCGGAAAAAATACAGGTGTTGACATATGGAGCCTAAATTAGCTGATTATAAAACAGATGTGCACAATGATTGGTGCCCTGGATGTGGAGACTTTGGAATTGTAAATGCAATACAAATGGCGTTAACAGAAATGAAGATTCCAAGACACATGGCAGCAATATTTTCTGGAATAGGCTGTTCTGGTAAAACATCTCATTTTGTAAATGTATTTGGTGTACATACTCTGCATGGAAGAGTCTTAACATTTGCACAAGGTGCAAAGCTTGCAAATCCAAACATGACAATTATAGCTGCAGGTGGAGATGGTGATGGTTTAGGAATAGGCGCCGGGCATTTTGTTGCTGCAGGAAGAAGAAATGTTGACATGACATACATTATTTTCAATAATGCAGTATACGGTCTAACAAAAGGACAAGCATCACCAACACTTCGCTTAGGACAAAAGACAAAATCACTGCCTAATCCAAACGTAAACGAAGCTGTCAATCCAATAGGCCTAGCAATAGCAAGTGGCTTTACCTTTGTAGGAAGAGGATATGCATACGATGTAAGACAGCTAAAAGATCTAATTATCGCAGCAATTAAACACAAAGGACTTGCATTTCTAGATGTACTACAACCTTGTCCAACCTATAATGATATCAATACCAGAGATTGGTTTGCAGGATTAGACAACGTTGATGAAATTACCCAAAAACCAAAACCAAGAATCTACAAACTAGAAGAAACTGGGTATGATCCCATGGTCCATTATGGTTCTGAAAGTGAAGTGAACGAAAAACTAACACAAGGACTCATTAAATCAAATGAATGGGATACAAAAATTCCTACAGGTATATTCTACCAAAATGAGCTTGTCGCTCCATATGAAGAAAGAATAGCCGATAGAGTCCCAAATTATCTTGAAAATCCACCTGCAATACAACCAATCTCCTCTGATGGAAAATCAATAACTGATATCTCAAAGATCTTAGACTCACTAGAGGTCTGAGAGATGAATCATCTATAGCTGCAGTAGTTCAAAAGATATGAAAATTTTTTACAGGTTGTGACAGATGACATGGCTTACCTTAATCTTGTTTATCCAAAGAGAGATTGGATTTCATTCAAAAATTACTGTAGGGGAAGTATTAGAAGAGCTACTCAAATCCCCGCCATAAAATAAGTTATTAGCAGGTTGAAAGGAAGAGTAAATTACTGTTGAATCTTTCAGAAGCAAATAAAGTCTTTCGTAAATCCATAATCAAGGGTTACTTTGAAACGCGTCTTTTGAATCTAGATTTTAAAAAATCAAACATAAAACATCCATCAATACAAGATGACGGTCTTATGCAAACAAATCTTTTACATCTCTTTTTTGATATTGAGACAGGAAGCGATTATCCTGATGGTGATGAATGGTTTATGGCAGAATTCATTTTTCCTTACAACATAAAAATTCCTGATAGCATAAAGGGACCTGATTACTTTAGCACTATTTCAGTCGGAGATGGTAAAAATTTTTGGCGACATAGAGAACTCATTAGATACAAGTATGGTAAATCAAAAAAACTTGAAGAATCACTTGATTTCCTAGAAAAAAAATACAAGGAATTGAATTCCTTGGTAGAACCATTGCAAAAAGATATCAAGTAATAAGTTTCCACTCATTTTCTATGATGAGATATTTTTTATCATTAGAGAATGCAGTATTTAATCTCCATCTATTAGTAGACGTGTCAAACATGTAGATTACATCTGTAATGTTTTGAGGAATTTTTTGGGGATCTAATTGATACTGTAATAATTCTAAAATAAAATCAATTTTTTCTAAAGCGGTATTAAACAAGCGGTGTTCATCAATATCTACAATAAATTTTATATTTGGTTTTCCAGAAAAACGAAGGTAAATTTTGATATGTCTGCCTACTCCTCTACGTCTCTTCATCTCTTTCAATATTCCTTTGACTTTATCCCATCTCATATGACCAAACCATTTGAAAAATTCATCACTAAATTCTAATGGAAAAAATACATCCACCATGGTCGAGTAATCTTCATCTTGCTCTGTCTCAATTTGTTCTACTGCAAACATATCATGTAATAATCCGTATAGTACCTCAACTTCCCAAGGGGAAACTCCATAGTATTTTAAAGATACTACAAGGGCTCCTTGTGCCATCATTTTTAGTAATTAAAAAATCTAATTAAAGGTTCTAAATCGTCTGTAAATATTTCCAGAGATAAAATATACCTATGGTTCCTATGAAAAATACCATGGGTTTCCATGCAAATACAGGGAATTTTGGAGTTGTAAGCTGTACTTTATAATTATCAAGTACTGTGTGAACATACTTTTTTATTCTTTCATTCCAAATCTTGTATTCAATTTGGTGTTTTTTTAGAAGTGTTTCTATTTCATAAAAAACAGGTGTTCTTTGACAGAAAAGGTGTTGCAAATAATCTCTTGAGACTTCAACTTCTGCTTGTATTGCTATAAGTTCTTTTTTCATTTCTAGTAGTCTTACATGCATCTCCCAAGGTTTTTTCAGTTTTAAAGAGAGACCACTTCCAATTTGAAAAGGAATTTTGTGTTCAAACTTTACATGAGTAAAGCCTTCTTTTGAAAAAATTCTTAAAAGTTCATCAACATTTTTTCTGACCACTATAGTAAGCTGCTCTACGCCTACCTTATGATCGACGTTAATTTTATGTCGTACGCCATCAAAAAGAGATATCGTCTTTGGATATCTAGTCAGAAATTCTACCATAGCTTGCGGTCTAATTTTCCTATATTAAAACCCTAGGTGTGTTTATTAGTTGTCTTTAATCCACGAATGTATACACACTGATCGTAGGAAATAGCCATCTCATTTTGACCTATCTTTCTGTCTGTAATTTTTGCGTCTGAATTTTTTATTAAAGCAATGGGAGTGCCGTCTGAACCTTCACCCATCTTGAGGTTTGCAATTGATGCAAGATTGTCTGCTACAGCTTGAAAAGTAACTTTCAAGGGGTTTCCATGTAGATCCTTCTGACCACGAATGTCAGAAAGAGGTTCAATACCGGCGCAAGCAATTGCAACACCCATTGTTCCGACTCTTGCAGGCATCAACCTACTATCTATTATTAATATGCCAATATGGACAGAAAACCTCAAGAAAAATTTGCGGCGTAGCTGCTCTGCAATTTGGTACGAGTCAGTAGGATATAGAATTATTTTTCCTTTAGGGGCATTTGATTTATCTATTCCGGCATTTGGAGCTAAAATATTATCGGATGAAGTAATTACGAATCCAGGAACTCCTCCGAAAATTACATCAGATTCTCTCAAAATAATCTCGGCAATTTTAGGATTAAGATGAAATTTTGTTGCAAGTATTCTTGATTCTCTGGATGGCATGACTTTTTCATATTCGATTAATCTTCCTTGAGAATTTGCAACATATTTGCTTGAAATAATCAGAACATCATCATTTTCTAGTTTAATATTTGATCTTTGTAGTAAATCCACCAAAGTTTCAAATAGATCAAAATTTTGTGTTTTAAGATCTGATTTTATAGTTTGTACCGAAATAGACATGACAGCACTGTCTTTCTTAGACTTTTTAGCCTTCCCCTCCAAACCTTTTAATTTAAAAAACATGCATTTTCTACAGATAGAAATGAACATAACCGAAAAGATACTTGCTAGAGCATCTGGGAAAACAAGCCTATCCCCAGATGATGTAGTTTTTGTAAATGTAGATAAGGTAATGGTACATGATGTTTCAGGACCTGGTGTAATAGCAGTATTTGAGAAACTAAAGAAGAAAGGTATGAAGATAGAGAAACTTTGGGATTCGTCTAAAGTCTGGGTTGCAGAAGATCACTTTGTACCTTCTGTTGACCAGGTATCGGCTCAAAATATAGTATTGTTGTCAGATTTTACAAAACAATTTGGAATCAACAAACATTTCAAATATGGTATGGGTCAGTATGGGATCTGTCACACACTATCTCATGAAGAAGCCATGGTGCTACCAGGCGAAGTTTATGTGGGTGGTGATTCACATACTAATACAACTGGCGCATTAGGTGCTTTTGCAGCAGGTCTTGGTCATACAGATATTGCATATGTGCTCTTAAATGGAAAAATTTGGTTCAAAGTCCCAGAAACGATTTATTTCAAACTAAATGGTAAGCTTCCCAATTATGTTATGGCAAAAGATTTTATTTTAAAAATAATTGGTGACATAGGAACTGACGGTGCAGCTTACAAAACTATGCAATTCGGGGGGGATGGTATTTTAGAAATGTCAATTGAAGAACGACTTACTTTAACAAACATGACAACGGAAGCTGGAGCGAAAAGTGGAATCATTGAACCTGATCAAAAAACAAGTGACTATCTTGCAGTGCGTGGTGTAACAAAATACGATGAAGTACACAGTGATGCAAATGCTCAATATGAAAAGATCTTTGAATATGAAGCATCAGAATTAGAACCCATTGTTGCCAAGCCATTTTCTCCTGAAAATATAGCAGAGGCACGAGACTTGTCAACAACTGCCCTAGACAAAGCGTATATCGGTTCATGCACAGGTGCAAAATATGAAGATTTACAAGCTGTTGCAAGAATACTAAAAGGCAGACAAGTGAAAATTAGAACAGAAGTGTTGCCTGCAGCAATATCTATATTCAGAAAAGCAATGGAGGAAGGACTCATTAAAATTTTCATGGATGCAGGTGCAGTGGTAGGACCACCTACATGTGGAGCTTGTTGCGGTGCGCATATGGGAGTACTGGCCAAAGATGAAGTTTGCATAAGTACTACAAACAGAAATTTCCCAGGAAGGATGGGCCATGTAGAATCAAAAACATATCTGGCATCGCCATTAGTTGTAGCTGCATCTGCAGTTACTGGAAAAATTACTGATCCGAGGGATTTGAAATGAAAGGAGACGTAATAAAATACCAAAGAGACAATATTGATACCGATGTAATAATACCTGGCCCATATCTCAAAATACATGACTATAATGAACTTGCAAAACACGCAATGGAAGGTTTAGATAAAGATTTTCATTCTAAAGTAAAAGAAGGCGATTTCATCGTGGCAGGACGTAATTTTGGATGTGGTTCATCAAGGGAACATGCACCGATTGCACTTGCATATTCTGGAATAAAGGCAGTTTTAGCTTTATCCTTTGCAAGAATATTCTATAGGAATGCAGTTGATGGTGCATTCTTGTTACCAATCGAAATTGATGAGAGCACATACAATAGCATATCTAATGAAGACTCGATTGAAATTGATACAGAAAAAAATGAGATAAAAAATCTTACAAAGAATCAAACCTATACCATGAAACCTTTTTCTGAATTAATTGGAAAGATCATAGCAGTTGGTGGTCTTTTTAATTACAAACCGTAGAAACAATAACACTACGAATAATCAAAATCCCTTCTAACAGTTTTCTCTGTTTATACCATTATATCACGTATCGTATAAGATTCTACTATGCCAAAGACTCTGTTTGAGAAAATTTGGGATTTGCATGTTGTAGTAGAACAAAAAAATGGACCAACACTACTTTATGTTGATCGACATTTAGTACATGAGGTTACATCTCCACAGGCATTTGATGGCTTACGTATGAACAAAAGAAATGTACGAAGACCCGATCTCACATTTGCAACAATGGATCATAATGTTCCAACTAGTGATAGATCTTTACCCATTATTGATCAAATTTCTGCAAAACAGATCAAAGTTTTAGAAAAAAACTGCAAAGATTTTGATATTGAGTTATTTGATATTAATAGCCCAAATCAAGGAATAGTGCATGTAATTGGTCCTGAATTGGGAATAACTCTTCCTGGAACTACAATTGTTTGTGGTGATAGTCACACATCAACGCATGGTGCTTTTGGGGCATTAGCTTTTGGGATAGGTACTAGTGATGTAGAGCATGTATTGGCAACACAATGCATTTGGATGGAAAAACCAAAAACTTTTGAAATTAAAATAGAAGGTAAGAGAAAAAATGAACACGCAGTAACTGCAAAAGATATCATACTCTCAATAATACGACATATTGGTACTGCTGGAGGAGCAGGGACTGTAATAGAATACACTGGTGAGACAATATCTGATCTCACAATGGAACAAAGAATGACCATTTGCAATATGTCTATCGAAGGGGGTGCTAGAGCGGGACTTGTAGCTCCTGATGAAAAAACATTTTCGTATCTAAAGGGAAGAAAGTACATTCCAAAAAATTATGATGAGTTAGTAGATCATTGGTCTGAAAACCTAAAAAGTGACCCTGGGGCTCAATTTGACAAGATCTTTACCTTACATGTGGATACAATATCTCCACAAGTAAGTTGGGGGACAAACCCTGCGATGACTACAGATGTAACAAGCATTGTTCCATTTCCAGAAGAATATGCAAAAGGAAATCAAGATGAGGAAAAAGCAGCTATCAGAGCATTACAATACATGGATCTAAAACCAGGTACGCCAATTACTGACATTTCAGTTGATAGAGTTTTCATTGGCTCTTGTACAAATTCAAGACTGGATGATTTGATTGAAGCATCTAAGATAGTAAAAGGAAAGAAAGTTTCATCAAAGGTAAGGGCGATGATAGTGCCAGGATCTCAACTTGTAAAAAAACAAGCTGAAGAATTAGGATTGGATAAGATATTCAAAGAGGCGAATTTTGAGTGGAGAGAGTCAGGCTGTAGTATGTGTTTGGGAATGAATCCTGACATTTTGGTTGCGGGTGAAAGATGTGCAAGTACATCTAACAGAAACTTTGAAGGAAGGCAAGGCGCTGGTGGTAGAACTCATCTTGTTAGTCCTGTTATGGCTGCAGCAGCTGCATTAGCAGGGCATTTTGTGGATATAAGAGAATTGGATTTGAACTAGATGGAACCATTTAAGACGATCAAAAGTATTGCTACTCCGCTCGACAAAGTTAACGTAGATACTGATCAAATAGTGCCTAAACAGTTCCTCAAACTAGTTCAAAAGACAGGTTTTGGTCAATATCTATTTTATGACTGGAGGTTTACTACAGGCGGTTTACCAAAAGAAGATTTTATTTTAAACAATCCAAAATATCGGGATTCTAAGATACTTTTAACAGGAAAAAACTTTGGTTGTGGTTCAAGCAGAGAACACGCTGTTTGGGCTTTACTTGACTATGGATTTGTAGTAGTTATAGCTCCATCTTTTGCTGACATTTTTTACAATAATTGCTTCAAAAATGGAATTTTGCCAATAAAACTTGATAATAAGAAAATTGAAAGTTTATTCAAAACAAATTCGGAAATAGAAGTTAATTTAGAAAATCAGACAATCATTGTGCCAAATGAAACAATATCATTTGATATCGAAGGTCATAGAAAAAAAACTCTCCTTGAAGGACTCGATGATATATCTATTACCTTACAATATGAAGATAAAATATTACAATATGAAAAATCTCGAATTGTATCCTAGTTCTTCATTTTCCTAATTATTTCTTTTACTGTCACCTTATTTCGTTCTGCTTTATTTGGCGATTCTATGTCTATCCAAAGCGCTTTACCTATGTCAAATGCACTAACGGTTTTTCTTTTTGATAAATCTTGTAAAACATCAAAAGAAAGATTAACTTCATTTTTCCTTTCTTTTTTAGATTTGATTATCTTCAAAATTTTTGTATTTAAAATGTAGATTCCTAGGCATTCTACCATAGGCATAGAAATGATTGGTTTTTCTTGGAATTCTATGATTATATCATCTTTTACTTTTGCGTAGCCTGTCTCTTCTTTTCTATATTTTCTTGTAGCAACGCATGCGATGCTCTCTCTTTGCTTATAGCATTTGTACATCTTGCCGAGATCTATGGCGCAAAAATTATCGACAAACCACAAAATAAAATCTCGTTCCTTTTTTAGGATTGCAGAAAGGTGAGAAAGATCTCCACCTGTACCACTGTTAGAATCTTGAATGAACCTGATCTTTTTACCTTGTATTATTTTTTTATCCTCAAAATATCTTCTTATTTGATTACCTAATCCGTTGTAATCCGCTAGGACTATGATCTCATTGATGAAATCAAAAGATGACACGTACTTTATGATGTGATCTATGAGTGGTTTTCCCTCGATAGGAATCATTGCTTTTGGAAAATAATCTGTAAACGGTTTTCCTCTGGTTCCTCTTCCGCCGGCTAAAATTACAATTTTCAAATTTTATCTATATGACTTTTGTTTTCTTCTTCTAGCGCCAGGCCCACCAAACTTCTTTGGTTCTTTTCTTCGGTCATCTCCACTTAAGAGATGTTTATCGAAATCATTTAGGCGTTTTTTAAGATCTTCTCGTATTGTTTTCGTAAAAGGGTGGTCTTTTGGTTCCTTTTTTGATTTAGTCCAACCAGTTAATGCTCTTGATATTGCTACAGCACTAGCATATGCTTGACCCATAAAGCCTCCTCCATTGACTCTTACAAAAAGATCAATTTTATCTCGCAAATCTCCAGCTATCTCAAGAGGACCAAGTATTACTTCTCTGGCAGTTTCTTGTTGAATCATCTCCACTGGAGTATTATTAATTCTGACTCTTCCCATTCCTTTTGAAATGTGTACATGTGCTCTGGCAGTTTTTCTTGTTGCAAAATAATTTTCTACCTTTACCATTTACTCATGCCACCCAACCATTCTTCCGAGTTCGCCAACACTGGTGTAATATGAAGAAGATCTTCTAATTCTTGCATCTTCAAATTGGGTTTTTGATAGAGATCTAAGTTCATTTGGAACGCCTAAATATACTCTGAGCCTACTGAATGCTACTTTTCCTGAAGATTTGGTTTTTGGAAGCATTCCTCTAACCATCTTAGTTATGATAGTATCTGGTCTTCTTGGATGAAACGGACCAAACTTTGGATTATTGATACTTGCAATCTCAAGAAATTCTCTATATTCCTTTATGATGGATTCTCTACTACCGCTTATCATGATGTTTTCAGAATTAATAATAGCTACTCTGGCGCCTTCAAGAAGAAGTTTTGCTACATGTGAACACAACCTTCCTGCAATCATGTTTGTTCCATCCACTATTATTGTCTGAGGATTTTTTGTTATCGTCTTTGTTTCTGCTTGTTGTTTAGCCAATTATTGTCACACCTTTTCCTGTTGGATGATTTTTGATAAGTTCTGAATAATTCAAAATCTTTCCTCCCTGGTCAAGTATCTTTTGAGCGCCAGAGTTTGAAATAGAAAACGAACAAAGTGTGATTTTATGCGACATGCCACCTGTTCCTAGAACTTTGCCTGGTACAATTATTACATCGCCATCTTTTGTCAATCTGTCTATTTGACTAACATTAACTGTTCTTCTGGCAGAGGATGGTTTCAATGCAAGTTCTGCAAGTCTTGACCATATGGGTGCTTTGTTTTTCTTTGAGGCCTCTTTTAGCTCTTTTGCCATAAGCAATACGACAGCATTAGTCATTTGTATAATTGCCATTTTTAACCCAAATATAATGCATGCTCAGCTAGAGGGCTGAAATTACTTGTTTGAAACCCTCTAATCTTTTTGTAATTTCGTCTATACCAGCAATTACTATCTGAGCTGGAGATAGAGCACCAGCAGTTTCTATAGTCAAGACGTGATCTTCTGGACTTCCACCTTTAGTTAGAACTGAAACAGTAGCAGCATTCCATTTTGCATGCTCTGTGCCTCTTCCCAATCTAGCATATGCCTCAATCTTGATTTTTTGACCGGGGGCAAGCTCCACTATTGGAATTTTATTGCTTACTGGTTTAACTACATCGTCCTCCGATGTAAGTTCAGCCGAAGTAATTGTTCTTGTGGTGTCAGAAGCTCCAGAATCAATCATTAGCATTACTCTGCAATGGGTACAACCAACCTCACTTTTGCAATCACAATTTGTTGGTTCAATAAATCTTATTAGATCTGTTTTAAGTGGTATCATGGCAAGTCTGTGTGCTATGCCCTCATCAGCTAAAACAGAGGAATTTTCAATTATTACAACGTCATCAATAGCAAAAACAGGTACGCCTGTCAGACATATCCTTCTTAACGCGTTGGCGTATTGTAGGGGCATGCCCTTTAACTTTACAACAATTTTTTGCTCATTTTGTTCAACTACTTCAAGAGAAACCAAGTCTTAGGTGAAAAAGTTCTAGTCCAAATAAAAATCTAGCGAGTTTTGGCGTATAGATAAATACCAAAGTTGAATATCCCAAATAATGGTCGATAAGGTAACTGTAGTAAGATTTTCTGTTGAAGGAGAAAAGTTTGAATTGCTTGTAAAACCAGATCCTGCCCTTGAATACAAACTGGGAAAAAGAAAGGACGTATCAACAATTCTTGTTTCAGACGAAATTTATTCTGATTCTAACAAAGGAACACGCGCATCAACTGAAAAATTAATGAAAGCGTTCAAAACTACTGATACTACAGCTATCGCTATCCTCATCCTGCAAAAAGGTGATCTTAACCTAACTACGGATCAAAGACGAAAGATGGTTTTAGAAAAACGTAAACAGATTGTGGATTTTATTGCAAAAACATACGTGGATCCACGTTCACATCTACCGCACCCTCCACTTAGAATAGATCAGGCTATGGACGATGCACGAATATCTATAGATCCTTTCAGAAATACAGACGAACAAACAAAAGATGTTGTAGAACAATTACGATCTATTATCCCGCTCAAATCAGAAAACATGATACTTGAAATTCTGGTGCCAGCACAATTTGCAGCACAATCATATTCTGTTTTAAAATCTTCGGGAACTTTAAAAAAAGAAGAATGGCAATCTAATGGCTCTCTCAAAGTAATACTAGATATACCGGCTGCAGCAAGAGCAAATGTGATAGATAGATTGGGATCGGTAACAAAGGGTTCTGCTTCTATTGAGGTAGCAAAATGATGGAAACAGTAAAAAGAAAATATGTAATTCCTGGGGATACAATAGTAACTGGTCCATTCAGACCAGAACAGAATGTCTATCAAGATGGAGATAGGATTATTTCTACTAGTATTGGTATATCTGAAATTTATGAGAACGCAGTTCGTGTGATACCGCTTTCTGGAATGTACATGCCAAAAACAAATGACTTGATTATTGGAAAAGTTATAGGACATTCTTCACTTTCTTGGGAATTTGACATAAATTCATGTTTTATTGGATTCCTTCCAGCTCAGGATGTATTTGGAAGAGATTATTCCCCAACAAAGGACGAATTAAAAGCACGGCTGGACAAAGGTGATTTAGTAGCTGTTAGAGTTGCCAATTTTGATAGATCTAGAGACCCGCTTCTTACTATACAAGACAGAGATTTGGGTAAAATTGAATCAGGTGAACTGATAACAATTGCTCCAAGTAAGGTTCCGCGACTTATTGGAAAGCGTGGGTCTATGATTCAAACAATTGAGATGGCAACAAAAGCCATTATAACTATTGGTCAAAACGGCCTAATCGTTGTTTCTTGTGAGGATCCAGTTGGATTATTAAAGGCTATAGAAGCTGTGAAGATGGTTGATGCTCAAGCACATACACCGAACTTGACTGAAAGAGTAAAATCCATGCTTGGGGTAGAACTTGGTGAAAATAATGACACAATTAATGAATGAAAATGGAATTAGATGTGATGGTCGAAGTATAGACCAAATAAGAAATGTTTCCATAAAGGTAGGAGTTTTAAAAAATGCTGATGGCTCAGCATACATCGAATTTGGTAAAAACAAAATTCTTGCAGGCGTTTTTGGACCTAGAGACGTACATCCAAAACACATGGCAGATCAAGACAGTGGCATTTTACGATGTAGATATCACATGTCGCCATTTTCTGTAACAGAAAGAAAAAATCCTGCTCCTTCTAGAAGAGAAATTGAAATATCGAAAGTCATCAAAGAAGCTCTTCAACCAGCTGTAATACTCAAAGATTTTCCAAGAACAGTAGTGGATGTATTTATCGAAATTCTACAGGCTGATGGCGGCTCTAGATGCGCTGCACTGGATGCAGCATCCGTCGCACTAGTAGATGCAGGAATACCGATGCGAGATATGGTATCTGCATGTGCTGCAGGAAAGGTTGCAGACAAGATTGTTCTTGATGTAAATGATGAGGAAGACAAAGAGGGGCAAGCAGACATGCCAGTAGCCTACATGCCAAATCTTGGCAAAATCACCCTTATGCAACTTGATGGAATCTTAACTCCTAATGAATACAAAAAATGCCTTGAGACAGCAATTGGTGGATGTAAACAAGTTTATGAAATCCAGAAAAAAGCACTGATGGAAAAATACTTTAAAAACGGAGAAGCATAACAATGACAAGTTCTGTAATCATAGAACAACTAAAAAGAGAAAAGATTCTTGATCTCCTAAATCAAGGAAAACGAATTGATGGAAGAGGATTACACGATCAACGATCACTTTCAATTGAAATTGGAGTAATCCCAAAAGCAAATGGTTCTGCAAGAGTAAAACTAGGCTATACTGAGGTAATTACTGGAGTTAAGATACAACCTGACAAACCTTTCCCAGATCTTGGTGATAAAGGAATTTTGATTTGCACTGCAGAGATACTTCCTTTGGCAGATCCTAAAGCTGAACCTGGTCCACCAGGGGAAGAAGTTATTGAGTTAGCTAGAGTCGTAGATAGGGGTATCAGAGAAACTGAGATGCTTGATCTAAAACAACTTGTCTTAATAAAAGACAAATCTGTAATAGGAATTTTTGTTGATAGTAGTGTGTTAAATACAGACGGAAATCTTTTTGATGCATGTTCTTATGCAGCTGTTGGGGCAATTTTATCATGCACCGTTCCAAAATATGAGATCAAAAATGATGCGCCAGTACTGGTTGAAGGTGTAACTTCGAAACCTCCAACAAAAACAATCCCGGTTTCTGTAACGATGGCGCGAATAGGTGAATATATCATAGTTGATCCAACAGCTGACGAAGAAGCCTGCATGAATGCTAGAATAACAATCACTACTAATTCTGATGGAAACATATGTGCTTTACAAAAAGGAGGCAGTGATGGCTTTACCGTTGAACAACTCTTCAAATGCTCTGAAATCGCGCTTTCAGTAGGAACAAAAATAAGAAAGCAACTTGAGCAACTGATGTAATATGACAAAAGGAAAGAGCGCATCATTGAGGGGACTTGGGGCAAAATACGGTCTTAAACCTCGCAAGAAATTCACTGCAGTTCATAAACTGCTCAAAACAAAAAGAAAATGTAGCGAATGCGGTTCCAGTAAATTTGGTAGAGAAGCTGTAGGAATATGGGCATGTAAGAAATGTGGTTTCAAAGTAGCTGGTTTTGCATATGACGTTAAAATATAGCGCAAAAATAGAAATCTCCGCTGACAAAAAAACTAAATCGATATTTGATTCTCTTCAGACTGACGAAAAATTCTATTCTGAAAACCCAACAAAAACCAAAATGGCATTTAATAAAAAAATTACAATTTTGATTGATGCCCATGAGTTGTCTCATCTAAGGGCAAACCTGAATTCTACATTACGTCTTGTTCAGACAAGTAATGATTCTATTGAATCGGTAAAAATATAAGCAAAACAACTTGTGAATTTACCATGTCTGCAGGTAGTCAACAAATTCCTCCTTGGTTACAGGAACAAGTGGCACGAATGCAAAATTTACAACAAAACCTTCAATCAATTATGGGTCAAAAACAACATCTTGAGATGGAACAACTAGAAACAGAAAGAGCACTAGAAGTACTAAAAAAAGCTACAGATGCTGATGCAGTATTCAAAAGTGCTGGGCCTCTGTTAATAAAATCAACAAAACAAAGTCTGATTACTGAACTTGAAGAGAAAAAAGAACTATCAAACACACGCGTTATAGTATTGTCAAAACAAGAAACAAGAATCAAAGAGAATCTAAAGGAAGTTGAAGATAAGATAAAGACCATGTTACAAGGCCAAACAGGCGGTCAACCGCAAAAAACAGATACTTCCAAATAAAATATTAAGAAATTCTTACATCTTTCCATTAGATGAAACTAGAAGAACTACGTATGATAATAGATGAAAGAGAAAGAAAAAGTGGGATTCCTGATCTTCTACGAGCAGTTGGAATAAAGATTGAACTAACTAACCTTCCAATCGGTGATTATATAGTAGCACCAGAAACTGTTGTAGAAAGAAAAAGCATTCAAGATCTAATCTCTTCTGTTTTTGATGGAAGGCTCTTTGACCAATGCAGCAGACTCAAAGAACATTTTGAACATCCAGCAATTTTGATGGAAGGCAACGTTGACATGATTGATAAAATCACAGAAAACCCACTTGTTTTTTATGGTGCCTTATCATCTATTGCTTTGGATTTTAAAATTCCAATCATCCCAACTCCCAGTGCCTCACATTCTGCGAAATTATTAATCTCAATGTGTGCTAGACAAAATACTAACAAAGGTCCTTTCTTGAAAAAAATAAAAAAATCAAGTGACATTCAACGACAGCAATTATCTGTTTTATGTAGTCTTCCAGGAGTAGGAGAAAAATTGGCGACACGCATGCTAGAAAAATTTGGCTCTCCAAGTAACACACTGAAAGCATCTTACGCCGAACTTACAAAAATACAGGGTTTGGGTGAATCACGTGCTCTTAAAATAAGAAAAATGCTTGATGCCGAAAGTAAACTCAAGAAAAAAATAGATCAAAAAACACTGCACGATATTAATACGTAATTCATGGCAGGAAGAATTCCAAATGCCACATTACTTCCATTTTCATATGGTGTTGGACAAAGTGGATTTATTTTTAAAGATAAAGAGGATATGATAAAACTTTTTGAAGAAAAATAAATCCAAAAAGACAAAGAATTGATCTGCAATGCCCTCTTGGTCATAGAGGTGATAATGTATTTGCTCAACTAAAAATTGCCGGATATGTAATGTACACCTATATGTTGGCTTTATTGCTGACTGGAGTGGTAGAAGACTCCGCCTTACCTAACTTGCGACTCAGTTTATTTCCACAAAGAGGACATTTTGATATTTCTGAAAAAGTCTTCTCGCACCCAGAACAAAAATAGATCCAATTTGCTATACGAGTGATTCCATTTGTCATGACTGGAACTACAGTAAGATTTAGCTTCTTGGCAAGATTTGATACCGCAAAATCATCTGTAACCAGCTCTCCTTTAAGTTGAAGGCATAATGCAATGATTGAAATATCCCCTTTAGAAAGATTTTGAAAATCTCCGGTAGCTTTAGACTTGAAGAGAACTTTTTCTATGTATTTTGACTCTGGAGTCATTATCTCAAGTCTTTTGGTTTCAAGAATCATTTCAATTGCTTTGTGATCTTTTTTGATGTGCTTTATTTCATCAAAAATATCTGTCGTTGTAAAACTTTTTTCGGAAGACGCAAAAGGAATTCCAGCATAAAAAGCACTGGCATCTAAAATTTTAAAAACCAAGTTTACTCATCTGTCGTAAACCCCGCTTTTTTAGTCTTACAAATACTGCAGGTTTCTTGTACTTTCTTATTGTAATCATGTCATCATATCTTGCCGGCTTCACTACTTGAGCATCCATAATTATATTAGAATCGTGAGAATTAACTATCTCAATTTTTTCATCTGGCACCACCAGTGATGGTAATCTGTTTACTGGTGCTACTGGCGTAATTATTAATACATTGAGACTTTCATGCAAGATTGGACCTCCAAGTGAATATGAATGACCTGTAGAACCACTTGGAGTAGATACTATGACCCCATCCATTCGCTGTGTTACTGTGTCATTTTGGAATTTAATCTCAAAAAGAGATGTCTTTGTTAGATTCTGTCTGTTAATGTAAATCTCATTTAATGCAGGAGGATATTCTTGTCCCCTGCACGAAGCTACTACTCTTATCCTCTTATCAAAAAACATGTTATCTGAAAATATCTGCTCTATGGCTGTGTCTATCTGATCCAAAGTTATTTCTGAAAGAATACCTCGATTTCCGCCTACATTAATTGCTAAAAGTGGGACTTCGTTTTCTAAATATCTGAATGCACGAAGTGTTGTACCATCTCCTCCAAGAGTTATGGTAAGATCAAGATTTGTAGCCTTTAATTCTTCTAAAGTCTCTACTTTTTTTGCACCTTCAACTTCTACGGGAGATATTGTAAAAACTTGTGATTTTTTTGCAAGAAGTTTTTTTGCTACTTTCCTTGCCGCATCTTCTGACTCTTTAGAACCCACCTTACTCACGATTACGACTTTATTAAGATCCATGCGAAAAGTATTATTGTAATTTCACTTAAAAATCATCTCATAAAGATCAAGATATAAGTCCCTATCTGCAGTAATTATTTCAAGAAGCATGAATTATGCAAATCCTAATGTTTTAACAGATACCGAATCAGTTTCGAAAAACATCTCAAACAATACGATAAAAATCGTTGAAGTTGATTATGATCCAGAGAATGCATACAAGCAAGGTCACATTCCAGGAGCTAGTTTAATTTGGTGGAAGCGGGACATAAATGATCCAATTACTCGTGATATTGTCAGCAAAAAACAATTTGAAGAATTAATGTCGAGGTGTGGTATAATGCCTGAAAACGAAGTTATCTTATATGGCGATTTTAACAATTGGTTTGCAGCTTTTGTGTTCTGGGTTTTCAAATACTATGGACACAAAAACGTAAAGATAATGAACGGCGGAAGAAAAAAATGGGAAATGGAAAAAAAACAGTATATTAAAGATGAACCACAAATTGCAAAAACAAATTATGTTGCACAACCTTCTGATGAGGGACTGCGAGCCTATCTTTTTGATGTCAAAAGAGCTCTGGACAAACAAGATACGGTCTTAGTGGATGTCAGATCAGCAAAGGAGTATACTGGAGAAATAACAGCTCCTCCAGAATATCCAATGGAGCATGCACAAAGAGGAGGACATATTCCATCTGCAAAAAATATTCCTTGGGCTACCGCCGTGAATGACATAGATGGAACTTTCAAATCAGTAGATGAATTAAAACAGATTTATGAAACAAAACAAGTAACTCCGGATAAAGATGTTATATGTTACTGTAGGATTGGTGAAAGATCTTCTCATACATGGTTTGTTCTAAAATATTTGTTAGGTTATCCGCAAGTCAGGAACTATGATGGTTCATGGACTGAGTGGGGCAATATGATAGGCAATCCTGTTGAAAAGTAATTGACTCAAGAACTTCCTCTGTTGAAACAGGGTATATTCTATTTCATACGTGATAGTACTACATACATAATCATGGAAGATAAAACAAAACGCGGTCTTACTGTTCAAGAACATTCATTGGACGAAAACTACGAAGTTGAAGCGGAAAAAGGGATGATATATGACATGGATGGAATAGGTCATAAAGTGGCCATACGATGGTATTTTCCAAAAAAAGAATTTGATCTTAAAAAAGTTATTGAATTTGCGGAATCAATGGAAACCAGGTATAAAAAATTACGAGATGAGACCTGTCCAGATTATTAAGAAAATTCTTAAACAAACGTAAAAATACGAAATATAGCTCAAAGCGTTTCGAACACCTATAAATACATATTTTCAATCCTATACGGTAGGGTATGGCAATAAACACCCTAACACAATTCCTCTTTAATGTATTCATAACAATAGCAATTCTTGTCACACTTTACACTTTCAATTTTTATTATCTTGTGCTGCTTTCAAGACAACGAAGAAAATATCTTAAGACCGAATTGCTTGGAACTCCTATTGTTACGATACAACTTCCAATATATAATGAAAAATACGTTGCGGCAAGACTAGTTAATGCAGTATGTGCGATGAATTATCCAAAAGAAAGGATGTGCATACAAGTGTTAGATGATTCAGATGATGATACATATGACATTTTGGAAAATCTTGTAAATGACTATCAGAAGAAAGGATTCGATATTTCTCATATTACAAGAGAAAATAGGAAAGGATACAAAGCGGGGGCCCTTCGCAATGCGATGAAATTTGTAAAAGGAAACTTTGTGGCCATTTTTGATGCCGATTTTATTCCACCGCATTGGTTTTTGGAAAAAGCAATTCCATATTTTTCAAAACCTGAGATAGGACTAATTCAATGTAAATGGGGACATGTAAATGAAAAATATTCTGCACTGACACAAGCACAAGCACTCAGTCTTGATTTCCATTTCCTTATTGAACAAAAAGCGAAAAGTAATTCACACCTTTACATGAGCTTTAATGGAACTGCAGGTATTTGGAGAAAAGAATGCATCGAAGATGCAGGTGGATGGCACACTGCAACACTTGTTGAAGATCTAGATCTAAGCTACAGAGCTCAGATGAAAGGTTGGAAATGTCTTTTCTTACCAGATATTGTCGTTGATGCGGAACTTCCTGTACAAATGAATGCGGCAAAAAGGCAGCAATTTCGATGGGCAAAGGGTTCGATACAGTGTGCCATTAAATTACTAGGCGATGTAGCAATAAAAAAAATCCCATTTGACACAAAGATTCAGGCTTTTGTCCAACTAACCAGACACATAGTACATCCACTCATGCTAATTCAATTCTTAATACTTCCAATATTGTTATCTGCAAAGTTCAATCTATATGCTGTTAGTATATTGCCGTTGTTAACAATAGTGGCGTACCTGGCAATGGGACCAGTTGTATACATCATGATAATACGGAACTTGTGGATGCAAAGCTGGAAGTCAAAAACATTGGCGTATCTTTATTTGATATTCTATTCTGCCGGTATGTCAGTAAACAATACTGTTGCAGTCTTTGACGCTCTTCTTGGAAAGAAAAATGAATTTCTTAGAACTCCTAAATATGGAATTGTAAACAATGCTGATGATTGGAGAGATAAAGCGTATAATCTTCCATTCACAAAAACCATACTGCTTGAGATCTTTTTTGGGGTTTATGGTGTATTGGCAATATTCATTGCAATTTTCTCAGGAAATCCTATCTTTGCGCCTTTAATTGGGCTTCAGACATTGGGCTTTTTTTACATTTCATATCTTAGCATATCACATACAACATTTAAAAAGAACAAATCGCAGTCGTTACACAACATAACAAAGGCAGAGAAGATGGCAAATACTTACTACAAACTTGCAATGGTGGGAATAATTGGCTTTATTTCATTTGGAGCTTTTATGGCTTACTACGGATATCAAAACGATGTTTATCCTTTGGATCAATCGCGAGGTCTTTTAGACAGAATTCAACCATCAACAGATACGCAAACAATTATTGAATATCTCAAAACGATCAAAACTCTCCTGCCACAAGATGGAAACCCTGTTTGGATATTTCCAACAGCTACAACAGATTTTGGTTTAATTCAAGATGATCTTGATAATATGATATCAAGTGCAGAAAAGATCTCAACTGTTCCGCAGGATAGTTCTTCTTTTCATACTGGTATGCTAGACATGCATGAAAGAGCAAAGAATCTGAGACTACATCTTTTGGATGCAACTCCTTACATGTACGTGAGTTTTTCAAACATTGTTTTAAGTTCTTTATGGATAGCAGCAATACTTGGAATTTTTGCTATGTTGAAAAGAAAGAAAGACCGTTTAAAATCATACGAAATGTCGGATGAAGTTTAAGCTATTCCCATTTCCTGTCTTACCTCATCAACAGCACGAATTCCAAAAAGATCTCTTACTTGTTCTATTCTAAGAGATTCTTTTACAAGATCATGTCCAAGTTGAGTTATTAAAAGTCTAAATACATCAGTAAATCTTATCTCCCATCTGTCAGCACAATCTAAAATTTTGCTTATACCCCACTGTTTTACCTCTTGAGGAAGTGGTATTTTCTTCTCAGACTCTATTGAAAGTCTGTCAAACAAATTTACCATGTCTACTGTTTGTGATATCATCTTGTCAAGGTCATCCAAAGTACCATACTTTGATTCTGAATGCATGCGAACATTTGATTGAAATTCAGACAAACGCAATAGTCCGATAACTTCTCTTGATGTATTTTGGGCAGTCTTGTGAGTAACACTTCTTAGCTCTTGAAGTTCTTGGTGTATTTCGTGTGCTTTTTTATGAAATTCTGATGTGGCAGATGTATTTCGATTCAGCGATTCCGTCAAATCAGATATTTTTTCATCGATTTGTTTTGTCTTACCCATGACATTTTCCTTAAAATTAGCAAATTCGGTGCTAACGTTTCTAATATCTGCGCCAAATGTCGCAAGAGAGTCAGTTTTTCTGACAAGTGAACCCAATTCTATGCCTACATCTCGAATGTCAGAACTCATATTTACAAGGGAATCTGTTTTTGATGTTACATTTCCAATTTCCTGTTTAATGTTAGTAAGGTTCTCTTCTAATTTAGAAATCTTTTCAGCTTTTGTAAAAACTTCGTCTATCTTCTTTTTTACTTCGTCAAACCCACTAAAACTTTGCAACGATTCTGTCTTAGCAGATACTTTTTTGATTTCATCCTGTATTTTTTCTGTTTTATCAGATACATGCATTATCATCTTTGTATTATTTCTAATTGAATCAAGGCTATCAGCTACGCTTTGCATTACTTTGTTTACATCAGGAAGTGATTCTTGTTTTTCACGGATCTTACTTACTTGTTCTTGAAGACGACCGGTTTGTTCATTGACTCTTGATATCAAATTTGAATGAGCCTTTACCTGACTCAGTCCAGAAAACAGTTTTTGTGTATCTTCTTCAAGAATATTTATCTGTCTTGCATTTCGCTGTATGTGTTCTAAGGCTGAACCAACTGCATCTATCATATTTTTTAGTGAAATGAGGATCTTTTGATTTTCTGCAAAAATCTTTGACATGGATTTAACTTCACTGGCTAGAACTTTTGTTGCATCAGAAATTGAACCCATTTTTTTCAAAACGTCGGAGCTTGAATCTCTTTTTGTCTTAATTGTAATGTCGCGACTAGATTTTTTTGTCACTTTACAATAATGCAAAGCTAACTGATAAAAAAGTTCGTATTTAAAACAGTTTTAGAAAAAATGCCCAGAATTAGTTGTTAACTACTTCTGGATCATGAAGGACTTGGTGGAAAGTTTTTTGGACTAGACCGTTTTCAGTCTCAATGAACTGTTTTGGACAATATTCACATGTTAGCATGAAATACGGTATAATACGGTACTATTAATAATTAGGTAACTGTGTAATGACCTTTGATTAAATTCATGGTCATATACCGTCTGATATCTTTCATAACACAACGAATTCCACTGTAAAATGTGGGTATAACACAGTTTAAGTTGTTTACCAAAGAAAAAGAATTCTTAGATAAAGTATCATTGATGCAATCAGTGTAGTGGCAATCATGTAAGGGAATCCCCTCATAAGGAATGTTCGAAATGATATTGGGTATCCGAATTTTTGAGAAAGTGCTACTGCAATGAGTCCAGCACTTGAACCAATCAACGTACCGTTTCCTCCAAAATCTGCACCAATGGCAAGGGCATACCATAAGGGATTGTGCTCAAAATTAGATATCGAGCTTGCAAAACTTGGATCCATAGATATGTTCTCAATTATGGGTATCATAGTAGCTGTGTATGGAATATTATCTACAAAAGCAGAAACAATGGCCGACATCCAGACCGTCAAAAACATTGTAGATGCAAGATTTCCATCAGTTATTTTGATCGCTTCTTGTGCGAGTATTTCAAGGGCTCCAGACATTTCTACCCCTGCAACAATGACAAATAATCCTGCAAAGAAAATTAGTGTAGTCCACTCTACATGGTGAAATACTTTTTCTGGTTGAATTTTTGTAATTAACAAAAGAACTGCAGCTCCAGCCAACGCTATAATAGAAACTTCTACATTCAAAACTCCATGAAATATAAACAAAACTATTACTGCAAAAAGAACCACAATTGTCTTCTTGAGCAACACTCTATCTTTGATCTCTTTTGTTTCATCCATTTCGTTTAGTCTTTCAATGTGTTCTGGCTTTTGTCTAAGATCCCTTCTAAACATGAATTTGAGTAGTACTAGTGAAATTACAAATGTTATTACAACTTC
>Ga0209431_10000449_pt1 | contig 34297 bp, 30 predicted proteins | sample RifCSP13_3_FD_184021 | JGI IMG/M metagenome (GOLD analysis project Ga0209431, IMG submission 184021) | Soil microbial communities from Rifle, Colorado - Rifle CSP2_sed 13_3 (SPAdes) (version 2) | ecosystem: Environmental > Terrestrial > Deep subsurface > Rock core/Sediment | place: Rifle... | reverse complement strand
TTTGAACCCCCGACATCTTCGATGTAAACGAAGCGCTCTAGCCGCTGAGCTAAGTGTCCCTATTGCGTTGTGCACTCGGAGAGACTCGAACTCTCACGCCTTGCGGCATAGCTCCTCAAGCTATCGCGTATGCCAATTCCGCCACGAGTGCCCGGTGCAGATGAGAGGATTTGAACCTCTACGGACTTTAGGTCCACACGGCCCTGAACCGTGCGCGTCTGCCGTTCCGCCACATCTGCGATTATATCAAAAAACTTCTTCTAGTGACCCTGGGAAGAATCGAACTTCCATCTCGTTCTTAGAAGGAACTTGCTCTATCCGTTGAGCTACAGGGCCAAGTACACGCTATTCTATCATTTCCGAGGCTCAAAATGAAGTTTAGGCAGGCTTTGCGGGTCTGCGGATTTCTCTTCTTTCCTCAATCTCTTTAAATATTTTACAAGGTTCAACAATCATCGGGTCAGCTATCTTGTAATAAATGTTTTTACCCTCTCTTCTTGTAATCACTAGACCGACAAGTCTTAAATACGCAAGGTGTTGCGATGTGTTGGATTTCCTTGTACCCAAAACGTGGGAAAGTTCATTGACCGTAACTTCCTGGTCTTTAACAGTGTTCAGAATCTCTAGCCTCTTGGGGTTAGCCATAACCTTATATAACTCGGCATTTCTTTTGTAGACGTCCTTAGAGTATGGTGACATAACGTTTCTCATGTTCGTAGATTTTAATAATTATACACGAAGATGGCAATAGTCTTACAAAAATCATGTTAAAATTGAATTTGTGAAAAAGTCTGCAGCGCTTATTGTTTTGCTTCTTGGCTTCCTATTTTCCTACAACGATGTTCTGGCGGTGGTTGATCCCCTTTCTGTTCCCAACAACAAAACGGGAATCCACATTTTTAGTGAAAAAGATTTGGAAAGTGCAGCCGCCTTGGTCAACTCATCAGGCGGTGATTGGGGATACGTTACATTTGTTATTACCGAATCCGAGCGTGATCGCGACCGATGGCAGAAGGTTTTTGACCAGATGCGTCGGTTGCACCTCGTTCCTATCGTAAGAATCGCCACCAAGGCCGACGGGGCAGTCTGGCAAAAACCCAAAGATGAGGAAATTAACAATTGGGTGGGCTTTCTGAACTCGTTGAACTGGGTGGTTCAGAATAGATACGTGATTATTGGGAATGAGCCAAATCATTCTGCGGAATGGGGAGGGATATTGGACCCGGCAGGCTACGCCAAATACCTCAAGCTATTCTCAATGAAATTAAGGGAGGCTTCTGGCGATTTTTTCATTCTCCCTGCAGCACTGGATGCCTCGGCCGCAAACTTAAAAGATTCCATGGATGAGGGTAGATATTTAAGAAAAATGCTTGAAACGGATCCTTTAATCTTTGATTCCATAGATGGATGGAATTCCCACTCTTACCCCAACCCTCATTTTTCGGGAAAAGAAACCGATATCGGCCGGGGAACCATTAGAACGTTTGACTGGGAATTAACGTATTTGAAAACCCTGAACGTACAAAGGAATCTGCCCGTATTTATCACTGAAACTGGATGGTCGAATAAAGCGTTTTCCGAAGACCAAATTGGGAGTAAGTTTGTTTACGCGTTTGAGCATGTTTGGGACGATCCCCGAATTGTAGCCGTAACCTCTTTTATCCTTTCTTACCCCAATCCCCCGTTTGATTTTCTGTCCTGGCAGAAATCCGACGGGTCATTTTACTCTTTTTTTGGTAAAGTTGCTGGAATTTCAAAGCAAGCGGGAGATCCTGAACGTCTCGAAAGCGGTCAAATTGTCGCAGCTTTTGCACAGCCGTTAATTCTACACGGATCAGACTTTGTTGGAGCGATATTAGCCAAAAATACGGGCCAATCCATATGGGGCCCGTCGGCCAACTCCGTTAAAGGCGAAAACGCAGCGGTGCGATTTACTAATTATTTATTTCTTGATATAGAACCGGGTAAGCTTGGACTTATCCTTTTTAAGTCAAAAGCCCCCGAAAGCGAAGGGCTTTTTACCCAGGCAGTCTACCTTTCCGGGAAAAAAGGCCAAAGAATTACTAACAATTTTCCAATCGAGGCGTATGTGACCAGAGTCGATTTGTCGCAAATTCAGGACTTTTTTGCTAGAATATTGGGGTCCGTTCGTTAAACACCCAGGGCCCATAGCTCAGTGGTAGAGCAGATTCCTCTTAAGAATAAGGTCGAAGGTTCGAATCCTTCTGGGCTCACTTTTTGGTTGAGTATCGTGTCCAGATACCGGTTGAAAGAGTGCGTTGGGCCGATTTTTCCTCAATGGTAAGCTCTCCCGAGTCGATGTTTCCTGCCAATGTGCCGAAGTGGTCCGCAAGGGCGTTTTGAAGGGTTGTTGGGGATGTCGAAACCGCATAGGCGTTGACAAGGATAAAAAGAGGATCGGGAGAAAGAATTTTCTTGCAGTTTTCAAGGAGTTTGGGAAAGTCACTAGCGAAACTCCATGGCCTTCCTGTCGGCCCGTGACCGTAGACGGGTGGATCCATCACGATTGCGTCGTAGGTGACTCCCCGCTTGGCTTCCCTTTGGGTAAAAACAAGGGCATCATCAATAATCCATCTTATGGGAGCGTCGGCTAGACCGTTAAGTTCTCTGTTTTCATTTGCCCAGGAAACGGCGGGTTTGCTTGCATCAACATGCGTCACATGGGATCCCGCATGGGCAGCAAACATGGTGGAAGCGCCCGTATAGGCGAAGAGGTTGAGCAGTTTTACCGGTCTGCTAGCCTCTTTTATGGCTTTTGTTATAAATTCCCATTGCCATGATTGCTCAGGAAAAATTCCGGTGTGTTTGAAAGGCGTGAGTTTTAGCCAAAATTTTAAATTGTTTACGGAAATCTGCCATTTTTCGGTCATGCGTGACTTCTTGGTCCAACCTTTATTGAAAGTGGCATCCGCCTTTTGCCATTCGGAGAGTGGAAGTGCTTTTTTCCACAGCACCTCGGGATCCGGCCTGTCCAACACATATTTCCCGAATCTCTCAAGCCTCCTCCCCTCGCCACTATCGATTAATTCGTAGTCAATCATTGGATAAATCTTATTTGCATTCCGTCGATTACTTTGGTGGAAAATGAAACTTCCTGCCCGGGAAACCTTGCTCCCGCACCCCAGATTCTAACAGTTTTCTGTTTTGCGGAGAAATCGCTCCCTATTCTTTCGGCAAGTTCTTTAAGGCTCTGGCTCTGTTTCATGACAATAGGATTAGAGAAATCAGGCTTGTTTTCTGGTTTTATCAGATATACCGTCACAAATTTTAACGCCCTCCATATTTCCTCAATGAGAAACGAAATTCCGATTCCTTTTTCCGCGCTAATGGGAATTACATCACCAGAAAGCGAAGCGTTCTTTATTTCGTCAACTTTATTTACAACAAAAAGGGAAGGAATATAAACCCGGTTTTCGGAGAATGCGTCAAAAAGACTCTCAAAGGAAACCTTTTCTTTAAGTGTAACAGTTCCGTTTTTTATACCGTATTCGCGGGCAATTTCCTTAATTGTTTCTTTGTCTAGGTCTTGCTTTATGTTTGACGCTATATCAAGCCCGCCTTCGGCTTTTCTTTCGACAATTACGTCTGGTTTTGATTTGTTGAGCCGGATTCCTGCATCCTCAAGTTCCTGCGTCATTTTGGAGATGATGTTAAGTCGCGAAGTGTCGGTCATTAGCAAAAGAAGATCCGCACCTCGGGCAACTGAAAGGACCTCCTTTCCTCTTCCTTTTCCTTTTGAAGCACCTTCAATAAGCCCTGGTATGTCAAGAATTTGAATATAGGCTTCCTTGTACTTTAGCATTCCGGGAATTACGGTCACCGTTGTAAATGCGTAGGGGGCAACTTTGCTTTCTGCATTTGTAAGGGCATTTATCAGGGTTGACTTGCCGGCCGAAGGGGGCCCGACGAGAACAACCGTAGCATCCCCCTGTTTTTTGACATGGAATCCATTTCCCCCGCCCCCGCCCTTTGATCCCATTTCGACTTCCTTTTCTCTAAGGCGGGCAATTTTTGCGCGCATTGAACCAATAAAACCATTCGTAGCTTTATGGTGCGGCGTCTTTCTTAAGACCTCTTCGATCTGTTCAATTTGTTCTTCAATAGAAAGCATAAGGCATCAAATTTGCTATAATTATACCGCATACAAGAAGAAAGGCTAAAATTCGGCCAATTTGCTTTGAGCTCTTAAAAAACTAAACACTAAGCGCCTATAGCTCAACGGATAGAGCACTTGTCTTCGGAACAAGGGATGGGAGTTCGATTCTCTCTAGGCGCACACCACTAACCACACCCACCTAGCCGTAAACTATCCACAACTATCTAAAAAGGACCCCTTTCAAGCCCAGGCTCATCTTATCGTTTTCTTGAATTTCCCTGTTTTCCAGAGTCCGTACTGGAATATATTGGCCAAAAGTGCAAGGAAAACCAGCCAGACGAAGCTTGTGGCCCCAAACCCAAAGGTTGAGGCAAATCTCGCCGTAATCCAAAGGCCAAAGAAATTGGCAAGGAAATAAAAACCGAACTTAATAAGCTTGCTTTTTGTCTTAAATTTATCACCAATGATTGGGTCCGACGCCCAAACAAGAAAGGTCCAAACTAACCCGGCAACGACAGCGGCCCAAATAACAGAAAGGTTCTTGTTGCCTAAAACAAAATAAAAAGGATAAAGCAACGATCCTACATAAAGCAATATAGAATCAAGAACCCAAAAAGTGACAAAGGGCCAAAGTAGTTTTTTAATATAAATCACCCTCTTTCCTATATTCAGATTAGAAGAAACCGGAGTGTCTTGTCAATATTGGTCGGGGACCCGGGAATTGGACCCGGTGCCTCCCGCTCCCAAAGCGGGCATTCTACCGTCGAACTCGTCCCCGAAACGTTTTTGGCTCGGTTAAATGATACCACAGGCGAAGCTAAAATTCTGGTAAGGCAACAAAAGTACTAATAAATACCAACTTATGAAATTCTCCTATCGATCTATATGGACTGATGTTATCGGATGAATTTCCAGCCAATTATGATGCCAAGTATCATAAACCAAACTTCCGCTCATTTGAACATGATCACCAACCTGCACACCGAAATTCTGTAGTTCCCCGTCAACAGGTATTGCTTCTGTTACCAATGCCGACTTCTGAAACTGTATATTTGCCCCAAATAACCGATTGTCAGTAATTCCTTCATATCCTTGATCTGGCAAAAGCAAGATATGGTCATCGCCGTCTGTTTCATGTTCAATCTCAATTATTGTTCCGGAAACAGAAACACACGGATCAATCAGTACTAGCCTGGCCGGTGTATAAACGTCTTCCCAAAGGGTCGCATCACAGCTTTCCGTATGATATGGCGAAACCTGCCTGATCGACCCTGAGGTTGAAGCAAGAAAAGCAAGTGAAAAAGTCAATGCCACCCTCCTTCCCATCATTTCTAAACGGTTCATATATTGGAGGCAGATGTGCAGAGGGCGAGACTCGAACTCGCACGAAGATTTTACCTTCGCGGGCTCTTAAGGCCCGTGTGTCTACCATTCCACCACCTCGGCAACAGTCCTATTTTATCAAATTGGTAGTTCGATTGTATTATCTAGTGAAGATGGCTTTTGATTTTAAGGATGACTTCATCAAGGGATATGCTTGCCTTGACGATGTAGTCTACGGCTCCGATATCAAGGGCGGTCTTTTGCTCGGTGTCCAAGTTGGTTAGAACAATAACGGGTACTTCTTTAAGAACTGGGTTTGCCTTAATTTGCTCCAGTACGTCGAATCCATTCACGCCTCCTGGGAGCATGATGTCAATAAGAATAAGGTCATATTTTTCAGATTTTATTTTGGAAAATGCTTGCTGGCCATTTAGAGCTTGATCGACATTTAGGCCTGCAGCCACAAGCTTTTCCTTTAGAATATCTTGAAGCTTTGTGTCGTCCTCCACAATTAGTAATTTTTTGATCGAATTATTATTGTTCTCCATTTTTATTTTAATTACCTAACGGTAAGCTTACCCAGAACGTTGTTCCTTTTCCTTCCTCGGATTCAAAAGAAATTTTTCCTTTAAGCTTGTCGACTACTGCTTTGACAAGATAAAGTCCCAGTCCAGTTCCCTCTGGATAAGTTCTTTTTACATTATCAGCCCTAAAAAGTTTTGTAAATACCAATTTCTTTTGAGACTCCGGAATACCAATTCCCGTATCCTTAAGTTCAATATCGAGGCTGTCGTTGGTTTTTACGACAATAAGGGAGAGCCGGCCAAGGTCTGCGGTGTACTTTATGGAATTACCGACCAAGTTTTCAAGAATAATTCTTAATAAATTGGGATCTATGAGGGCTGTTATATTTTGGGGGTGGTATTTTTTCGTAATTTTTATTCCTCGCACCTGGATATCGGGAAAACTGCTTATTACGTCATCGGCTAAAGCCACAACGTTCACGCTTTCCCTTTTTTCGGCGATTGTTCCCAGTTCAACCTTAGAAACGTTAAGAAGAAGATTCACAAGCGAAGTCATTTTAAGTACGGAGGAATAAATTGCGCCAACGTACTCTTTGGCCTTTGATCCTCTGGGAAAAGGTGTACTTTCGAGGCTTTCGGTATACCACCTGATGCTTCCCAGGGGGCTTCTCAATTCATGTGCGGCCATTGAGACAAAGTCCATTCTAATCGAGTCAAGTTTCAAGTGTTCAGTCACGTCCCTTTCGATACCCACGAAAAATTGAGGTTCTCCTCTTTTATTTAAGATCGGAGTAAGGGCAATTTCGGCAGTATAAGATTCACCGTTTTTCCTCTTATTGGTTATTTGGGTAGCGAAAGTATTTTTGTCTACGCTTATGGTGTGCCAGAGCTTCTTATAAAACCCATCGGGCATTTGTCCTCCCCAAAGGGCCGGCGTTCTTCCCATCATTTCCGCCTTTGAATACCCCGTAATCTTCTCAGCCGCATCATTGGCGTAGAGTATGTGACCTTTTGAGTCAGTTATTATTATGTGATCCGACGCGTTTTCGACAGCAAGCCGGTATTTTTCAAGGTCGCTATTGATGAGCTCCAAGTCTTCGGTGAATTTTTTGGCTCCCTCGGTCATGGCTGCAAGCACAAGCGAGGTTATTCCGTACACGGCGGTTGAAAGTTGGAGGATTGTAAGCCCAAATTCTTCGGGTTTCCCCTGGAGAAAAGGACTGTCGGGTGAGGCAAATCCCCAAATTGAAGTTATAGCGATAATCGCAGTGACCCAGGTGGCGCCAGGCACACCGAAGTCAAAAGCCGCCCATATAATAAAAGGGAATATGACATAGCGGACTGGGTAGTTTGCGAGCAGGGGGGAAATAAACCCAGTAAAAGCGAATATGCTTACGAGTGTGGTGGAAAGAACGAGAAAAATCGCCCTTAAAATTCTTACAACACCGAATTTCAGATACTTGTAATTAGAATAAGCCAAAATTAGCGGTCCGAAGATAACTGCTCCAGTTGCATCCCCCAGCCACCAAGTGAGCCAGGTGGGCCAATAGTTGTTCCAACCTATTGTTCCGCCGTAGCCAAGGGTTGTTGTACCTATTGTGGCACTAACAAGAGTGGAGACAAGTGAAGCCCAAAAGATAAATTTCAGAATATCGCCTACGTGGTGAAAGTCTTTATCAAATTTAACCATGCTGAGAAGATACAAAGCCAAAAGGGCTTCAAGGGTGTTTCCGACAGCAATTGCGGCTGCTATGGGGAAGGTTTCGTTTGTTGTGATATTTGCGGCAAATGCACCAATCAGAACTGCCGGCCAATGCTTGCCTCCAAGAAGGAGAAGCGAAGCAATCGCAATTCCCGTGGGCGGCCAGACCAAAGTCACCTGCTTAACCCCAAAAGCGAAAGAAAGGCCAAGTTTAGCAAAAATATAGTAAGCTACGGCTATTAAGAACAACCTTAAAAGATATCGTGGATTACGAAAATTGTGTAAAAATTCTACAATTTTATCCTTAAACATACTATTTTTACTCTTGCATTTTTAGGCAAACTTTGCAAGACGTTTAGCGGTCTTGGTTGATAGTTTATAAAAATGGTAAAATACTAGGTTAGAAAGCGCGGGTATAGTTGATCGGCGCAACGACTCCCTTCCAAGGAGTAAAAAGGGGTTCGACTCCCCTTACCCGCTCATAAAAGAAGTTATATTCCTCGGAGAAACTGATTAATCTTTTTTACTGCGGCGGAGTTATTATTCTGGCTTTCAAGCAAGGTTCCTTTTCCGTCAGTTTTTGTGTATGAAAATAGTCTATAACCGGAGGAGGATTGAATTAGGGCAACCGTCTCGTTTTCTTCGGTCTCATCCGTCGTTGAGATGGTAATTTCGCTTGCAGATGGATTTTTACCCATTCGCAAACTAAAAACGCTGAGCTGTCCCTTAAAAACAATCGGTTCGCTAACGGTATCTAACGCTCCATCGTTGGTAAGAAAGGTTTCTACAAGTGTTTCTCTGAAGTCCTTGTTTGCAGAAAGTCTATCTAGAGCTCTGCAATAAAGAGAGCTAAAGCTTTCTTTTACGGATTCGTCGTTTTGGGGGATGCCTGTCTGTTCTGTTAACATTTCAGGGCGATTGTACCGCTTAATATGCTTAAGGTCAAATTACTGGGCTTTCGTGGTTCCGATAATGACAACTACGTCGTAATCAGAGTCGTCACTAAGGGTAACGGTCTTCCCCAGCGAGTAGGTATCAGAAAGTGCGTCGGAAAGCATGCTGACGAATGCCTTGGGAACATCCGACTTTGCCTGGATAATGCTGTCCGTATAGTCGTAGGTTGATGCGTTTCCGGTGCTTTCGACATTAAACCCGGCTTTTGTAAGGATGCTTTTGGCTTCATTTGCCGCCCCGGGAACTCCGGATCCGTTTTCAATACGTATGGAATACTTTTGAATCTCGGCCTTCGAAAGAGGTGTTGGGGAAGGTTCTTCGGAGGGGGATGTTGACACAACCGGAGTCGGGGTAGGTTCTTCCGCGATTCCTTTGTTTATCCCTTTTTGGTAAAAAACTATTCCTCCAAGGAGACCCCCCAAAAGAAAAATCCCAGGAATAATAATCCAGAGGATGGGGTTTGATTGTCTGGGGGCTCCGGTCGTTGGGATATTTGTGTGTATATCGTGAAGGTGTTTTTCTTCGGCGTGTATTTCCTCCTCAATCTCCTCTTTTGGGGGTTCCGGAATACTTTCGGGTTCAGGAGCATCCATTTCCGGCTCTGTGTGGGTCTCTTCGTGTTTTATTTCTTCTTCTTCCTTTTCCAGTTCAGTTGAACTTACGACCTCCTCCGCTTTCGGCGATTCAACCTCCTCAACTACCAGCTTTTTCCTTTCTTTGGTATCCTTTTTCGGCACTAAAGAAATTATAGCAGATATTAAGGCTATGCAAGAAGAACTTTTTCTTTTGTAATTAATGATCATGGTATATAATCGCGTTCGCCCAAGCACATTAACCAATAAAAAGGAGGAAGTCAGATGAAGTCGACCAGAAACGTTGTGGTTCTTCTTATCATGGCTGTGGTCCTTGTATTCCTGGCCAAGTTCGGTGGAATCGATGTCGGGGAGTTTTTGCCTGAAGTTGCCGTTCCTACGGAGTCCCCAGTCCCTGGGATTACACCGGAGACCGGAGGGGATCAAGGCGAGTATTTCAGGGCCTATTTCACCAAACCGCCAGAGGAGGGGCCGGGAATCGAGCAGCATCTAATCGAACTAGTCGGTTCCGCAGAGGTCAGCGTTCATGTGGCTTCATATGAAATGGACCTTGAGAGTGTTGCGGATGCTTTGATTGCCGCTCACGATCGAGGCCTTGACGTGAAGCTCGTCTATGACAACGAGATGGTGGACGATGAAGGTAAGGAGTTGGTCCTGGCTCGTCTTAAGGCCGCCGGGATCCCCATGGTTCCCGATGAACGGTCCGCGTTCATGCACAACAAGTTTTTCGTGATTGACGGGAAAACGGTATGGACCGGCTCGTTCAATTACACGGAGAACGCGTCGCAGAAAAACAACGAGAACGCGGTCGTCTTTTTCGTTCCGGAACTTGCGGCAAACTATGAAAGGGAGTTTGCCGAACTGTTTGCCGGAGAATTCGGGCCGACTTCAACGTCAGATACTCCCTATCCCACCTTCTCTTTTGCCGGAATACCGATTGAGAACTATTTTGCACCAGAGGACGGGGTCTTGGGGAAAGTGATTGCCGCCGTCAAGGGTGCAAGGTACTCCGTTGATTTTCTGGCCTTCTCGTTTACCGATGCCGATCTGGGGTATACGGTTTCCGAGCTGGTGATGGAGGAGGATATCGCACTCCGTGGAGTCTTCGAGTCGCGGGGAAACATGGAGTATTCGGTCTGCCCGTACCTCATGTCCCGCAGAGGGAACATTCCAGGGTCGGGCACAATCGATCTCAGGCTTGATGGCAACCCTGCCACAATGCACGAGAAGGTGATGGTTGTCGACGGGGAGACCGTCATATTCGGGTCTTTCAACTTCAGCAGGAACGCTGAGGAAAGTAACGATGAAAACTTGCTCATCGTCCATGACCCGGATTTGGCGGCTCTGTTTACCGCCGAGTTTGAGAAAGTGTATAGCCAGGGAGTCGTTCCTGACGCCAACTGTAAGTCGCAGTGAAGCTTGAGCTATGGGCTCGTCTTTTATCCGCAAGGAGAAAAGGACGGGCCCTGTTTTTTGTGTGATTGAGATTATTTATTCGGTAAATTTGAAGGTGGAGAGGATTTGATCAAAAGTTTGTTTATAAACCTCGTCTAGTAGTGAATAATAAAAATATCGGTTTTTCAAAGGAATAACTATAGACGTATGGATATCTCCTTTTGATGCGCCAGGGGCTTCTAGTAGTTGTGTACTCTCATAAAGGTAGGCAGTTTTACCGTCGATTTCGACAGTAGATTTCACTACCGTTGAGTATTCGCTCGAGATTAAACTAGGTTCTACTTCATAGATATTAATTAGAGATATTAGAAACTTTCCACCACCAAAACCCCCTCCCTTTGCCATCTCGCTAACTTTTTCTACATCTGGTAAAGGTGCCAACATAAGAGCACCCCCAACATCTAGAATTCCCCAATCGTTAGGGTATCTAAATAAGAATTCTCCGACTTCATCTGTATACGTTTTCCAGTTCTCAGTTGGGTCAGGTGAAGCAGAGGTTGTAGGAACAGGGCTGGAAGAACTAGGTTCTTGGAAGGAAGTTTGGGATGGTGATTTATAGAAGGCACCGAAATATACAAGGAGCCCCAAGCCGCCAATAGCAAGAAGAATAATAATAGGTGCAAATCCTTTTTGTCTCACAATTCAGTATTTACTAGTATAAAATTATAGTCAAACTGGGGATAATTTGGGTGGCTGATGGGATTCGAACCCACAACCCCTGCCTCCACAGGGCAGTGCTCTAACCATTGAGCTACAGCCACCAGGTACTCGCTATTTTACCATTTACGCGGGTTCTGGTAAAATAACTCCGTGATTGATTTTGTTAAAAGAAATCTTACCTTTATCGCGGTTGTTTTGGGAACCATTATTCTTTTGGTCGGAGGGGTATTTCTTTTTTCGGGAGGATCCACTCCTAAAACTTTAAACGAGAATCTTTTAATAGGCGAGAAAAGTTACCAGACTGCACCTGGGGCACCGGTTGCTTTGGTTGAATTCGGAGACTTTCAGTGTCCCGCGTGCGCCGCATACAACCCGCTTGTTAAACAGATCCTTTCGGAATTCGACGGTAAAGTTAATTTTGTGTTTAGGCACTATCCTCTGCCCCAGCACAACAACGCCTATATAAGTAGCTATGCTTATGAGGCCGCAGGTATTCAACGAAAGAACCTTGAGATGGCAGACTTGCTTTATGAGAAGCAGAGCGAGTGGTCGGATGCAACTGACGTCAAAACTATTTTCGGGGGTTATGCAAAAATATTGGGTTTGAATGTAGAAAAGTTTTTATCTGATATAGATTCCTCCGCAGTTAAGGACAAGGTGGCCTCTGATTATGCTGATGGAAGGGCCATTGGGATAAACTCGACTCCTACTTTTTATCTTAACGGTGTAAAGATTGCCAAGGTTGGCAGCCTTGAGGCTTTAAGGGCTCTTATTCAGGATGCACTGAACAAAAATCCCATTCCTGAAGGGAAGGATGAAGAATCTTATCACGTTCACTTTGACCTTGCCGTCTTTGTTTCCGGGAGTCGTATAGATTTCAGCCAGGCCAAGTATCAGGAAAGCGAGGACAATCCTTTAGATAGCGACATCCATTTCCACGATGGAAACGGAAAGGTTGTTCATGTTCACAAAAAAGGAATTCCTCTTTCCCGGCTTTTTGACTCTTTTAATCTAACGCTTTCCAAAGGCGTTGTTTCCTATGTAAATGGGGTGAAAAATACGGATATATTGGCTTACGTACCCGTTGACTTGGATAGAATTGTTATTGGTGGGGGGACTGATTCTGTAAGTAACGACGCCTGCATTTATTCCGAAAAGTGCCCTGAAAGAGGAACCCCTCCTCCAGAAGAATGTGTGGGCGGGATAGGTACGGGCTGCGAAGAGTAGCTACTTCCTTTCTATATTGTAGGTGGTCGGGTAAAAAAGGAATACTGCCGGAGAATCTTCAACCAGGTATCTTTGAAAATCAAAATAAATCTGCTTCCTTGTCTCCTTGTTTATCTCCGTTCTGCCGTCCTCAAGAAGTTTGTCTATTCTGGGGTTTGAGTAGCGGGTAATGTTGGTTGATATCTGAGTAGAGTGCCACATTGAGTATTGGTCCGGGTCCTCGGGGGTATCGAAAATGGCCAAAAGGGCTTCAAAGTCATTGGGAATTGTTCCCGCAACAACGAGATTAACAACAAGTCCCGCTTCTTCCCAGTTCTTTTTTATGGATTCCGCTTGGGAAAGAAGAGTCGGGGTAGCGTTTAGATTAACGGTTAGCACTTCGGTATTTTGGGCATCTTTTATTTCATCTATCATGCTTTTTGCTTTTTTAGGGTCGTAGTCGTAAGGCTTGACTTGGGGGTTAAATGCCCAGGAATCAACGGATATGGGACCTATTGCCCTGGTTCCTCCAAGCGTTTCCTTGTCAACCGCGTAAGCAAGGGCCTGCCTTAAGGATTTATCGGCAAGTTTATCGTTTGTGGTATTAAGGAAGACCGCTACATAGCCTCCGGTTTCAACTTCTTTCGTCTCGTTTAAAAGCGGCCAGGAGTCAATCGGTTTAGGGTCGAATATTCCTTCGATATTGTCAATTTTGCCAAGTTTGAATGCAAGTTTTGTTTGTTCCTCAGTCGGGTAAAACCTGTAAATTTTAATTCCTTTTTTGGGGTGGCTTATCGTTATTTCGTCAACAAAAGAGCCTGCCAAAGAAAGGTTTTTAACTTTCCACTCCCCGCTTCCCAAAAGTCCTGTTTTAAATGTGGGGCGGGAAACGATTGACGGAAAAGCCGAGTATGGGTTTTGCAGCTTAAAGATAATGGTTTGGGCATCGGGGCGCGTTATTTCAACATCTGAAAATGCGTAAGAAATGCCTGAACTGGTTACGGGTTTGCCGTCTTGCCAGCTTGCCCCGCCTTTAAGATAAAAAGTCCATGTTTTTCCTTTATCGGTTGTTTCCCAGGAAGATGCCAAATCAGGAACGACGTTGCCGTCTTCCTCAAGCCTGGTTAAGCCTTGTCCGACCATTCCCAAAATAGAGGTTGGTAGTGTGGTTGGGGTATATCTTCCCGTTATTCCTATCTTTTCTCTGGATTTTGAGGGAAAAATCAAACCCAAAAGAAAGAAGGAAGCTATTCCCAAAAGAATTCCGGAAAGAAGAAGAACCTTAAAACGCGAAGCGAATGCAACAGCAAGGCGCAGGATGTATCGGAGTCTGGCAATCATTGCGAATTAAAAAACCAACCTCAAAACGGATACAAGGATAAAAATAAATACGAAGACGAAGGTAAGTTTAAATACCAGCTTTTCGAGTCCTCGTCTGGAAAACGAAGTTCCCCCACTGGCCCCGAATGTTCTCCCCAAGCCCGTTCCCCTAGCCTGCATTAGAATTAGACCGATAAGTACCACCGAGGCGATTATCTGGATAATGGTTAAGGCTTGGTTCACAACTTCAAATTATACCCCAAGTCATTTGAATATCCAATAAACCAGCGAGGAGACAAGGGAGATAAGGAAGGAAAAAGCAACGAATGCCAAAGGGCCGGTAAGTGAAATTGCAGGAATGCCTATCCAAGCCGAGGAGGCACCGGCAAAGTAAAAGTTTGTAAGTTTAAAACCCGGAACGACAATTGTCACAAGATAGAGCGAAATTGCCGAGGCCACCCATTTAAATAGACCAAAGGTAATAAGGTTCAAAGGCAAAAGTAAAACGCCTATTATCGGGCGGGCGATAAGGGTTGTTGCCATTAGGCCAAGACCGGCTAAAAGAAGTGTTCTGGTTCCGTCTGCGAATGTGATCCCCGAGACGACTAAAGAAATAAGGTAAAGAGAAACGGTATCTATGATGAAATGCTTAAGCAGGGTTTTCACTCTAACTTAAGTATAGGCAGATAACCTCGCGATTTTCAAATTTTGCTATTTTGACATCGGACTGTATAATATAGGACGTTTCTGCCGGCGGAATGCTGCCGGTTTTTTGTTAGTCGCTCGTTAACATGGCAAAGGAGGCCAAAAATGTTTGCAACTGCTTTGGTTGGAACCCTTATCTGTATGCTGTTTCTGGTCCTGCCGCTTTTCTTCGTGGCCGACAAGGCCCGGGAGAATTTCGGCTGGGTGGGTCGCTGGGTCGCGGGGATGTTTATCGTCACTCTTGTCGTCAACATCCTCTACGTTTACCTTGCGCTACCGCCCATGGTTGGACCTCTCGGCGGCTACCAATGGTTTTGGTTTATGCTTCTCATCAATGCCGTCATCACCGGTTTCTACGCCATGATGCATATCGATGCCGGCAGGTATAGAGAAGCGGATACAGGTTATATTGCAGGGGCGTCGGCCATAGCATCGGGTATTGGGATTCTGGCCATCGGGCTGGTCTGGATGCTCATCGCGATATTCACGACCTGGGGATCGCCAAACGCGAAGGCGCTTGCCGCCTATCCCCAACTCACTGTTTCCGAAAGCCCTTACCCTGAGGCCGACACAAACCACACCGTGATCGTGTCAGAGGCCATCGCAAGGTTCAAGGGTGGCCAGGTAATCGCCGCAAGCGGTGAAAACCTGGGATCAAGGTACCATGCAGAGGACTACACTCTGCTATCGGTGCGAGGGCATATGTATTACGTAGCGGCCCTCGTCTACAACAACGTCTTCGCGAATCTGGAGAATCCGGAATCGCCGGGGCTGGTTGTCGTGGATGCGGAAGATCCGAATGTAGACGCGCGGTTGTCAATGGAGCACAAGCTCCGCTACATTCCCTGGGCCCTGTTCAATCAGGACTTAAGCAGGCACATCTACCTTTCGGGGTATGATGGTTATCGTCTCATCGACCCGACTTTGGAAGTCGACGATGAGTGGCGGCCGTACTTCACCGTCGACGTTAGCTCCTATGTGCGGGGTGTGACCGGAATTAAGGTCGAGGGAGTACTTCTCGTCGATTCGCAAACGGGAGAAATAACCCGTTACGAGATTGGCAAGGAGCCGGTCTGGGTCGACAGGGTCATTCCCGCCAGTGCAGTGGAAGAGTACATTTACTGGTGGGGTAAGTGGCATGCAGCCCCCTGGTTCAATCTGTCTGGGCGGGATGCCGAAGAGTCAGCGTCTGACATGCCGGCCTTGGTCTATAACCGTGCGGACGGTTACCCGGCTTGGCAGTTCGTCATGACGTCATCCTCATCGATGGACCATTCTTCAACGAAGGTGATCCTCTTTGACACCAAGCTGAACCGAGGCACCATTTACACCAAGGACTCTGGGCTCGCGGTACCTCCTGATGTGACCCATGCATTCGCGAGCAATCCGGGAAACATCAAGAACTACGAGGTGGCCGAACCGGTACTGTTTAACTTCTTCGGCCGGCTGACCTGGATGACCACTTTCCAAAGCCCTGCATCGGACCCCAGCAAAGCGACCTTTCAGGCCGTCGGGCTCATGGATGCAAAGTCAATCCAAGGGGCGAACGTGGTGATGGAGACCTCCAAGGAGGAAGCCCTAAGGGTCTATCAGCGCTGGCTGGCGGATCACGGTGAAAACGTGACCGGTTCAACCCAAGTTGTGGCCGTCAAGGAGATCGAAGGCTATGTTGACCGTTTTGGGGTTGATACCCAGGATGGTACGACTACCTACTATCTGACTCTGAAGGACATGGACGGCAACCTCGTTGAACGGATATTCTTCGCGGCATTGACCAATGACACCGAAAAACTGCCCCTCACACAGCTCGGAGATCACGTTGTCATCCGCTACGAGGATGTGAACACCCGCCAAACGGCGATGAAGGTTTTCAACAACGTGGATGTGGCAGTGCCCTTGATCGATCCGACAACAGGAGCTCCCTGGGATACTGCAATCCCAACACCTACTCCGACTCCTACGCCAACAGCTACGCCAACGGCGACGTCCCTCCCGCTTTTTGAGACGACACCGACACCGTAGCCTACCTAACCCGCTTGGGGTATTTCATACCCAGGCGGGTTTTTTATTGGAAATTTTTAGAGATGAGGGTGTGGTGGTATTTTCTGGCAAATCTGTGAGCCTCGTCCCGCATTCTTTGTACAAGGTTAAGTGCACTTCCCCGAGGGAGTTTATACTCCTTGAGAATTAATGTTGAGTTCTTTTTGACCGGAATAACCAGAGTTTCAAACCGTTTTGCAATTCCGATAACGGCTATATCCTCATTTTCAAGCTCCCTAATAAATGTTCCGACTTGCGGTTTTCCTCCGTCTACAATTACAAGGTCAGGTCTTCCCCAGGTTTTTAAGTGCTTTCTGCGTCTTTTAATTACCTCCTTCAAAGAGTCCGTGTCGCTTCCGCCTTTCTTCTGTCTAATCCTGAAATGCCTGTAAAGGGTTTTGTCGGCTTCCCCATCGATAAATGTAACCATGGACGCGGTGGGGTTGGTTCCCGCAAGGTGGGCAATATCAAAGCACTCAATTCTTTTGAGTTTTTTGACTTTAATATCCCATTTGGAGAGAATTTGTTTTAGTTCGAGAGTTTCCTTGTTTCTTAAATCTTCGTAAAGATTGGGGTTTTCCATGAAACCCTCAACGGGGATCTGGGGACTTGTAATGTACTGAAGTTTCTGAAGACTGTCGCGGAGTTCTGAAGCTGCCTCGAAGTTAAGACTTGCTGATGCTATTTTCATTTCGCTCTCCAAGTCGTGCACGAGCGTTCCTATTTTTCCGTCTAGTATTTTCTTAACTTTTTTTATGTTTGACAGGTAAATTTGTTTTTTGGCCTTTTTAGTTTTGAGACCGTTTTCCAGTTCTATGCTGTTTGGGCACGGGGAGCAAAGACCAATATGTGAATAAAGGCAGGGTCGGGTTCCTAATTTATGATCCGAGTAAGGAAAGATTCTTCTTATCATTCTTGCAACCGATCGGACATTTGCTGAAGATGGAAAAGGACCATACACCGATTTTGTCTTAATATTGGCCAAATCTGGCTTCCTTGCGGAGATAACCCGGGGGTATTCTTCCTTTGTGATAATGATGTAAAGGGGGTGTTTATCATCCTTGGCGGCAATGTTGTAGTGCGGCATGAATTTACGGATAAGTTTGGCTTCAAGAAGTAGGGCTTCAAGCTCGCTTGTCACTTTGACGAAGGAAATATATCGGGCTTCAGTCACCATCTTTCTTGTTTTCGGTTCAAGGTTAAGGTCGAGGTAGGAGGAAAGCCGTCTTTTAATGTTATTGGCTTTGCCTATGTATATTGGGGTTTTCCCCTTGAAAAACACATAAACACCTGCAGTCTGGGGAACCGACTTTAGATTCTCACGGCGAAACGGAATCGGGTGGAGATTTCTTAAATATTTTTCCATATATAGCCCGTATTCTATCAAAAAAGGGCTTAAAGGATATTTTTTTGAGGCGGATAAGTACAAACATCATAACTGCTCCTAAAAAGACAAAAAGGGCAATTGCGCTATTTATGATTGCCTGCCTTTTATTGGTGGGGACTGTTATTTCGCTTCCATCCACTGTTATTTTTACGTTTTGGGGTGTTCCCTCTCCGAGAAGGCTGAATGGAACAGAAAGCCGGAAGGTGTAGTTTGAATACGGCGGCATAGCGTCAATGAAATCACGGCTTTCCTCCTTGCCGTCGAAATAAACTGTGGGGTAAATGGAGTAAAGACCGGCGGGGCCTTGGTTTTTGATAGTCACCGAATAAATAAGATGGAAAAAGGGGATGTTTCTTACAACCTGCGCAGATATGGCGGCTTTACTTACTCTTTCTGCGGGAAGTTTTCCGAAAGTTACGTAAACGTCTTTTTGGGGATTGGATCCTAACTTGTAAGAGCCCGGAGGATAGGGCTTTATGGAGTCTTGCCCGTGGACGACAAAAGCAAAGTGCCTCAAATCAAGCTTGTTGAAAAAGTCTACCCCTCCTGTCGTAGAGCCCCAAGTAGGGTCAATCGGAATCCAGGCTCCTTTTTGGCTGTCGTAATACTCGGGCCAAGAGTGAAGAACGTCGGCAACCAGTCCCAAAGGCTGAAGGTCTGGGTTTTCCGTATAGGCAAAACCATTAACCTCCCTAGCCGGGATCCCTGCGGCCCGGGCGATTGCGATAAAAAGGTCCGTGTACTCCATACATATTGCCTTTTCTTTGTTGCTAAGTGCCGCAACCGCCCCCATTCTTTGGACGTTGGGTTGGACGCGGGAAAGGTCGTATTTAAGGTTGGTTGTCACATAATCGTAAATTTCCCTTGCCGTTTTGTATTGGCTCGCAAGCTGTCTTATCGCAGGGTCATTCACTTGCCAAAACTCCGTTTCCTTTAGGTTGTCGGCTAGTGCCTCCTCTGTCGGTTTGGGGAAGGGTCTATGGCCTGCAAATATCTGAACGCTTCCGTTAACAATAACATCAACTCTTTCTCTCGGTTTAAGAGAGTAAACTGCAAGCCAGTTTCCGTCGGGGTCGATTTTGACGTCTTTGGGTTTTGGATTTATGGTCGTTATGTAAACTTTTTGAAAGGCCGTGTCGGGAGGGAGGGCGATTTCGGTTTCTGCGGCTCTGGGAAGTGGGTTTTCCAGATGGTAGGAAAGGTTGAATGAAAAAACCTGAAACTGTCCGAAACCGGCCGTCACCCCGGACTGGACAATTTGTTCTTTACCGAATAGGTATGTGATACCGCTTTCGTTTTGGACTTTAGAAAGGGCCTGGGGTGAGATATAGGCTTCAGATCCAAAGCTTGCGGGAATCGTAAGATTCACTTTATAGCTTCTAAAGGAATCTGGTTCAGACATGCGGGGAATGGTGATTTCCCAAACCTCTCCCGTTCTTACCGCAAAATTTGAATTTTCGTAAGATATGAAGAAGTTGCGTTTCTCGCCTTTTCCGACAACCGCATCTGCAAATGTCACTTTAATGTTCAAAAATTCCCCGTCCTCTTTTACTTCGGTTTGAAGTGCTACTCCCTGGGAGTCCTTGGCGGTAATGTTTTCACTCTCGATATTCTGAAGAGATAGCGTGTAGCTGGTTGCGTAGAGAGTAGAAAAATTATTTTCAAGGGTTATGTCGTGGGTGACAATCGTTTTCCCCGAATCCTGAACGTTGTAGTTGACTTCAGAATCGACCAAAAATTCGACTTGGGCGAGGGCATTTCCGATTCCAAAGGAAAAAAGAAATAATGCTAAAAGAAGCAAAAAGAACCGTTTAATACGCATAAAAACAAGTATATCAGCGAAGATAGCCTCCTGTATATGAAGATTTATTCTTTTTAATGTCGGTAGCTCCCCCTTTGGCAACCACCTTTCCCCCACCGTCTCCCCCCTCGGGCCCAAGATCAATTATGTAATCGCAGTTTTTAATCACATCCAAATTATGTTCGATGATAAAAACACTGTTTCCTTTCCTTACAAGAAGTTTAAGAACTTTAAGGAGTTTTTCAACGTCTGCAAAGTGAAGACCGGTCGTGGGTTCATCAAGTATATAGACAGTTTTTCCTGTTGAGCGGCGGGATAGTTCGGTTGCAAGTTTTACCCTTTGTGCCTCCCCTCCCGAAAGGGTCGTTGCCGGCTGTCCCAGCTGCATGTAGCCTAAGCCAACCAGGGAGAGTGTTTCCAGTTTGGAAAGAATCTGGCTGTGGGCGTGGAAAAATTCGACTGCCTCATCAACCGTCAAGTCCAGCACTTCGGAAATATTCTTTCCCCTAAACGTTACTTCAAGTGTTTGGGCATTGTAGCGCTTTCCGTTACAGACCTCGCAGGTTACCCAGATGTCGCTCATAAACTGCATTTCGATTTTAATTTGCCCCTGTCCTTCGCAAGCCTCACACCTTCCCCCTCTTACGTTGAATGAAAATCTGCCTTTTTTAAAGCCCAGTGTTTTTGATTCTCTGGTTGCCGAAAAAACGTCTCGTATGGGGTCAAACAGGCCGGTATAGGTTGCGGGATTGCTTCTTGGTGTTCTTCCTATCGGGCCCTGATCAATTAATATTGCTTTATCAACGTTTTCCACTCCGTCAAGGCTTTTATATCCCGTAGCCTCACCTCTATACATAGGGTTTAGTTCTTTCTGAAGCGCCGGATATAGTGTTTCGACTAGGAGGGTGGATTTACCCGATCCGGATACTCCCGTAATTGCACAAAGTTTCCCTAAGGGAAATTCAACATCGATATTTTTTAAGTTAAACATGCTGCAGCCTTTAATGGTTAGATAACTTGATTTACCCAGCGAAAGCTGGCTTCCTGGAAGGTCAATTTTTCTTTCGCCCGAGAGGAATTTCCCGGTTAAGGAGGCTTTATTCCTTTTAATCTCGGCTGGGGTTCCGGCTGCTACAACTTCCCCTCCGTGTTTTCCCGCACCTGGACCGAAGTCAACAAGATAGTCGCTTTCGTTCATCATGGTTGCATCGTGCTCAACGACAATAACGGTGTTTCCCAGATCCCTTAACTTTTTGAGTGTTGTAATAAGTTTTCCGTCATCCCTGGGGTGAAGACCGATTGTTGGTTCATCGAGTACGTAAAGAACGCCGGTTAAGCCCGAGCCGATTTGGCTGGCAAGTCTTATCCTTTGGGCTTCGCCTCCGGATAGAGAGCCGGCCACTCTGTTTAAAGTAAGGTATTCAAGACCTACGTTGACAAGAAAATTAAGTCTTCCTTCAATCTCTTTTATGATTAAGTTCCCTATCTCTTTTTCCCGTTCGCCCAATACCCCGTCCAGACTTCCGACCCAGGAGATTGCGTTAGAAACCGGGAAGGAAGACACGTCAAAGATTGATTTCTTATCTATTGTTATGGAGAGGGCTTCCTTTTTAAGTCTTGTGCCAAGACAGCTGGGGCATACTTTTTCCCTCATGTACTTTTTGATTTCTTCCCTTGACCAGTCGCTTTCCGTCTCCTGGTATCTTCTTTCAAGATTATTGGCCACCCCCTCGAATCTTTGCCAGATATGGGTCAGTCTTCCGAAACGGTTAGTTCCATCCACTTTATATTCCGCGCTTCCAGTTCCGAAAAGAAGAATCTCCCTTTCGCTTTGGGAAAGTTCGGACATTTTTTTACTTGTTGATATTCCGGATTCCCTGCAGACTGCCAGAATGGTTCTGGCATACCAGCTGTCGTGCTCAAACATGTTTGAGAAAGGGAGAATTCCTCCTTCTTTTATCGTTAACTCGTCGGCAAATACGAGGTCGGGGTCAATTTTGAGGATTTTTCCAAGACCGGCACAAGTGGGGCAAGCACCCTGGGGAGAGTTGAAGGAAAAGGTTCTGGGCTCAATTTCTGGGAAACTTATATTATCAATAGGACAGGCAAATTTCTCGGAGTAAAGGTGGTCTTCGAATTTTTTCGGGTTTGAGGGCATGGAAAACTCCTTATCTAAAACTCTGGCTAAAAGAACCAACCCTTCGGAAAGATTTAAGGACTGCTGAATGGAGTCGGCAAGCCTGCTTTTAAGTTCGCTTATGGCGCTTTTTCCTTTAAGCTGTGTTGAGGAAATGGCGATTCTGTCGATAATGGCCTCAATTGTGTGTTTGTTGGTTTTTATAAGTACGGTGTCTTGGGAAAGGTCGTACACATATCCGTCTATTCTTACTTGTCTATATCCCTTTGATTTAAGGTTTGCAAAAAGCTGAGAAAACTCTCCTTTTTTGGCCTGAACCATGGGGGAGAGAACCAGAAACCAGGCTTTCTTATCCTCTTTGGCTGTTTTTTCAATGAGGTCCACCACTTGACTCACAATCTGGTCAAGAGTCTGGTGGGCTATTTCCCTGCCGCAGACGGGACAGTGCGGGTGCCCCACTCGGGCGAAAAGAAGTCTTAAGTAATCGTAAACTTCAGTCACGGTCCCCACGGTACTTCTGGGGTTGTGGGAGGTTGTTTTTTGGTCTATCGAAATTGCGGGAGAAAGGCCTTCGATTGAATCCACATCTGGCTTTTCCATTATCCCTAAAAATTGTCGGGCGTAGCTTGAGAGAGACTCAACATACCTTCTTTGGCCTTCCGCATAAATGGTATCGAATGCCAATGAACTTTTGCCACTGCCCGAAACCCCCGTTAAAACAACCAGCTTGTTTTTGGGGATATTTACGTTTATGTTTTTTAAGTTATGCTGTCTTGCCCCCTTTATTTTTATGAATTCATCCATACGAAACTCCCGCCGAATGTGCGCGGTGGCGAATTATTATAACACCAAAATCCTATTCCTTAAGAGGTGAAAACTTGCAGGAGCCTTCGGTTTTTCCCTGGGTAATTGTTGCAGGGGGAACGTTAAGAACCAAAGACCCAGCACCCCTCATACCTTTTCCGCTCCAGATAAGTTCTCTTAGGCAAAAATCTTCCGGGTTGCAGCTTATTTCGCGTCTTTCCCCGAAAATCCAGACAACCAATGTATACCCGCAGGTTCTTTCGGTCATGTTTCTTGTCTAGTTAAGATCATAGATAACACATATTAAAAGTCAACTTGAATGTTTTATGATTAGTGGCATAATCGCGTTATGGAAAGGGAGTTAACAAAAGAGTCGGCTCCAAAGGCAGTCCCTTCCTGGTGGCACGATGCCCTTCGCCAAAACTTCGAGGGAAATATGTACAACAAAGACAAGTTTGTTTCTTATACAGTTGTATGCGAAGAGGAAGATTATCAGTATTCTTTTATGAGTTTGACTGCGCCTGACCCAGAGACGGATTTGCCCCCTGGAATTTACCTCGAAACAGATATTCCGATAGATATGACAAAGTCTGTGGGGAGAATGGTTTTCGGTGTTATAAGCGACTTCAAGCAAGTATTGAACAAGTACAATTCGGAAACACGCCCGCAGACTGAACCTAAGCTCGAAGGAATTCCGGGAACGGATCTTTTTTTCAATGAAGAAACCTCCATTACCGGTTACATCATTCATGCCGGGTCAAACATAACAGTTCTTTTGGCACCCCCGGACAGGTCGATCTTACCAGAGCGGACCGATGTGGAACTACTTCTTGATGAGATGGTCAACGAGATATTTGTCCCAAAAAGCTACATAGAACAACTTAAACTACTTTTCAGCGATGAGGTTCCCGATGAGGTTAAAAAAAGGTTTTTGAAAAAAGAATATTTATCGATGGAATTTAGATTTGCCTTATATAACAGGCTCGGGTATGTAAACGAGAAGGATTTAATTAATATGGGGTTGGACTATGAACTCCAGGATTCTTTTGAACAGCTTATGAGAAGAATTCAGCTTTTCAGGACTAAAGCCGAAGGAGAAACTTTATACAATCGGATTTTGTGCATGGACAATAAAACGCTTATAAGTTGGCATCTCTACTTTACGGGCTTTTGGGCACAGCTATATCCGGATCTTTTTTCTTCGGGGTATGAGGAAGAGGAAGAATAATTTGTGTTACTTCCTAGGGTTAAACGGATATTTCCACAAATCCGCTGTTGGACAAGGATCCCGGAAGTGCAAGAAAGCTTGAGAATCCCAGTTGGGTTTTTTCGTTTCTTTTGTCTTGGGCGTCTATAACGTTAAATAACACCCCCTCAGTCTTTATTACCAGCTCTCTTGTTAAACGTGTGTATTCTACTGAACGGACTTTTCCGTTAGGAAAGTGCTTTATTTTTTTAACAGGAGTATATTCATGTTCAGCAAACATCTTTTCAATAGCTAGATATGCTTCCCGAAGTGCCGGGCGCATCAAGGAAGTAATTTCTGTTTTCTTTCGTCTTTCCACTTCCGAAATAATATTACTACCTGGCAAAAAGTCAACTGATGTCCCTTATTTTGTCCCTTATCTCTGCTGCCAGTTCGAAGTTTAAGTCAGAGGCGGCAAGGCGCATTTCGGTAGTCAGGTTTTTTATTAGTCTTTTTTTCTCCATCGGGGTCAGGGCGTCAATTTCCAGGTGAGGAAGACTGTCGTAAACTGGCTCTTTGGAACCGAATACCCAGGGGGCTTTTTCTCCTTCTTCCCTTTCCATAAGCTTCTCCCTTATCGGCTTTTGAATGGATTTTGGGGTAATTCCGTGCTTTTTGTTGTATTTGAGCTGGTATTGTCTTCTTCTTTTTACTTCACTTAAGGCTCTTTGCATTGAGCCGGTTATTTTATCGGCATACATTATTACCCTTCCTTCAACGTGCCTGGCGGCCCTTCCCATTGTTTGAATGAGGGTTACGTCACTTCGGAGGAATCCTTCCTTATCCGCGTCCAAGATGGCCACAAGCGAGACTTCGGGAAGGTCTAAGCCCTCACGAAGCAAGTTTATTCCGACCAGAACATCGTACTTCCCTGCCCTTAAATCATCTAATATGTCGCCTCTATCGAGTGTGGCAACGTCCGAGTGAAGATACTGGACCTTTAACCCCTGCTCGTTTAAGTAAGTGGAGAGGTCTTCGGCGGTTCTTTTGGTCATGGTGGTCACCAGGGTTCTTTGCTTTTTGGCTGTGGTTTTCTTTATTTCCTCAATAACATCGGCAACTTGGGTTTTTGTGGGTCTTATTTCAACTTCGGGGTCAGGTATTCCGGTGGGACGTACTAATAGCTCCACCTTCTTTCCTTTGCTTATTGAAAGCTCCCAGTCGTTGGGGGTTGCGGAGGAGGCGATGAAATTGGGGACTTTGCGCATGAATTCCTCGAATCTTAAGGGCCGGTTATCAAGGGCTGAGGGGAGCCTGAATCCGTAGTCAATTAGGGTAGTTTTTCTTGCAAGGTCCCCATTATACATTCCCCTAATTTGGGGGAAAGTCATGTGGGATTCATCAACTATAAGTAGCCATTTATCCTTATAGGGTTCGTTGAAGTAATCAAGAAGGGAGAAAGGAGGTGCTCCCGGTGCTCTTCCGTCAAAATATCTGGAATAATTTTCTATTCCTTTGACGTAGCCTACTTCCTGAATCATTTCAAGGTCATAGGTCACTTTCTGGGCAAGTCTGTGCGCCTCAAGTATTTTTCCCTCGTTTTTAAGTTTTTTCACTTGAATATTTAAATCGTTTTTGATTTGAGTGAATACTTCCTTGTACGAATCGGGGTTGGTCATGAAATGCTTGGCAGGGTACAAAATGTAATTGGTGGGGTCGAAGTTTTCTTTTTTGGGTGCACTCCCTCCCGTAATCGGGTTTATCATTTCAACCTTTGAGATTTTTCCTTCCGAAAGCTCAACGTGGATTCCTTCGTCAAGGTATGCCGGATAGATATCAATGGCGTCCCCCCTGACTCTGAAGGTCCCACGGTTGAAGCCAAACTCGCTTCTTTCATACTGAAGGTCCACGATTCTGTCTATCATTTGCTCACGGGTAATTTTCATCCCTTCCGTGAACTCAAATACAAAATGCCCGTATTCCCTTGGTGAGCCGATGTTATAGATACAGGAGACGGAGGCAACAACGATGGTATCGCTTCTTGTAAGTAAGTTTGTGGTTGCGGCGAGTCTTAGCTTATCAATCGTTTCATTGATGTCGCTGTCTTTCTCAATATAGGTATCGGTTGATGGGATGTAGGCTTCGGGTTGGTAATAGTCGTAGTAGGAAACGAAGTAGCTTACGGCGTTTTCGGGGAAAAGGTCGCGCATTTCCTGATAAAGCTGGGCGGCTAGGGTTTTGTTGTGGGAGATGATCAGGGTTGGGCGCTGAACCTTTTCAATCACTTTAGCCATAGTGAAGGTTTTTCCGCTTCCGGTAACGCCCAAAAGGGTTTGATATTTTTCTCCACTCGACAATCCCCCGGAAAGGGTTTCAACTGCTCGTGTTTGGTCGGCAATGGGGTCAAATGCCGCTTTAAGCTTAAACTTCATGGTTTATTCTAACATACAATTTACGGCATATTCGGTTAATGTTCGGGTATATCAGTATTGATTTTTTCTCCATGAAGGTTTATATGTCATGAAATGAAGGAAAATGAGAAAAAGCCCTCATATACGGATGGTGTGAGGGGTTTGGCCGCAAGCGTGCTTCGGGATTCGGGAGACATTCTTTCAATTGACGAGTCCAAACTTGAGGTACTGGCCCAAAAATTGGTAGCTTTTAGCCAAACTAACTCCCCGATGGGCCCGAATGCCGGTGATTTGCTGTCTGCTGAAAACGAACTTGGTCTGAATCTTTTTTTGGACGTCGTCAATTTTTGCTACAAAGATCCCTATTCCGGTGAGGAATATGCCTACACCAATAAAGACGGCAAAGTTGTAAAAAGGGCAACCGGCCTTAAAGAAGCCATGTTGCAGTCGGGTTTTGCCTGGGGAAATACTTATGACGTTTCCCATATGGAAAATGGGGATTGGGGCAATATTGTTCAACTGGAACAAAATCCGCACTTTTATTTGGGAGCCGAGAGAGGGAAAAGAATAATGTTTTTTGCGAGGATACTTCGCGATATCGGATTTAGTAAGGCAAGTGATTTGGTTGAATTTTGCGACTACGACGTGGGAAGGGCTCTTTTCTTTTTGGGTAGAAGCGGCTACTTTACTGATGAGTTTGAAAAAAGATCGCAGTTGGCGGTTGGTATGATGAATTCGGTATTAGTAAGGCGTTTTAGCAAGAATTTTGAGGGGATGGAAACTTTAACAGTTATGGCTGATTATCGTCTGCCCCAAGTTATGTACAATGCTGGACTCATAAGGCTAAACCCGGGCCTTCTTGAAACACTTAACTCCCAGAAAATAATCGAAACGGGTTCAAAAGAAGAACGGGCTTTAAGAGCCGCAACAGTAGTCATGGGGAAAAGACTTTCCGGTGTTATGGGGATTCCGGAAGCCGAAGTTGATACACATCTCTGGATGCTTTCCCAGAAAATGGCAAAGGAAAATGAGCTTACCATTCCCCATATGATTGTGGCAACGGATAAATATTAGGTCTTGCAAAACTTCCCATGTGTTCGGGTTTGATTAGGTAATATCCAGTTGACACACTTCGGGTATTCTTCGTATATTGAGTTATGGCATTAATAGTATACAGGCGTCAGCAGCAGATTCTGGCTTTTATAAAGCAGTATATTCAAACCACCGGGGCAGCCCCCACCCTAAGGGCTATTGCGGACGCGATAGGGGTTTCATCCCTCGCAACCGTTCACGAGCATCTTCAGGCTTTGGAGGAAAAGGGTTTAATCAAAAGGAAACAGGGCAAAGTCCGGGCAATTGAGCTTAAGGAAAGCGAAGTTAATTACGTTCATGAGGGGTTTGACGCCCCTATACTGGGCTTCATCGCTGCCGGGGCCCCGATTGAGCCTTTCAGCGATCCTAATGCAACTTTAACTATCCCACAGGCAATGGTTTCGGGAAAGAAGAGAACGTATGTTCTTCAGGTCCGGGGAGAGAGCATGATTGAGGACGGGATTTTGGACGGGGACCATGTGATTGTCGAGCAGACGGAAGCCGCAACCAACGGGGAAATTGTTGTTGCTCTTCTTGATAACGGAATGGCGACTTTAAAAAGATTTTTCAAGGAAGCAACAAGAATAAGGCTTGAACCCGCAAATGCCCAAATGCAGCCCATTTTCGTCAAAAACGTCAGAATTCAGGGGAAGGTTGTGGGGCTTGTCAGAAAATACAGAAATTAACTTCTTAACTACCCTATAATCTTGACTTTTGGCTTCGTATGTGATAGCATTTCAACAGATTTTCAGGCAATAATGCGCCTGATTTCTTGTTTATTTAGCCTTATTTTTCTTGCACTTTTATATTTGCGGGTTATGGCTTACCGGTGGGTAGCCCCTTGGGTATCAGATCCGTCTGGTACCTAAAGTGCTATCCATTCGGAAAAGCCGGCAAAACTGCCGTTATTCAATCTCAAAAAAAGGAGAGATGAAATGGAAGAGTATAAGCAAGCGCTGTTGGTACTGGGCATCGTGTTGGGCATTGGCCAATTAGCCCTTCAGGTATTGACCTTGAAGGTGCGTACCAAGACAGCCCACTTGGTCAAGGCGGCCGTTGCCTTCATGCTCATGGTCTCCAGCGTGTTTGTAGGGAACAACTTATTGGTTGCTCTCTGGAGCGCGCTGATGGTGATACATCTGGCTTCTTTTGTTCTTGTTAAAGAGAAGTCACCCAACAACCACAAGGCCCGTAATTAAGTACAAGAAAACACCCTAGGGGAAAATGCATGCAAATGTCTGATTACCCTGGGGTTGTTTTTTGTAAAAGGGAATAATTCTAAACTCATATAAATAAGACTCATATACCCTGTAGTATTGACTTTTAGCTTCGGTTGTGTTAGTATAATGGTCGTAATTCTGTTGAAGTATTTGTACTTTAACTAGGTATATTTTCGCTTATCCGGGTGGGTAGCCCCTTGGGTATCAGATTCGTCTGGTACCTAAAGTGCTATCCATTCGGGTGGCAGGGATTTTCCCTTTTTTTCTGTACACCAATTTCAAAAAAAGGAGGAGTAATGTCTGGCTTTCTGATGATAGTGGGTGCGTCCGCGTTCATCTATGCGGTGATCGTTTCGATCTTCCAGGCGATTTGCAGGACCAGCCACAGCCTTGGAAATGGACAAGACATGCTGGACATCTGGCTTGGCCAGACGTTTTCACTCCGCTGGCACGATATCGGAATCATGCTCGCCGGAGGGCTCATTTTTATCGTTGGGGCCGCCATGAAGGCGATCCCCTACATCCAGAGCCTGAGGTAAGCGAAGTCCCCAGCGCAAGCTGTACAACAACCCTAGGTGGAATCATTAATCAGATCACCTAGGGTTTTCTTTTGGGAAAATTGTATCTATTTAACGTCTTTATACTTCTTTGCGTGTTTTATGTGGGAGTAGATGTAGAAGGCAACCGCGGCAACTCCAAGGCCTACAATCACAAACTGGAATTTCCTGAAGTATGGCTCAACCGCTTGCCAGTTTTGGCCGAGTTTAAGGCCCAAATAGGCCAAGACCCCCGACCAGAGGAAGGAGCCTACGAATGTAAGAATTGAGAAAAGGGGAAGGTTCATTTTGGCAATTCCCGCGGGGAGGGAAATGAATGTTCTGACAATGGGAAGGAGTCTTGAGGCAAAAGCTACACCTTGCCCGTATTTATGAAACCATTTAAGGGAAGTGTCGAAATCTTTTTCGTGAACAAGTATCCATTTGCCCCACTTTTTGATTGCAGTTCTTATCCAGCCTTCACCCATGGCACTTCCAAGCCAGTAGGCTAGAAGGGAGCCTGCAAGGTTTCCTATGGCTCCTATTAAAACGGCTATCCAGAAATTAAGAATCCCCAGTCCCGCCAGGAATCCTGCGAAGACCATTGTGATTTCGGAAGGAATTGGGATGAGTGCCGATTCAAGTGTCATGAAGACAAATACTGCCAGGTACCCGTATGAGGAAATAAGGTTGGTTAGAGCGTGTGTTATCTGTTCCATGGTTTAAAAGTATATCCGAATTCTTAATCTATGTGTATCAGGGAATCAAGAAGGTTTCTGCCCGTCATGCTTCCGGGGACGTTAATCCCTAATACTTTTAAAACGGTGGGGGCAACGTCTGCAAGAATCCCAGCCGTAGTGGCTTGTGATTTGCCCATAAGTTCTTTTGATATTGCCACAAAAGGAACCGGGTTGGTGCTGTGTTCCGTTTCGATTTCCCCGGTGTGGGCATCAATCATTTCCTCGGCGTTACCGTGATCTGCCGTAACTATCATAAGTCCCCCGTAAGCAATTACCCAGTCGGCTAGTTTTCCTAAGCATTCGTCAACCACCTCGCAAGCTTTTGCTGCCGCCCCGATTGAGCCTGTATGACCCACCATATCGGCGTTTGCGTAGTTTATAACGATAAATTTGTAGTCGGGAAAATCCTTCATTTTTTGAAAGACTGAAGCCGTAAGTTCCCGGGCGGACATTTCGGGCTTTAGGTCGTAAGTTGCTACTTTGGGGGAAGCAACAATCAGCCGGTCCTCCCCAGCAAACGCAATTTCCTGCTGGCCGTTGAAATAGAATGTTACGAATCTTTCTTTTTCGGTTTCCGAAACCCTAAGCTGTTTATATCCTGCCTCGCTTATCACCCTGCCTATGGGAATTTTTACTATTTCCGGTGGGAAGGCAACTTTGGCTCCGGCATCAACAATGGGCTTTCCGTACTCGGTCATGGTCACAAAGTAAAGGTTGGGGATCCGCTCCCCACGCACGAACGGTTCTTCAATGTTTTTTTGCGGTTGGGGAATATGTGTTTTTTGGTATTTGACGGCATACGGATCAAATTCAATTACCTCGTTCGCCTTGGTAAAGTCCTCGTAAGTAAACGCTCTTGAAAGCTGTCTGGGCCTGTCAATTCTGAAGTTGAAAAAAACAACGGAATCGTTCTTTTCAATAAGGGCAGTGGGGTGTCCGCTTGCGTCCGATATTATTGAGGGCTCTATAAACTCATCCGTCTTGCCCTCGGCGTAGGAAGCGTCAATTGCCTCCTCGGGGGTTTTGACTATGTGTCCTACCCCTTTGGTCAGGCACTCGTAAGCCTTCTGTGTCCGGTCCCACCTAACGTCCCTGTCCATTGCCCAATACCTGCCCATGATTGTTGCGATTGTACCTACTCCTTCACGCGCGGCGACTTCCCTGATTTTTGCGACGTAGGTTTTTGCGGCTGTGGGAGGGGAGTCCCTTCCGTCGGTAAAAAGGTGCAGGTAAACATTCTTAAATTCATGTTTTTTTGCAAGTTCTAAAAGGGAAAAAAGATGTTCTATGTTGCTATGGACTCCCCCGGCGCCGATTAATCCCATGAGGTGGAGCTTGCTTGCGAAGGTTACTGCGTGGTCAATTGCGCCGATTAAAACCTGATTCTGGTAAAAAGTACCGTCGGCAATGCTCATGTTAATCCTTTGCAGATCCTGGTATACGATTCTTCCCGCACCCAAATTGAGATGTCCCGTTTCCGTATTTCCCGCCTCTCCTCTGGGAAGGCCAACCGATTCCCCCGAAGCTCCCAGTTCCGTATGGGGATACATTGCCATGAATCTCTTCATGTTGGGGGTTTGGGCGCTGGCAATGGCGTTGCCGGGGCCCGGAGCGGTCAGTCCCCAACCGTCAAGAATGGTCAGCATGACGAATTTCGGGGAGTTTTTTTCCATAGCTACTTGAGTCTGGAAAATTCAACTTCTATGGCAGAAAGCCTGTTATATTTGGCTACCCTCTCTCCTCGGGCAGGAGCGCCTGACTTTATATAGTCGGCCGCAACTCCGACCCCAAAGTCGGCAATGAAGCTGTCGTTGGTTTCGCCCGAACGGTGGGAAACAACGACTTTCCAGCCCGCGTCCCTGGTCATTTTGACGACATTTAAAGTTTCGGTCACGGTCCCGATCTGGTTGGGTTTTATGAGTACTGCATTACAGGCTTTTTCGGCAACAGCTTTTTCAACTCTTTTTTTGTTTGTGGCCAGAAGATCATCCCCGATAATTATCACGTTTGCACCGATTTCGGCAGTAAGTTTCTTCCAGCTGTCCCAGCCGTCTTCCTGGAAAGGATCCTCAAATATAGCCAGAGAATACTGATTATTTAACTCCTTATAATATTCAAGCATGTGGTTATCATCCATTCCCGAAGTTTTGTCTTTTATCGTGTACTCCCCGTTCTTATAGAAAGAGTTTGCGGCAACGTCCAGACCCAAAAATACATCCCTGCCCATGGAGTATGGCGTCTGTTTAATCGACTCGACAAACACTTCAAGTGCGTCTGCATTGGTAAATAGGTTGGGGGCATATCCTCCTTCATCCCCCACCGAGTGGATTGCCCCGCGTCTGGCTAAGTTTTCGCCGATTGCGTGATAAATCTCAACACCCATCTGGAGTCCGTCCTTAAAATTCTTGCTCACTGCCGGGATTACCCAAAACTCCTGGAAATCAAGGTTCCCTGCTCCGTGCTTTCCCCCGTTTATCATGTTAAAAAGGGGGGTCGGAATTTTTACTTTCTGGGTAATGCCTCCTTTGACGGCCAGTGAGTATATCCAGGCGTAAAGCTGTTCCCCCATCACCATGGCTCCGGCTTTGCAGGCCACCTGGGAAACGGCAAGAATCGCATTTGCCCCGTACTTTGACTTGTTTTCTGTTCCGTCCATGGAAACAAGCTTCTCGTCGATTTTGAATTGCTCGGTAGGGTCCATTCCCACAATTCCTGCCGCAAGTACCGTATTTACGTTCTCAATGGCTTTTAAGACCCCGTGTCCCCCGTATCTGGGGTTATCCGTATCCCTAAGCTCAAGTGCCTCGTGGCTTCCTGTGGAGGCTCCGGAAGGCACCGCCGATACTGCGGTTGTTCCGTTATCAAGCATGCAGGCCGCTTCAATCGTGGGAATTCCCCTTGAGTCGAGAATTTCTCTTGCCCAAATGTGTTTTATCGTACTCATACGTCTTTTTCGGCTTCGGCTACAACTCCCCTTACTCTATCAATTGCGTCAGGGTTAATCGATACACTGGTCACTCCCCATCTTACCAGTTTTTTGACCAGGTCATCATGTGTGCTCGGTGCCTGCCCGCAGATGGAGCTTGTGACTCCGGCTTCTCCGCACTTTTTGATTACTCGCTCTAAGGCCCAGAGAACGGCCGGGCGCATTTCGTTAAATTCGCTTGCAACCTCGGCGTTATCCCTGTCCGTTCCTTCGATAAGCATGGTTAGGTCGTTACTTCCGATGGAAACTCCGTCGATCCCTACTTTTATGAAGTCTTCAATCTGGATAACGTTGACCGGGATTTCCACCATCATCCAGAACTTGAAAGTTGTTTTTTCAAAAAGACCTTCGGCAGCTACAAGCCTACGAACACGAGCAAGTTCCTCGGGGGATCTTACGAAAGGAATCATCAGATGCAGGTTGTCGTACTTTTCCCTTACCTTTTTGATTGCCTCAAGCTCAAGGTTGAACACTTCAGGGGCGGCAATATAGCGGAAGGCTCCTCTAAAGCCTAACATGGGATTAGGCTCAACAGGTTCCCAGGCTTTTCCTCCTTTAAGGCTTCTATACTCGTTGGTTTTAAAGTCGCTGGCCCGGTAAACTACAGGCCTGGGGGAAAACTCTTTGCAGAAAACGGAAAGATCCCGGGTAAGCTTATCGACATATAACCCCTGCTTTTTTTCTCTTATCGCCTCTTTGGGGTGAATTCCAATGTCAGCCATCATGAATTCGGCCCTAAGAAGCCCCACCCCGTCAACATTTAATTTCGCAATTTCCTTGGCTCTTTGGGGTTCGGCAAGATTGACGTAAACTTTGGTTGCGGTTCTGGTATGCTTATGCTCTTCTTCTTTTTTGCCTTCACCTTCCTTTTTTGTTGTCTTGGTACGGGCTCCGAGATATACAAACCCGGTTTCCCCGTTGACCGTCACAATTGAGTTTTCCTTGAGAATTTTGGTTGCTTCCTTGGTCCCCACAACACAGGGAATTCCAAGCTCCCGAGAGACTATGGCGGCGTGTGAGGTTTGGCCTCCTTCGTCGGTTACGATTGCGCTGGCTTTTTTCATGGCCGGAACATAGTCGGGGGAAGTCATGGGTGCAACAAGAACGTCCCCCTTCGTCACTTTCCCGATTTCTTTGGGGGACTTTAATATTTTGACGGTTCCTGTTCCAATTCCGGGGGAGGCAGGAGCACCCGTTAAGATCGGGGTGTCAAGGACTTTAACTTCGCCCTCTTTTCCCTCCTCCTCTTTAAGTGTTGCTTTGGCGACGGCCGATACCGTGGTCACCGGGCGGGTTTGGACAATGTAAAGCTTGCCTTTTTCCCTGGCCCATTCTGTGTCCTGGGGGAAATAGTAGTGTTTTTGAAGCTTATCCGCGTATTTGGCGAGTGTGAGAATC
>Ga0209431_10000448_pt1 | contig 34313 bp, 28 predicted proteins | sample RifCSP13_3_FD_184021 | JGI IMG/M metagenome (GOLD analysis project Ga0209431, IMG submission 184021) | Soil microbial communities from Rifle, Colorado - Rifle CSP2_sed 13_3 (SPAdes) (version 2) | ecosystem: Environmental > Terrestrial > Deep subsurface > Rock core/Sediment | place: Rifle... | reverse complement strand
CTCAAACTTTCTTCCCGTATCCTCGCTTATGACCGTCCCCCCGGTAAGAACTGCGATATCCTCAAGCATTTCTTTTCTCCTGTCACCGAAGCCCGGAGCTTTTATGGCCAAAACATTAAACGTTCCTCTGAGTTTGTTAAGAACCAGGGTAGCCAGCGCCTCCCCGTCAATTTCGTCGGCGATAATCACCAAGTTCTTGGAGACCTTAACGAATTTTTCCAGGAAAGGAAGCAAGTCCTGGATGGAAGAAATCTTCTTGTCGGTAAGAAGAATGTACGGGTTCTCGATTTCTGCCTCCATTTTGTCGGGGTTGGTAACAAAATAAGCCGAGGCGTATCCACGGTCAAATTCCATGCCCTCTTTATATTCGATATCGATCGTCAGCCCTTTTCCCTCCTCAACGGTCACAACCCCGTCGCGCCCAACTTTGTCGAGAGCTTCCGCAATTTTTGCCCCGATTGCCTCGTCTCCCGCCGAAACGGTCGCAACTTGTGTTATCTCCTCTTTGTTTTTGATCGGTTTGGCCATTTTCTTAAGCTCGGAGACAACCTCTTCAACGGCTTTTTCCATTCCCCTCTTTACAATCATGGGGTTTGATCCGGTATTTATTTTCTTCATTCCCGCCTTGGTCATTACTTGGGCAAGAAGGGTTGAAGTTGTCGTTCCGTCCCCTGCGTTGTCGCTGGTTTTGCTGGCAGCCTCTTTAACCAGCTGGGCACCCATATTCTCGAACGGATCGGGAAGGTCAATCTCTTTTGCCACGGAAACCCCGTCATGAACTATATTCGGTGCCCCCCACTTTTTATCAAGCGCGATATTCCTTCCTTTCGGGCCCAAAGTGGTGACTACGGCTTTGGCAACAGTGTCTATTCCCGCCAATAGAGCTTCTCTTGCTTCTTTTGAAAACTTAAGTTGTTTAGCCATTTTATTTTTCTACCGCCAAAACATCCTCGAACTTAACAAACAGGTATTCTTTGCCGTCTATTTTTACCTCGTTTCCTCCCCATTTCTTATAAATGACGGTATTCCCCACTTTGCAGGGACTTTTTTCGTCCTTGGTGGCAACTCCGGTTGCTAAAACTTTGCCTTTTTGGGGTTTTTCCGAAGCGGTATCGGGTATATAAATTCCCCCGGCGGTTTTTGTTTCCGCCTCAAGCGGTTCAATAAGAAGGTATCCTGCGTTCGGCTTAAGTTTTAATTTTGCCATAATTAGCATTCTAAACTATCGAGTGCTATTGTACTGAGGCTAATTTTTCTTGTCAAGTAGAAAAACGGGACAGAACAAAAGTACTTATATCTGCAGGGTGAAAGAGGGCGCGTGTTTGACCAACTTTCTCACTCGTGATTTTCGACCGCATGCGCAAAAGCTGAAACCTGTACGCAACTTTCTCTATCAACCCGCGTTTTACTTTCGACCTTACCAATAACCTCGGTCTTGTAATTTTTACGGAATTAGGCCAAAAATTCAGTATCCACTTGTTTTCCCAAAGGAGCTTTTCATAGGTTTCGTTCTTGTTTATCAATGGCAATATTTGGCCGATTTCATGGGCAATATAGCAGTTTTCCTCACCCTGCCACTTGAGAGCGGACTCGTCGAGCCAGATGTTAAGGCATAATTTGTCCTTTTGGTTTTTATCAAATGGTTTCCTGACAGCAAAACCCGCAATTTTAAGGAAGAGGTAGGTTAAAAACCTTGTCGTCCAAAGTTTTCCACCGGCCGTTATCAGCATAAGATCAATGTCGCTGTCGCCGGCAGCGTTCTTCATGGCCAAAGATCCCGTAACCGCCACCATTTTAACTCCCGGGACAAAAGCCAAATACTTTGCGGCACGTTTTGCGATTTCCATTTTCCTGGAGGATATCCTTGCTCTCAAAATTCTCTTGTAAATACTCCCCTCTCTCCCCTCCAAAAAATAGAATCCGCCCTTTGAGGTTACATTCAATTCTGTCTTTGCTTTAGGAAAGGCCTCCCCAGCTCTCCAGCGCACCAGTTCCTGGAAATTTAAGGGGAAGTCAAAAATGTCATGATAGGTAACCGAGAGAGTTTCGCCCAGGGGGTATACTTCTTCCCCTCTTTCCCCGTTTGTGGTTATTTTGTATAAATTCGGCATTATCTTGTAAGTCCATATGTGGAAAGAACCTGGGTAACCCCGGTTGCCACGGTTTCAAGGGCCTGGGTTGCGGTTTTTGTTCCTGAATTTAAAGCGTTGATTGCATCTCCGAAGTAGTTTGCCATTTGAGAATTAATTCCTGTTGGACCGTCGAATGTTCGGGAATGTAAAAACCAGGTCTGGGCGCCGGGGGCTTGGGAAATAATTGACCCGACAACGGGGTGATCAGCAAGAAGGCTGGCCATATCTGGCCTGGGGTAAGGCTCCCCGAAGCTTCTTACTCTTCTTTGATTGTCAAAAAGTTTCTGCAAACTCTCCTGGGTGCTTAAAAATTTAAGAAAATCCCAGGCGACCGCCTTGCCTGCACTTTTCGCGGAAACGCCCTGAGCCCAATAGGTAGCGTAGGTTATATCCGGCTGCTGGGGGCTGTCTTTGGGCAATTGGGGAACAGTAACGGTTTTGAATTTGAGGTTGGGATTTTGCTGCCCTATTTCAAACGCCCTCCAGCTCGGCCCAAAATACATGGCAAGCTTGCCTGAGGCAAAGGCTTGGGTAGACGGGGGAAGCGTTGCGTCCCACACACCATCGTCGGTCGTAAAAAGGGTAAAGAATACCAAAGCTCCCTCCGCGGCCTCACCGGTAGGCTGGCTTAAGTCAACCCCGTTTTGGATCATCAAAAGTGCAAGTATTTCCGGCCAGTGGTCTACATTTTCCGTCCTGCCTAAGGCAACCCCCGATTGGGTAATTATTCCCTGGTCGTCCTTAACCGTAAGCTCCCGGGCGGTTACCCTAAGGTCGTCCCAGGTCGTCGGCGGGGTTTTCCCGGCTTTTGAAAAGATATCCTCATTAATAAAAAGGCTAAGACTGTCATATCCCAGGGGAATCCCAACAATTGCCGTCCCGCTTGTCAAATCCGAAGTCGCAGTTGGATAAAACGTTTTTGCGTAGTCGGCGGCATTCATGACCGCGGGAGGCAGTGAATCAAGACTGTTGCGGAACATCGGAACCCAGCTGTTGTGAAACGCAAAAATATCGGGACCCTCCCCTTCCGCAAGTCTTGACGTCAACCTCTCTCTGTAATCCTGGGGAGATTGCATGACGTAATTAATTTTTACGCCTGGATGCTGCGATTGGTATTCATCTATTAAAGGAGTCACAACACTTGCCTCCTCCCACAACCCCCACCAGGTGATTTCCGAGGAGGTACGTCTTACTCCTACTCCTTTAAGAATCAAAAAACCAAAAACCAGAATGGCAATAATCCCGAAAACAAAAATGAGAATTTTGGGAGAAAAGGGGGATTTTTTAGGAGGGGTTGCCGAAACCGGCGACGCCTCAGGGGGTGCGGGCGCCGGGGGCGGCTGCGGTGGTACTTGGTTCGTGTTTACGTAAATATTTTCCGGGGGCATAATTCTTTTTAGGCAAATAGCCTCACCTAAATGTTATCATATCGGTATGGTTCGCGCGACAAGGTCCAAAAAGAAAAGGCGGGTTGGTTTTTTATTAGCTTTCTATTTTGTCTTGATTGCCGTAGTCTCCCCGATCCTCTATTTCCAACTAGCTTTTTTTAACAGAATTCATCCCGGCCTCTCGGTTGCGGGAGTATACTTGGGTGGCTTGACACAGGAAGAGGCCTCCAAAGAGCTGTCGCAGAAAATATCTCCAGTCCAAGACATGAAACTTGTGAATAGTGAGCAGGTTTTTGATATTCGCACCAAGGATTTTGACTTTAGATACAATTACACCGAATCGGCTTTGAGGGCGTTTAATTTTACCCGAACGGGTAACATCTTTTTTGATCTGGCAGCAAGAATAAATCTTATGTTTCAACCCAAAAACTTAGGTTTTGCCGTCGAGTTAGATGAGGAAAAATTAAGTAAGGTAATTTCGGTGGTTTCCGGCCAGGATTTTGTCGACCCTGTGAACCCTTCTATAAAACTTGTCGGCGGTCAAATTAGGGTTTCAAAAGGCACCGCCGGGCGGGAGATAGACCAGAATTCACTTCGAAGCCTTATCGGCAAAAACTTGGCATTTGCAGATTCATCCGACGTCATGATTCCTATTAAGGTAAACGATCCCAGTCTTTCAGACTTGGGTCTTTCCGTGGCCAAGGCCCGGGGAGAGAAATTTATAGGGAAAAATATTTCAGCAAAATTTGAATATGAAACTTTTACTTTTAAAGATGCTGATTTGGTTGGGTTTCTTAATCCCCACGGCGGGTATAAAGAAGATTCCGTAAGCGAATCGATTGGAGAAATTGCCGAAGCCATTAATAGGGAACCGCAAAATCCCAAATTTACTTTCGACGGCGCTAAGGTTTCCGAATTCCAACCGGCTCTCGAAGGCATTGAAACGGATAGGGAAAAGTTTAAAGAAAGTATTCTTAACGCAGTGAGAAACATAGAAGACGGGCAAGATTCTTTGTCCTTTGATATTCCTGTATTAAAAACTCCTCCGGCAATTACAACAGACAAAGTTAACAACCTGGGAATCAAGGAGCTTTTGGGAAGGGGTACATCCACCTACTATCATTCCATTCCCTCAAGGGTCCACAATGTCGTTCTCGCCGCCTCAAGAATCAACGGAACGCTTATTGCCCCGGGGGAAGAGTTTTCCTTCAACGAAACCCTGGGGGATGTCTCCCAGTTCACAGGGTACAAGCAGGCATACATTATTAGCGAGGGTAAAACAATTCTCGGCGACGGCGGAGGCGTCTGTCAGGTATCAACCACGCTTTTCAGGGCACTTCTTAACTCGGGTATTCGCGTTACCGACCGTACCGCCCATGCATACCGTGTAGGATACTACGAGCAGGGATTTCCTCCCGGGCTTGATGCTACAGTCTACGGCCCCTCCCCCGATTTAAAATTTAAAAATGACACCCCCGGCCACATTCTTATACAGGCGAGGTCCGACCCCAAGCGATATTCTTTAACCTTTGAACTTTATGGTACAAGCGACGGCCGATCGGCAACAATCTCAAAACCCGTTGTTTCCAACGTCACCGCACCCCCCGAAGATCTTTACCAGGACGACCCGACGCTCCCTGCCGGAACCGTCAAGCAAATAGACTATAAAGCCTGGGGGGCAAAGGTCACATTTACTTACAAAGTTGTGCGGGGGGATGAAATTTTAATCAACAGAACATTCACAAGTAACTACAGACCATGGCAAGCAATATATCTTCGCGGCACGGCCCCGGCGATTTAATCCGAAAATTTGGTAAAATATCCTCGTGAGAATAATTAAAAGCGACAGAAGGGCGATAACGGCAGCCGTGTCCGTTCTTAAAAAGGGGGGTTTAATCATCTATCCGACCGAAACCCTATACGGAGCAGGGGTGGATGCCACAAATCCTTCGGCTGTTAAAAAACTCTCAGAATACAAGAGTAGGCCTCTGGGAAAACCCTACTCAATTGCCGTTTCCGACAAGAAAATGGCGCAGAACTATGTTTTCCTTAACCCAACTGCGGAAAATTTGTACAAAAAATTCCTGCCTGGACCTTTGACGGTTATTTCCAAAGGAAAGCAAAAGGTTGCGCAAGGTGTTGAAAGCGAAAGTGGAACACTAGGAATTAGAATTCCCGATTACAAACTGGTTCTTGATATAGTCGGTGTTTTGGGCAAACCCATAACCGCAACCAGTGCCAATGCGAGTTATAAAAAGCGCCCTTACAGTGTTTCCGATGTAGTAAACAACATAAGTAGCAGGCAAAAAGCGCTGATTGATCTTGTTATTGACGCAGGCACCCTCCCCCGAAGAGACCCGTCCTCTGTGGTTGACACTACTCTTGATGAACCGGTCGTTTTAAGACAGGGGGCGGCAGAAATATTTAAAAAGGTGGGGGTATTAAGCAGAAGCGAAGAAGATACGATGAATGTCGCTAAAGAAATTTGGCAAAAATATGAGACACACAACGGGAGCCGGGCAATAATTTTTGCCCTCCAAGGAGAGATGGGGGCTGGAAAAACAATTTTTACCAAAGGCCTGGCCAGGGCGATGGGAATAAACGAGCTGGTCACCTCACCCACTTTTGCCCTTGAGAACGAATATACCGGAGGAAACACGACTCTACACCACTTTGATGCGTGGAGAATAGAAAATCCCCAGGAACTTTTGGCACTGGGTTTAAAGGATTTGGTAGCCGACAGGCGCGTCGTTGTAATTGAATGGGCTGAACGAGTCTCCGATGTCATTCATGACTTTGATGCAGAAGCTGTCGTAATTTGGGTAAACATCAAATACGGCCAAGCTGAGAAGGAGAGACATGTTGATTGGGGGGTAAACAAATGACGATTCTTTCGATAGACACAAGCTGCGACGAAACGGCGGCGGCTTTAACCGACAACACCACCGTCCTTTCAAATATCGTCTGGTCTCAGGCTGCCGATCACGCGAAATTCGGCGGAGTAATGCCTTCTTTGGCCAAAAGGATGCATGAAGAACGAATCTACTGGGTAATAGAAAAGGCCTTACTTTCAGCGGGTAAGAAGGTCGGCGACATCAACGCGGTTGCGGTCACGACAGGCCCTGGTCTTTCAATTGCCTTGGGTGTGGGAGTAGAAAAAGCCAAGGAAATGGCAAAAAAAGCAAATGTGCCCTTGATTCCCATTAACCACGTCGAAGCTCACCTGCTCTCTCCCCTTTCCCAGCCCAAACCGAAAAACCGAAACAACAAATCAAAAACTGTCTCCAAATTTCCGGCTTTCGGACTTGTTGTTTCTGGCGGAAATACGATCTTTGTTCTACTAAATGGCGTCGGTAGTTATAAGGTTCTTGCAGAAACTCAAGATGACGCTTTGGGCGAAGCCCTTGATAAAGCGGCAAGGATGCTCGGATTGGGTTATCCTGGGGGCGCCATTTTTGAAAAAATGGCTGCAAAGGGAAACTTGAACGCTTTTTCACTGCCAGTCCCCCTTCTGGGTCAGGAGAATAGGCAAATCTTTAGTTATTCCGGGCTAAAAACTTCATTTTACCGTCTTATCGAATCGCAAAAAGCCAAAGATCCCAATTTTCCGTCAAAGACCGACACCTACAATTTGGCGGCAACCTTTCAGAATGCGGCATTCACCCATATTGAAAGGGTCGTATCACATATTATAAAGACAAAGGAATCAAGCGCCGGGGACTTCTATTTGGGCGGGGGTGTTGCCGCAAATGTGGAGCTGCGAAAGAGACTCAGGGCAATCTGTAGGAAGCACGGGCTTACTTTTCGTGTGCCCTACATAAAAAGGCTTTGCGGTGACAATGCTGCTATGGTCGGAGTCTGCGCTTTTTTAAATCCTAAATTCATCGATCCCGAAAAAATCGATCGCGACCCAAACGTAAAGCTGTTATAATTCAAGCATGGAACCCCAGTACAATCATCAAAAGTACGAGGCTCATATTTATAAAAAGTGGGAGGAGTCAAAAGCTTTTGAGCCCCGAGGCAAAGGAAAACCTTTTACTATTATCATGCCCCCTCCAAATGCAAACGACCCTTTGCATATCGGCCACGCCAGAGAAATGGCAACCCAGGACATTCTCATTCGTTACCACAGAATGAAAGGTCAACCCACTCTCTGGTTGCCCGGAGCAGATCACGCAGGAATTGAAACACAGTTTGTTTTTGAGAAAAAATTGGCAAAAGAGGACAAAAGCCGGTTCGACTTCGACCGCGCAACTCTCTACCAAATGATTTGGGATTATGTTCAAGGCAATACTAAAGTGATGAAAACCCAAATCAGACAACTGGGGGCTTCTTGCGACTGGACCAGGTTTACTTTCACACTTGATCCGAAAATAATAGGCATCGTTTATAAAACTTTTAAAAAGCTATATGACGAAGGCTTAATCTACCGCGGCGAGAGAATCGTTAATTTTTGCCCGCGCTGCGGAACCGCCTATTCTCAACTTGAAGTCGATTCTGTTGAGCGGGATGACAATCTTTATTACCTCGATTACGGGACTGTGACCATCGCCACCACCCGCCCCGAAACAATATTTGCCGATGTCGCGGTTGCGGTTAACCCCAAAGACGCTAAATACTTTAAACTGGCCGGAAAAACCGCAAAAATTCCCCTGATTAACCGCGAGATCCCGGTAATTACGGATATCTTAGTAGATACAACCTTCGGAACCGGGGCCCTAAAAATTACCCCGGCACATGACGCAACCGATTTTGAGATTGGCCAATCTCATAAACTACCCAGCATTTCCGTAATCGACGAAAAAGGACGGATGACTGCAACACCCGAAAAGTATATTGGCATGAAAGCTGAAGCAGCACGCGCGGAAGTCGTCAAAGATCTTGAATCCGCCGGCAAAATTAAAAAAGTTGAAAAAATTCACCATCTCGTCGGTATCTGCTACAAGGACAAGGGTTTAATTGAACCCATGGTTTCAAAGCAGTGGTATATTAAAGTCGAGCCTCTTGTTAAACCAGCACTTGAAGCTATCCTACAACGGGAGATTAAATTCTCCGCCAAAAAATTCGAGAAAATAGCTATTCACTGGCTTAGGAACCTTAAAGATTGGAATATAAGCCGTCAAATTGTTTGGGGTATAAGAATCCCTGCTTGGAGGTGTGAGAAGTGTTTAGAGTGGACAGTTACCGAAGAGTCTGAGCCGGAAAATTGTGCGAGTTGCGGAAACGCTACGTTGACCCAAGATTCCGATACTTTTGACACTTGGTTTTCTTCCAGCCAGTGGCCTTTTGCCACGCTTCAATCGGCGGGCGGTGCCGATTTCCAAAAATTTTATCCAACCAGCGTTATGGACCCCGCTTACGATATCCTGCCGTTCTGGGTAATACGAATGATGATGCTCGGCTTATATGTTACAAAAAATGTTCCGTTTGAAACTGTTCTTTTACACGGACTCGTTCGGGACAAGCACGGTGTAAAAATAAGTAAAAGTAAAGGAAATGTTATAGACCCGATTGAAATGGTTAATAAGTATGGCTCGGATTCCTTAAGGATTGCGTCTATCTGGGGATCCTTGGTTGAAAATGATTCCTCATTGTCTGAAGAAAATATCAACGCCCAAAGGAAATTCTGCAATAAGGTCTGGAATGCCGCACGATTTGTGTCCGAATTTAACGGTGAAGCTGCAAAAAACGAGGAGTTCGGACTAAGAGTCAAAAAAATCATTAATGAAACTGCAAAACACCTCAATAAATACAAACTAAATCAAGCGGCAGAACTTCTTTATTCTGAATTTTGGCACTGGTATTGCGATGTGGCCATAGAGCAAGCAAAAAAGGGCGAACTGGGAAGCAAAGACTTAAAATGGGGGCTTGAGACTTTCTTAAAACTTCTACACCCGTTTATGCCTTTTCTTACAGAGCAGATTTGGAGCGAGACCGGTGGGAAGGGACTTCTTATCAACTCCGATTGGCCAAAAGCTTAATAAGTCGGGGTTCCTGAAGGTGTTGCGGTGGCTTTCAGCGTCGGGGATGCCGTTGCTGTGGGACTCCCCATAATCGTCGGTGTTGCGCTTGAGGTGGCAACCGGGGAAGGTGTGGTAATCACCCTGGGTGTGGTTATGGGAAGAGGTGTCGGCGCAGGTTTGGGCGCAAGAAGCAAGGAATACGCAACAAAGCCGATTACTGCAATAAGGGCAATGACGAGAAAAATAATGGCGCCTTTCATTATTCCAGACCCTCCCTTTGGCCCCTCTACCGGAGGAGCTTGAACCGGTTGTTCCGGCTGCGCAGGTTGCACCGGGGGTTCTTCGACTGTTGGGGGTGGGGGTGGTGGCGGGGGTGTGGTTTCGGGCACTACCGGCACCACTGGTGCACTATTAGGGTCTTGCGCTTGTGTGTTGTCCGGGTTCATACTTAACATTAACGGCTTTCTCTATACGATGTCAAGACCTGTTCCCAAAAAAAGGAAGCGCATATATATTGAGCTTATTATGTGCTTTGCGGTTTTACTTATTCTGGCGATAACCTCATTAAACATTGCCTCTTGGCTCGCTCCCAAAGATGTGCTTGGAAGCTCAACCGAAAACGACAATGTAAACGCTACAGAGGAATTCTGGGCGGACTTTCTCATAACTCACCCATCATACATACCAGGGTGGATTGAAACAGGGAGAGACGATATAGCCAACAGTTTGGACCCAAACTATATTATGCCTTAGGTTCTTCTTTGGCTGACTCTGCTGGGGCTTCTCCTTCGGCTGGCGCTCCCACTTCGGGTGCGACTTCGCCTTCTGCCGGAACTTCTCCCTCTGCCGCTACCGGAGGAGCAATTACTTCTTCTTTTTGTGGAGGTTCAACTTTAGCAACGAGTGCCTCAGCGTCCGCTTTAATTTCGACTTTTGCCCTATCAACTTTAATATCTTTAACGTATATTGCCTGGTCTACCTCCGAGAGGGCCTCCACATTAACCTCAAATTTCTCCGGAAGGTCGGTGGGAAGGGCCTCTACTTCAATTTCCATCAGTTGCTGAACCACTGTTCCCACGCCCTGCTTTTCGGCTGGAGATTCCCCAGTAAGCTCAACCGGAACTCCCGCCGTAACCTTTTCCTTGAGGTCAACCTGCAGGAAATCAACATGAACGGGGGTATTTTTTACGGGGTCTACCTGTAAGTTGTGCACAAGAACGGGCCTTTCTTCCTTACCGACAGCTAAAGTGACCAGCCCGGTCTCACCAACATCCTTGTATACCTTCACAAAATCTTTAAGGGGGACCTGGATCGCCTGAGATTTAATTTTTTTGCCAAAAACATTACCGGGTAAAAGGCCGTCTTTTCTTAAATTCTTGACCTTTCTTCCGGAAATTTTTCTGATTTCCGCTTTAAGTTCTCTTTTTTCCATTTTTTACTATATTGGCAAACGAATAAAGTAATCGTTCGCCAAAGTAGAATTATATACGCTGGCCCCGTTTACGGTCAAGGAGAAGGGGTCCGAACCAACTCCCCCCTGTTTTCTTACGTACAATCCGTATTTGTTAACCGGAGCTTCTTCGTTAATGTTTTTTGTCTCCCAGACAAATTCTACTTTTTTCTTTTGCTCACCCAAAACCTCCACTAAAACACCAGCCTCTCTTCGATTCTTATAGTCGGCTATTTCAGGAGAGATGTCCTGCCAAACATCTCCGGAAGAGACTCTTGCAGCTACTATTTCAGATCCGGGAGTAGCCAAAAGCCTTAAGTAAACTTTGTATCTTCCGGCGTAGCTAAGCTGGGGGTTGGCTTTATTTTCAAGGGTAACGACAAGTCTTCTTTCTATCCTGTCGGGGGATGTTTCAATAAAAAGCTCTTGGCTTCTTTCCACAAAATAGTTTGCCTTGTTAACCCCGATGTTTGCCTCAACGGTCCCTACCAGATCTGCAAAACAGCCATCTCCGCAGTTTGGCATAACAACCGACCCGTCCCAGCCGATATTGGCAATAGCCGTCTGTGTTTCACTTTCGTGTACAAAAACTTGTACGTGTCTTCCTTCAAGATTTCTATAAAAAGAATGCGAAACCGACATCTTTTGCTTGGTATCAAGTTTCGAAATTTCAGCCAACAGATTTCTGGAGAGTGCGGTCAGAAAACTGGCCTTTTTGTGCGTACCGGGGAAAAAGTTTTCCTCAACTTCCGTTTGCGTCCTCTCGTACAAATTGCCGGAGGTTATATTTAAATTGTAATCTGCAAGAAAAACGGGACCGGTAACCTCAAGAACGTTGCGGATCGGTTCAAGATCGATGGCAAGAACCCCATCGACCTGTCTGCCTATTTCCTTGTCTAAAAACCACTCTGCCCTTTTTGCGCTCGTAGGAAAATCCGGATCCCAGTTGGAATCTCGAAGCCACCAGTTGGCCTCCCCCAAATAATCCTTGATAGGCCCGGGGGGTTCCACATGCCCTTTCAGTTGCCCGTCGGCAGAGTAAACGTCACTGACGGTCAGGTCCACAATTCTTCCCCCATCAAGGGTCAGTAGTCCATATGACCCTATAAAACCGCCCGTAGGTCTTAACTCCATATTGTTCTGAAAAAGAAGTAGGTAAGTTTTGCTTTCCTTTTGGCCTGTTAGATTTGGTACATTCCCCGCTACCCGGGAACCGTGCAAAACCAAAGATCTTATTTTTTCCATATCCAGTTTCCGCCCGAATGCTCTTGCAAAAATTAACCCATGCGAAATTCCGTCCTCGGTCTCGGCCTGAATAACGGAAACGATTTCATAAAGCCTCTCTAGGCCCGTTTTTATAACCTCGGAGGATCTTTGCGAATCGTATACTTCGTTGCCGAATATGCTATTGACCAGATCAGCTGACTCCCTCGCTACAGGAATCGCGACTATGCCGACGTCGCTTGCCCCTTCGCTGAGACGGGAAGCAAACTCAATTTCGTCGTACACCCTACCAACCAAGGGTATATAGGAAAGCATGGCGCTTTCCGCTTTGGCCACGACAGAAATGGTCTTTGCGACCTGGAGGGAATTTTCGGCAGCCCCGTCTCTTCCCGCCAAAAATTGGCGGTATGAAAGGAAAAAAATAAACAGGTTGATTAAAAGCAAAAAGACTGGGAAAAGGGCAAACGCCGCAAAGACAAGAAAAAGCGGCCTTAAACGTCTGGTGTTTTTGGTTGCTCCCGGTTTTTTCTTTGCAGGTAAGGGCGGGGGCCGTGACTTGGGCTTGGATGGAATCCTACTTACCCATCTGTAGGTTTCTCTCAACACAAAATCAATATCGGTAGCCATCCTTTTTATCTCAAGGTTCTTGGGAATGCGTCTTTCTTGAATGCTGTTGTCATAACTCAGATCTACGGGTCCTAAAATTTCCCGGCTTCTTTTCCAAATATCGCCGGGGGATGTTTGGGGCCCCAGAAGAAGAGTTTCTTTGCCATAAGGGCCAAAAGAAAAAAGCCACTTAGACAAGGTCCTCGAAACGTCTGCCACAAAAATTGGATAAATTGCCTCTCCAACCCCGACCGTTGCACGCTTTTTGTAGTAAAGGGCCTGAATCAGGTAAGCTACAAGCAAGTCGCTTTCCAAATCAATCCTCGGGCCGACAACATCGCCCAGATATACAACGGCAATCCTGTCTGTTAAATTTGAGTGTGTCGCCTTGGATAACGAGTATTTTTCAAACGGCAGTGCCACAATGGTTTTTGTTTTTCTCAGGTCGAAGCGGGAAAATATTTTTGAGGCCGCAGTATAGGGGTCCCCTTTTGTGTACCCTGCAACAACTATTGCATATTCAGGATTCATAAAGGAAATGGAGTCAGCTTTTATAATGGAGAACCTTCCGACCGCAGCAATTCCGGATGTAAAACCTAACCACCCCTTTTCGTCATCGGTAATAACATTGACAACACAATTTTTAGAAAGAAGGTTTTCCAGAATACTGGACGCAAGAAAGTTCGGATCTGAAAATAAGGCAACCGAAAATTTACTCTGAAAATTGTTTGGCTTTTCTCCTTCCGTGCTCATTGGTTCATGTCCTCAAATGGTTTACCGCAAGCTATGCAAAACTATTTTATCCGCAAGGGCTCGGTTATTTTACGTTTCAAGTGACTACTAACCCAAAACCTAATCAGGAACGTGAAATTTTCACAAAATTAATTTTTCCCTAAAATATTTCTGTCCAGCTCTTTGTTGACAAGATAATCTGCTATTTTATTTTTTTCTCGCTTAACATTCTTAAAGAAAATTTTATCGGAAAATTTTTCCGACAGGTTTTTACATTTTAAGTAGAGTGCTTGAAGTTTTACATCCTTTACCCGATATTGTCCGTTAAGCTGCCGTGTAATAAGTTCCGAATCCAGATAAAAATTAATCTCCTTCCCTTTGTGCAAAAATGGGTTCTCGTTAAGCCAGGTTAGGGCGAGTATCACGCCATGGTATTCAGCGGTATTGTTGGTAACAACGCCCAGGTACATTGAGGTTTTTTTGATAAGCTTTCCTTTTTCCTCCGCGACAAATGAACAAGCGCCTGGCCCGGGGTTTCCCCTGGCCCCTCCGTCCGTGTGGATCACTATTCCTTCGTTCATGCACACTAGTTTACACCAGGCCGATTCTTTGGCCAAGACGCATCAGCCCTCCCAAAAGTTAAACCCAATAAAGAAAGAAAGGGAAAGAAGGCCTTGCTGGAGAGTAATCCAGTAATGGTCTAGTGTGCCCACAATCAATATAAACAGTAAGCAGGCGGCCAAAATAAAATTCTTTTTGCGAAGAGATGTTTTCAAGAGACTGTAAGAAAAAAGGGCAAGAAACAAAAGGCCGGTTATTCCTATTTCGGAAAAAGCCAGTAAGAAAATATTATGCACCGGCTGCAGCAACCAGGGGGAGTCAACAAACCTTTCGAAGGGTGCGGAGTTAATGATATATGTGTTAAGCCCTCTACCCAGAACAAATGCGTCCTCGAGTGCAAAAACGGAGATCTCCGCCAAATCAAAACGCTGTGAAACGTTCTGGGAAAAGTTAATGCCTTTCATCTCCCTGGATAATACCGGCATTAAAAGACTGAAAAGCAACGATGCTGCAAAAACGGAGAGAGAAAGTATTCGAAATATTTTCTTTCCTTTGAAAAGGAAAAGGGCGACTATACAGCCAATTGCAACAAAAGCGGAAAGAGAGAAGGTTAAAAAAAGGCAAAAGGAAATTAAAAGAAGGCCGACCAAAAAGAACGCCTTGGGGTGGAGTCTCTTGGTGTTAACAAGAGTAATAAGTGTTAAACCCAAATAACCCGCCAGTACGTTTGGGTGGGGAAAAACAGAATAGGCTCTCATAAATTCCCTGCCGCCGAGGGAAACCAAGGCAATCCCTGGTGTTGAAATTCTAAATGAACGCTCGCCCAACAAATAAAACAGCCCGGTGGTTCCCCCGCTAAAGAACTGGGTTATCCCAATCAACGACACCAAAAAAGCAGAAGCGAACAAGGAACCGAGTATATTAACTTCCCCGATATCTTTTTTCCTTATGAAAATATATGAGGCAAAAAAGAGAGCCTCAAATATTTTGAGCCACTTGAAAGCCGAAACGGCTGGAACTACAGAGAAGGCGGTATTAATTATGGAGAAGGTAACCAACAAAACTATCAGTTTGCTTTTAGATTTCAGAAATCTCACAAACTCCGGTTTCGCATTTCGCAGGACAAATACCAGAAGGCTAATGATTAAAACATCGGAAAAGTAAACTGCAGGAGATAAGTAGTCAATTCTGGCTCCAAAAACAAAGGCGTAGTTTGGCCAGAAGTGGAAAGCAAACTGTGAAGGCAAAAAGAATATGGTTGCGAGCGCAACTAGTCTCTCCCAAAAAAGTAGGCCCTTTTTCACCTCTTGGATTTTACCACGAGATATCTTTCCTCGCCTTCTCCCACAGACTCAGTGGTAATATCGGGGTTTTCGGAAAGATGCATGTGTATGATTCTTCTTTGCCACGCCTTCAAGTTATAAAGACTTTGTGGCTCTTTTGATTCAATTGCCCTTGTGGCCGTAGAGTCCGCCAGGTTTTTGAGGTAGTCCTCTTCTTTTTCCCTGTAGTCCCCTACATTCACAACCACCCTTTTCCATTCCCCAAGGTGTTGTTTGAGGGCTATCCCTAAGAAGGTCTGGAGACTTGAGAGGGTTTCACCTTTTTTCCCTATCAACAGGCCGGTCGTGTCCCCCGCCTCAATGTTAACCGTAAAAACGTCTTCTGTTTTATCATAAGATATTTCGGCTTTGCCCTTAACAGACATTAAAGACAAAAGCTCATCCGTTGCTTTCTGTAAAAATTCCGTTGCTTTTTTCATACTAGGCGTGCGATTTTATCAAACCCAAACGGGAAACTAAAGGGGTAAGGGCTCCCCACCCCGACATGCCCACCTGCTGCCAAACGTTGACGATCGAATAAACGAGCCAATACAAAGCAAGTCCCGACGGGAATCTCAAACCGAAGATCAATGTCATAATCGGCAAGGTATATATCATTGACTTCTGGATACTTACTTGCGTGTCGTCCATGCTCGACTTGGTTTTTTTCGCTATTTTCTCCTCCGCGGAAATGTAGGGAGCGGTTATTTTTACCGACAAAAACTGGGCAATGGTTGCCAAGAGCAAAAAGACCCCGGGAAGGGCAAAGGGAATTCCTGGAACATTGAAGGAGTCGGGTTTACTTATATCAAGGTATAGAAATTTCGTATTTAACACTTCCCCTTCCGCGAATTTCAAAGCCGGGTAAAGCAATTTATTGACATTGGCTGTTGTGTCCACGTTCCCGGAAAGAGTTGTCGTAAACACGTTAAAAAGGGCAATCAAAACAGCAAACTGAAGAAGATAGGGAAGACATCCTCCTGCGGGATTTATTTTGTTCTGTTTGTAAAGCTCCGCCTGCACTTGGGACATTTTAAGCTTATCTTTTCCATACTTTTTTCGTAGCTTGGCAAGTTGGGGTTCAAGAGCTTTAATTTTCTTCATCGACTCAAGATAGGGCTTTGTCAGAGGGCGCATGATAAATATCAGGAAGAGACTGAACAAAAGAATTGCCACCCCCAGATTTTGGCCAAAAACCTTATAGAAAAGAATTAACCCATTGGTTAGCGGCTGTACTAGTAGTAGTGTAAAAATATTCATAATGCTTATTAAAATTACTGGCCCGGGACCGGGTCATATCCGAAATCTCCCCAGGGGTGGCAGCGGGCAACCCTTTTTATACCCATTCCTATTCCCTTCACAGGCCCGAATTTTTCCACCGCCTCCGTCGTATATTCCGAGCAGGTCGGAGTAAATCTGCACGCCTTACCAAAAAACGTTTCACTTATTGGGGAAAGCGTTTTTTTATAGCCTTTAAGAAACTTGGTGACAAGAGATTTCATTTTATAAACCCTCCCTCTTTTAGCGCGGCATAAACGTCCCTCATTATTTTATCGGTTGGGGACTTGATAACTGACAGCTTCGCCAGAAAAACAACGTCCATTCCCGGCTTAAGATCGACAGACGACATCCTTACTGCCTCGCTCATGGCTCTCCTTATTCTGTTCCTGTCCGTTGCCCCTTTGGCAATCTTGGTTGATATTACAAAACCGAATTTTGAAGGCAGACTGTCGTTTCTTTGGACGTGCGCAACTCCAAAATCAGGCATTTGAAAAACCCTGCCTTCTTTTTCCACTCTCTTGAAGTTGGCTGACCCGCTGAGTCTGTATTTTTTTGCAAGCATATCAGACGCTAAGGCGTTTCCTGCCTTTTTGTCTCCTTCTTGCAATTACAAGCCTTCCTTTGGGGTTTCCCATCCTTTTGCGGAAGCCGTGGGTTCTCTGCCTTTTTGTTTTACTAGGCTGGTAGGTTCTTTTTGTAGACACGGGCTATTATATCAATTAAGCGTTTGACTAATCAACCCAGCAAATACCCCTTGACCTTTTGTGGATAACTTTGTAAACAATAACAGTACGAAACGTTTGCAATAAATGACTCCACTGCCCCGTAATTGTCCGACGAAGTTTGTATGAGCGTTTTGTACGTCTTTGAACTATGACCATTGATCCAAAATCCACATGGAAAGAAGCTCTCGAAATAATCAAGATTTCCGTTTCCTCCGGAACGTTCACTACATGGTTTGCACAAACTCACATAGTCAAAATTAGCGATCTGGGTAAAAGATATTCGATCGAGGTTGCCAGCCCCACGGCTTTTTCCAAAAACACCATTGAGACAAGATATTTCGGGTTGGTGCAGGATAGCTTAAGCAAGGTTCTGGGTAAACCCTGCGATCTTGTTTTTTCGGTGAAAGAAAATCCCCAAAAGGCAAGCATTACAGAAGACTCAACTCCCCTTTTCGCCACAAAGAAAAACGAGGATGAAGTTCTTCAGGCCCTACAAAGGGCAAGAATACGCCCGACATTCACTTTCGAAAATTTTGCCGTATCCTCGTCAAATCAAATGGCCCACGCCGCAGCCTTGGCAGTTTCGGAAAATCTCGGGTCCGCCTATAACCCCCTTTTTATCTGGGGTGGGGTCGGTGTGGGGAAAACCCACCTTATGGTTGCTGTCGGCAACGCAACTGTTAGAAGACGCCCAAACTTAAAAGTTCTTTTTTGTACAAGCGAGACGTTCACAAACGACATTGTTGAGGGGATAAGGAATAAAACAACCCCTGAAGTCAGAAACAAATACAGGAAGCTTGACCTTCTAATGATTGATGACATCCAGTTTATTGCCGGAAAGGATACAGCGCAGGAGGAATTTTTCCATACGTTCAACGCCGTTACTTCCTCGGGAGGACAAGTAATTCTCACAAGCGACAGGCCCCCGGCAGAAATCGCAAAATTGGAAGAAAGATTAAGAAGCAGGTTTGAGGCGGGTCTTAATGTGGATATTGCACCTCCGGACTTTGAGTTAAGGTGCGCAATTGCCCAAATTAAAGCCAGAGAGAGGAATCTTCCTTTAGACATGGAGCAGATCCAAATAATAGCGGCAAACCTAGACTCGGCAAGGAAAATAGAGGGAGCGCTAATCAAACTTATGACTCTGGCCGGAGCCAGGGGTATGGAGATAACCAACGAGCTTGTTGAAAATATAATTGGAAAGGGGATTGAGTCAAATGTAAGACCCGTCAGAAAGGATCCCGCCAAAGTAATTGACGCCGTCTGCAGATATTATCAGGTGGGTAAAAGGGCAATGTTGGGGGAGTCCCGGGCCAGGCCCGTTGCCCGCCCCAGGCAAATCCTGATGTATCTTCTGAGAACGGATTTCGGTATTCCCCTTGAAGAAGTGGGAAGGATTGTTGGCGGGAGGGATCACACAACCGTTATGCACGCTGTGGAAAAGATCACCCAGCTGGCCACAAACGATGTGCAAATACGTGAGGATATGTCGAAAATCAAGTTGGGGATATGAGGATGGTTATTGAAAGTTAACAACCTGTCAACATTTTTTCAATAATTATCCACAATTTTATTAACATTCCCCAGCTATGAGTTTCAACACAAATATGAAGCGAAACTTAAACACAAAAATGTCTTTTTTTGCACTTATCAACCGTCTCTACTACTAGTACTACTAATTAATATATGCTAAACAAGAATTATGAAATTACAAATTCTACAAGAAAATATTAATAGTGCCGTGGGGATTGCTTCAAGATTTGCGAGCACCAGGGCTCAGCTTCCCGTTTTGGGAAATGTTCTTCTTTCAGCCCAAAAAACAAAAGTCTCCGTTTGTTCAACCAACCTTGAGGTAGCGGTTTCCATCTCTATTGGGGCAAAGGTTGAAAAAGAAGGCGAGATAAGTGTCCCGGCAAAGGTGATAAACGAAGTAATAGGCAATCTTCCGGGAGGAATCGTTGATTTGTCGTCGGAGAAAGAGCAGCTTAAGATAACTTCTCCCAACTTTTCTTCCACCATTCTAGGGATGGACGCCTCCGATTTTCCAAAAATACCGGGAAGTATCGGAAAAGAGAAAGCAATAAGCATTTCAAGAGACGAACTTGTGAAAGCCCTTTCGCAGGTTATTTTTGCAGCGTCAGTTGATGAAACCCGACCCGTTTTAACGGGAGTTCTCTTTGCCTGGGAAAAAGGAGGGTTGTCCCTCGTTGCCACGGACGGGTTTAGGCTTTCGCAAAAGAAAATTAAAGTTCAGGGGGGAAACCTTCCGAAGGTGATTTTGCCCAAGATGATTCTTTCTGAAATTTCCAGATCCCAAGGTGGGGACGGGGAAATACTTTTCGAACTGAGGGAAAAAGACAAACAGGCCGTATTTGGTTTGGGGGACGTGGTTCTTTCCTCGAGACTCCTTGAAGGGGAATATCCGGACTTTGAAAAAATACTTCCCAAGTCATCTTCAATTAAAGTTCTTTTGGACAAGGAAGAGTTTCTAAGGACGGTCAAGCTGGCATCGGTTTTTGCCAGAGACAGCGCCAACATTGTCAAAATTAAGGTTCTTAAGGATTCGGTTAAAGTAACTGCCGAAAGCGGTATGGCTGGTAACCAGGAGGCAAAAATTGACGCAAAAGTTGAAGGGACGGGTGACTTTGAAATCGCTTTCAACTTCAGATTCCTCGAAGAATTTTTGCACTCGGTGGTGGGAGAGGAAGTGAAGATGGAATTTTCGGGTGAAAGCGCTCCTGGACTGTTTACCGATACATCCGATTCGTCATATCTTCACTTAATCATGCCGGTGAGAGTCCAAGGCTGATTATTGAGGTCTTTCACTGGGTTCCGTAAGCGTGTATTCTTCACTCGCCCATCTGTTTAAGAAGTCCTCAAAAGTTGTCGGCTGAAAATACCAAACTTCAAGAAGAATTCCGTTTTCGCTACCCACATATGCAATTCCGTTTGAGGGATAAGCATAAAGATTAAAAACGTCATTCGGACTCTTGTTGTAAAGAAAATAAGAGGCTGGTCCGTAGATATCCGTTATATCTTTTGCGATCCGGGTGTCATGGGCGCTTACAATTTCCTTGATAAAAATAACCTTGCCGTTTTCAATGATCGCGGAATGAAGTCTCAATTCGCTTGTTGATGTAAACTCATCAATTGTCTGGCCGTCACTGACGGTTGTTTTGACCGGAGTTCCGAAAGCCTGACGCAGATCCGCTTCGGTCGCAACTCCCGGAGTGACGTTTTTGTATGAGGCAATTCGCGAAACGGGAGTGGGTGTCGGGGCAGCTCCTCGCCTTGTGGCTCTTTGCAAATAAATGTCTCCAAAAAAGGCGATTGCCACAACCACGACTATCCAAATCCACGAATTGTTTTTTAAAAACTCCCTTAATTTCCTCATTTAGTTAATTATAGACTAGGGACCGAAAATTTTGTCCTTGGCAAAGTTATAGTGCAACGGATATCTTGTGCGATAAGTTTCTGTCGTGAGGGGCGGGCTACAGCCTCTATAAATATTTGACATCGTGACGAACAGGGCATTTCCTTCCGCGAAGCTTTCCGCCGCGTCCGTTCCCCCGTACGTACACACGGAAGGCTCCCGAGGGTACACACGGTCCTTAAACTGCTGCAGGTAGCCCGGACTGATGGTTGATATATGGTGGGAAATCTCGTGTGTTAGAAGATTAAGAACGCCGGAAGGCCCAGTTTTTAATACACCGATATTGAAATCAATATCGCAAATAGAATTTCGCCCGTGTTCGTGCCACCCGTAAAAACTAGAATCCACCGCTCCCGGGTTAAAACAGATATTGACTGTACCTGCAGTGCATGCTTTTTGTGCAAAATTCGGGTATTGCCCGACAAGCGTTGCCGCGGCCTGTGTCATTAAGCTTTTGAGATCCTGGGCATCGCCGGCTCTCCAGTACTGGTCGGGGAAAGCAAAACAATCCAAAGGACACTCACCAAAACATACGGAGGTCGATCCCACTTCGCTTACCTCCCCTCCGGAAGGGGAGACGGCTGACACGGTAATGGTGTTGCTAATAAGAGAGTCTTTGTGCCGAGAATCGAAATTTACGGCATAACTAAATGAAAAAGGAGTTCCAGCATTTATTGATTCGGGAGGGGAGGGAATATCCTCGCCCGGGCAGGGGATACTTGCGTTTTTGTTAATTACATTGCAAGTGGAATTTATTGTAATTCCTGAAAGGTTATCTTTTTTGGCTGCTATGGCAACCGTGTAGGTAATTGTTGTAGGAGAGGCAATCTGGCCTGCGGGGTTTGCTGTTTTTGTAACGCTGATGTATGGGTTAGCACTGCTTTCGGCGTCCATTCCCGGGGGAACTAGGTAGGCTCCTGAGTTTATAATAAAAAGGATTAGGGCAACAACGAGGGGAAAACCAAGTAGAAGAGCAAGAATTGGCGTGCCAATTCCTGCAAGAAAGGTTGCAAAGACCGCTCCTACAGTAGCCGCTATTCCCGACCCCAGACCGGAGAGCGAAGCCTGGACCGCGGGGACACCTCCGCCTACAAATGAGGAAATTCCCAGCCCCGTCACTCCTCCCACAAGGCCACCGGTAATTGCCCCGATGCCGGCGGAAGACCCTATCGCCGCTCCCAAGACCGCCCCCCCCCCCGCAACAATATATTTACCGTATTTGCTTACATTATCCTTTACAAGCTTTATGACCTTTGGTCCTACAATGGCAGCAGCGGCAGTCACAACCAGGCTTAAACCCCCGGTTACCGGAGCGGCAGCCACTCCCGCTGCTTCCGCACCCGCAACACTAATACCTGCAGCTCCTGCGGTGGCAATCCCCTCGGCTCCGGTGACGGCAATAGCCTCTCCTGTGGCGGCCGCAGCCGATGACCCTATTCCGAAGTTAATACCCATTGAGCTGCCAAAAAAGTTGACGACGGGAAGGGCCGCGGGGTTTTCGACAAAGAATGCGGACATGGCGGTAGGAAGCTCGATTGTAATAGGTGAGCCTATCCCCAGGCTTCCGAAAAGGACTCTTGATTCCGTTGAACTGAAGACTGCGGATATCTGGGGAAACCTTGAAGCAATTTGGCCCTCAATCCAGCCGTCGGCCCTACCGATTATTTCGGACCGGAGCATGTCTGCCGGAAGGCTTGACACTTGGGAGATTACACCCATCTGATTGTCCAAGAAACCGACATATCCTTGGGTAAGGCCGGCCGGGTCAAACGTGTCGGTGTATCCCGGGGTTGGTCTGGCCGAGAAGGTTACCTGAAAACTTTGGGGATCTGGGAAAAGACTGTCCGCAAGTTCCGGGCTGAAGGCGGAAAATACGACTCTGGGGGTAAATGTCTGCATATTCTGAAAAGCCGCAACTTCGGAGGCTGCAGTTCGGACTCCGGGGAGGGTCTGGGTGCCGACAACTCGGGGAACGACCGCCTCTTCTTTGGAGGCCGCATTCAAAATTGCGGACGCTTTGGCCATTTTGATGTATTTGTCCGGATAGTTGGCTGCGTCCACCGCTTTATATGCCGTGTCCCTGGCAACAAGGTGAATTTGCTCTTTGGTAAGTTGTTTTTCAAGCTGGGGGGATATGCTTTTTTCAATATCGTTTGTCAAAGCCTCGATATATTCCTTGGGCGATTGTTTGGCCTGGGTAATAAATTCCCTTGCTTTACCGGAAACCTCGGGCTTTAGGGCGGACTCTGCTTTAACGTAGATTTTTTCCTTCTGCGCCTTAAGCTTTTCGTAGTTTTCCTTTTGTGTTTCAATAGCTCGCCTTACTGCGGCTTTTGATTCCTCAATGCCTTTTTGTCTTTCGGCTTCGCGCTTTTCACTTGCGGCTTTCATCGCCTCGAGGTTTTTGGGCATATCTTCTTCGACTGCTTTTTCTGGTGTCGTCGCGCGTTTTTCGAAGGCTAGTTGGGCAGCTTTTATGTTTGCGTAGTCTTTTGCCGACTTTATTGCAATTTTTGTTTCATTGAAAACAAATTCACTAAAACCTATTTGGTTCTTCCAACTAAAATCTTCGGACTGAAGCGGCCCATCTTTAAAATCTCTGGAGTTGTCGGGGTAGTAAAAGGAAAAGGCCGCTCTTATCTGGCCGATGTTCCTGTTTGTAATTGTTGCCATTTACTTATTTTGGTAAGGGCTGGTGTTTACCTTGACCACCTCCTGCGGCTTTGTCGTAATAAGCCTGTTTTCCTCCTCGGATGCAACAACTCTAATTGGGGCGTGGTGCGGGCCGGCGAAAAATATTCCCTCCCCAATATTGGCGGCCAGAAGGAGCTGCTTTTCTCCCTGGGAGAGATAAAAAACCTCTCCTATTTTGTCTATTGCCGCGGGAGATTGTTTAAGAAGGACGTGCAGAGCCGAGTTGGTGACTATGGCTTTGCCTATATCCTGGCTTAGGAAGTCTTCAACGTCCTGGGTTATTGTGGTAAGACCCAAAAAGTACTTTCTGGCCCGCTTAACCACACTCCACAAAAACTGGGCGGTATCGGGATATCTCATCATGTGCCAGGCCTCGTCAACTATAAGGATTCTCTTTTTCATATCTTTTTTAACACGCGTCCAAATATAATCCAAAATAATGAACATTGCGATAGGGCGAAGCGTGTCTTGGAGGTCTTTAACGCTGAAGACCGTAAACGGATTGTTAATATTAATGTTTGTCTGCTTGTCGAAAATTCCCACAAAACTTCCCCTTACGAACTTTTCTATCCTTGCCGCAAGATCCAAAGCCTCGGGGACCTCCATGCCGATTAAAGTTTTATAAAGGTCTTCCATTAAAGGGGGTTCCTTTCCCTGGGTATCGGGGTCCATGGTGATTCCTTTGGCCCGGTAGGTCATGATGAGGGCGCGGTCCAGGAGGGCTTCCTGGGTGGGGGTAATTGTTCCCATAATGACTTTCATAAGTGAGTGGAGTGAGAGGATTTTTAATCCCAGCTGGTTTTCTCCTTCTTCCCGTACTTGGGCAAGATCAAAGGGATTAATTTTATTCGGGGCGTTGAAGGAAAAAGAAATGTAAGCTCCACCCACAGCATCACTTAAGTTTTTGTATTCGCTTTCGGGGTCGATTATTATCGCTTCCGTTCCTATCATCAGACTCCTTAAAGCCTCGAGTTTTACGAAGTAAGATTTACCGGCACCCGAGGTTGCGAAAATGGACATGTTTGCGTTTTCCAAAGTAAACCTGTCAAAAATAATGAAGGATTCGTTTTGGGAATTGATTCCATACAAAACTCCGGTATCGCTTGAAAGCTCTGTTGAGGTTAGGGGGAAAGTTGTGGCAACACTCGTTGTGTCCATGTTCCTGGTGATACTCAATCTATCCAGACCGAAGGGGGCAGTTGAAAGGAACGCAGACTCCATATCAAGAAGGGCGTGCTTGCTCACGATAAGCAGTGAACCCAGCTGCGATTCTATCTGCTTGGTCACGTGGTTTAACTCCTCCACGGAGTTTGCGGGAATTGTAATGTAAAAACTGAATTCATAAAATCTTTCAATTCCTTTTACAAGCTGTTCCTGGAGGGATCTTGCATCCTCAAGTTTCGCCTGTGTCGAAGGGTCGACGATCTTCCCCCTTTCGATATCGGTTGCAATTTCGGCCTCCATTTCCGCAATCTTCCTTCTTAAGTCGTCAAGAACGCTTTTCCCGTCCACAGGATAAACATAGAAGGAGATATCGAGAGAAGAATCAAAATTAACAACGGGCTCAAGCCATCCGGGGGCTACAAATCTCGGATACCCTCCTACAAATATTGTTCTGAAGTAGACGTCGTTTATTTTAATATAGTCGAAATCTTCCTCTATTGTTTGCGGGGCAATTGCATCCAAAACATTCATTCCCTGGGCGATGGCCAGGTTTGGATTGGTCAATTTGGGTTTTTGCTCGGGAACGACTTCCTTTTTAACAGAAGGGACGTTGGTTGCGTTATTTGTGGGTGGTTGGTTGGGTTTCATTTATGTTCAAGAATTACCTCGGGCTCTTTTTTGACTGCGGGATGTTCGGGATTGTAAACCGCATAATACAAATCAATTAAGTTTGCGGTTGTAAGCTGTTTGAACTTTATTCCCAACCTTCCGGCCTGTCTTATTAGGTGGTCCCTTCTCGGATAAAGAGTAATTTTGGCCTTTTTTATCACGTAGGACTTTGGAAAGGGAAGGGGGCCGCCTCTTTTGGTTATGGCTTTGACCGATTTGGCAACCCCGAGTTCAAGAGGGGAAAGATAAAGGACAATATAAAACCTTTTTCCCAAAACATTCTTCTTTTTGACTGAGTCCAGGATAAAGCCCCTGTATTCCCCCATGAGCTTTTGCAGTAAAGGATGGGTGATAAGCCCGGCCTTGTCGTCCAGAAACTTAAGATACGAGCTTATATCTTTTCTCTGGGTGCGCACCACAATCTGGACTGAAAAAGAAAGGGAATTTATCATGGCGGCGTAAGCGGCAATGACGGCCGCTTGTTCCTTTTCAGAAAGAAGACCGAAATTAAGGGAAGTAGACTCCATAACCAAAGCTGCACCCCCATCTTTATAAAGGACGATATCGTTGGTAATGTCGCTTATGGGAAGGTGTTCCTGGGTGGTTGCGATAATGGGTGCATCCGGGACGCTTATGTATGGAATTTTAGGAAGTTTTGGCATGTTTAAAAAGTTGAAACGTTTGTTTGCATAGTGGCGCTATTTATTGCTTGCTCCTGGGGGATTCCCGCGGGCTCAATACTTCTTCCCTGAACCAGAATGGGCGGAATTATATTTCCTTCTGCAACAAAACTGACCGGAACGAATTCATAGCCCTCCTTGTCAGTCACAATGTCGTATCTTCCCTCCTCAAGCGGGGTAACGGTGATAAAATGCCCCACTTTATTGCTTCTTATCGCACGAATGGGGCGCCCCGACCCGTCCCTAATCTCCATAATTGCTCCTTCAACTATCCTTCTGTTCTGGTCGACCACTTGTCCGACCACAACGTTGGGGGTGGAAGGTGGGTTGGGAGGAGCAGCCTCGGGTGAGAAAATTGCCTGTCTGGTTGAAACAATTTCTTCTCCGGCTATGGTGGGGGCTACCTGGTGGGCAGTCAACTCGGGAGTTGCCGCTTGTTGAACAACCGGCTTTTCCTCAACCACCAGATGTGCCGGGGAAGCCCTCTCAACCCTAATGGCAGTTGTCTCGGGAATAGGGATTTCTTTCTTTTTCTCGGCATCGGCTGTTGCAGCGGGGGCGGTAGTTGCTCCCCCTGTTGCCTGGGTGACAAGCCCGGAAACAATTCCTGTAAGTGTTGCCAGGAATCCCTGTTCAGCACCCTCAAGCTTGGTTGTGGCAGCTGTCCTTTGAGCGGTTGAAGAAAAGTATTGGGTTAGGGCCGGGCTAACAGGCGCAGCGGAGGCTGCTGCGGGCTCGTCCTGGTAAAATTTGGGTAAGGTGGCCCCCCTTTTCCAGAAATATTCAGTTGGTGCATATATTGCCCTGAAGAAAGCAAAGATCCACCTTTCAAGTGGTCGTTCTTCAAGGGGTAAGAATGCCAAGGCAACGCCAAGAATTGCGGAAAGGATGACAATTGGCCACTTTACAATTCCTATAAGCGGAGTCGAATAGAAAATCAATGCAACCACAAGGCCCCCGGCAAGTTGGAAAAATTGCTTCAAAGTCATATCCCCGACAAGGCGAAACTGGTATGAAGAGATGTTTTGCGGAATCGGATGTTGTTCCATAAGCCCTATCTGCCCATGGGGGCAGCTAATTACAGGTTATCGCGTGAAGCTACTCTTTCAAGGGGAACCTGTTTTCACACCTTGGTTTTTTCTTTTTGTCCCCTCTTGTTATATAATTTGCATATGGCTGAGAATATGGAAGGTGGTCTCCAGATACATGGCCCCGTGATGTCCCCAGACGGAAAACCGGGTGGGCCTCCCCAAGTCGGGCAGCAACCGGAAGACGAACGCAACCCTGCGGATGAAGCAGAAGCCCAAAAATATACGCGCAGGGAATCATTAAGCGATGAGCTTATCTCAGGAGCAGAAACCCCACAGGAGCTTTATTACGGCCTTAGGCTAGTTGAAAAGCAGCTCGAGGAATCGTTTATTCCACCAAACCTACAGGAAAGATACACACCCCCCAGACATTTATCGACAATGTATGAGAGGGCGGAAGCGCTCGCGCTTTCGGTTGAGGAAATGCAAAGACTGGGTTGGATACAGAAAGGCGGGTATGATCCAACGTCTGGCGAAGCTAAGCTGAAAGATAGAAGGTTCGGAGCGGTTGCGTTGAAAACCGAAATAACCGAGAAACCAGTTGGTAGATATATGCAGCAAGAAGTTAAATATTATGTCGGTACGAATGAACAAAGACAAGTTCTTGAGAGGGCTTACCGTAGAGCTATGACTGAACTTGCCGCGAGGGACATACTTGGAGAACACGTTGGATTTCGCTTAAGCATTGACAATCGTGACAGTTTGGAAAATCTTGTATATTACCTGCATAGCGGAAGAATGCCCAAGTTCAAAGCCTCTCATCTGGAGGCCTTGTTTAATATGCCCGGTGTTGAAGAGTTGGCCGCAAATCCAGAAAACCGCAGGTTGGGAGATCAAGTCGAAGAGGCGATGTTTCTTAACCTTGTGATGCTTAATTCTGGAAGTCGGGAAAGTATGGAAGAATTGCTTGCAAGACCAGGAGCCAAACACTTGATAGCAAAACTAGCAAAAGAGAACGGAATGGCCTACGAGGATTGGGTAAGAAAATATATCGGGGATGTTGGTAGGTGGGTAAGCGATTACGACCCCTCGGTTGATACCTCAAAAAACGCTAACGGTGAATATAAGGACAAAGATTATTATAAAAAAACAAGAGATATTGAAAAAACCTGGAGACATGAGGCAAGGCCGGTTGAAGAAGGAGGGCTGGGTGTTAGGGGGGAACTTACACAATGGGCAAACATAGCAGCGTGGGCGGGGGAACCTGGAGAGTTTGGGACCGACGACGAAACCAAGTTTATAGAAAGCATAGTTGGCGGCGCTGTGGGAAGTGTGGAGGCTTCATGGGTTGCTGCTTCTATGATGAGAGCGATTGGGGCCTATGCCTCAGAAGGCTATGTCGCATTGCCAAACGGCAAATCACATTTGCCTTTGGGTGAAGGAAGATTTATATCCGGCGATGATACCGGCAAGTTTTGGGCATACATGTTTAACATGAAAGAGGGAAGGAAAGGTCGAGTGTCTGGATTGAAGGACCTGATCGGGAAAATTCCCGACATGGCAATGAACCTTTTTGATTGGGCGCAGGTGAAGATTGAAGAACCCGATGAAAAAGGGAAACTAAACATGGTGCAAAGGTCAATATGGGACGCATGGCTTGGAACAGCAGGTGGCCGACCGATCAAAGACCTTTTGACGGGTAGAGATACTGGCAAGAGGACAGTTGAGGAGCCCTATCACAGGATGGGGGATTTAAATTTCAAATCACTTGAAAGGGAATTCCATGGTACGTTTACAGTGATGCAATGGTTAATGGGCAACAAAGAGGGGCCAACCGGAGTTTTCCTAGAAGGGACGAACGTCGAAGAATTTGAATTTAGAGATTTTAGCCTGAACAAGTTAAAGAAAATCTGGAAATATATTGATATTGTAATGAATCCGGTGGTTTTAACAAAGGGGTCAACACACCTTTATGAGCTAGGCACAGAGACAATGAACCAGATATCGACGTTTGATTTAGTCGGAGAAGGAGCTGGAAAAGTTCAGATGCGAGAATATAGAACGAAAAACACGGAAACAATCAAGAGGCGTTATTTCAAAAATTTGATGGCAGCCAGGATAAGAAGTTCAGCATTTGCTATTGGGATTATGCCCAAAAAAGTAGAGGTCTATAGCACACTGATCGCCGGCCCGGACTTCCTTGAAGTTCCAGCAGCAAACCTGGTTGAATTGTATGTGAAGGAAGCTTTAAAACCTTATCCACAGGACGAAAGCGAAGTAATTGATCACTATATCGACGATATTACGAGGCTGGGAGGTGTCGATAAAGCTATTAGAAATGTGGGCGCCGTAAGGAATACGGCAAAATCATGGCTTAACCCAGTTGTTGGTAGAGTTACAGGAAAAGCTTCCTAGGTGATCGGCTGGCCGCCGGATTTTTTCTCACCAAAAGCCCCGCTAATCTTCTGCCCAATTTTTCTGGCACGATCTTCCATGGCCCCTCTAGAAACATATTCTTGTGTGGTTCTGACAAATGGGCTTACAAACTGTCCATAAGCAGATGTTATTGGCGCCATTGCTTCACCGAGGGCAGTGCCGTAAGCAAATGGTCGTCCAGAAATGAATGACTGAACCAAATCGGTGGCTTTGGGGACCATTGTGAAGAATACAAACGCAACACCGGCAAAAAGGACCGCAAGTCCAAAATCTCCCCCGCCGGCAAAGGTGCCCAGTAATGGCGGCCACGGGTTGGTGTCTGTTCCAGAGGATGTAGCTGTTAGAATAGGGCCGGTAGCGCCTGGGGTTGCCAGGAAAGACCAGGCAATCCGCGAAAATATCCAGGCAAAAATGGCAAGAACCCCCGTTACGACAAAAACAGAAAGATGGGACAAATAGCTTTTGACCCACTGGCCAAATCCAAAATTTGGAATAAGGGCTCCCAGAACCAAATAGACAGGGGAAAATACAGTCAGGAGTATTACGTTTGCGAAAGCCTTAAATAGAGCGAAAATAATTTTAATAGACATCCAAAGTACAATAACTAAGACTGCGACCAACAGGACGGCCGCAATTGCCCCAATGACTGTTAAAACCACAGTGGGTGCCCCAACGACTGCCACAACGACCATTAAAAGAATCCCCACGATTATAAGTATTAATATAGGTTGTAAGTAAAGACCAAGTAGTCCAAGTATCCCTCCCGCTGAGGTTTGCGCTGTCCCGGTTGCGTTGGATGTTGTAACTGGTCCAACAGTCAACATATTAAATACGTCGGATGCATTGACGCTATTTGGTTGAAGAATATTAGACGGAGGAACGAGAGGTGCCACAACTAGGCTTATTAAACCGATTACGACATAAATCAGATCTATCAAAAATCCTGCGATTGCATATGAGAAGGTGACCAAAATAAGTGCGACCACGATCTTTGGGATTGCGGATTGAACGCTAATAACTGTTTGAGGACTGATTTTTACTCTGAACATTATCATGAATGCGAAAACAACAGCCGCGATTACAAAAAGTCCGTAGGCGATGTTTCTAAAAGATGTCCACATGTCTTGAACAAATCTAAGAGCCTCAAAGCCAAAACCTAAAGTTTGTGCTTGGACGGGCGGAACAAGACTAAAGTCCCTTGCCTTGTTGCGAATATATGAAATTCCCGAAAGCGGCCGGTCTGCGAATACCAATGAAGCCAGACTTTTATTTGGTGAGGCGTAGGAAATTCCTATCATTTCAGCCAGTGCCGGTTCAAGGCATGTGCCGAATTCCTGTTGCTGGGATGGGGTGCTGAAAACACAAGCGACCACTGCCCCGATTCTCGGGCCAACCACAAAATTTATCATAAAGGACCAAAGGCCATATATTACCCACTGCACTTGGGCTGCAGTATACCGTTCGCCAAAGATTTCTGAAGGGTTGGACTGGTCGTTAACTTTTAGGAACCAGTCTCCGAAGCCTTGGTTATACCAGGACGAAGTAACTGGAGGTGTGGATGTTCCCTGGGCACTTACGGCAAAATATGGTGCGAACGAAAAAAGAAGGACTAAAGAGGCCAGCAGTGAGAGCAGGAACTTTTTCATTTCTATATTGATTATATACTAGCGATTCTCAATTTCTATCCTCATTTGGCAATATTAAATACACAGGCATTATGGGAATTTGCACCCACACTAGTGTCACAGGTATCGGTTACCGATGAGGTGTCGCTGGGACATTGGGCGTCAACCCCACCGCCGGTAGCACAACTTCCCTCTTTTGTCGCGCAGGTCAAGAATCCTCTTGATGTATTGCCCCACTCCGTTCCGAATTCCCAAACCCTTATAGCTGTCTCAAGCTGGGAGTCATTCCAGTTGCAGGAAGAGGCAACCGATGAACTCATGGTTATGCCCAGGCACTGCTTTCCCGTTAAGGCGGGGGATCCTCCGGCTCCGGTGCTTAAATCTTTTGCTAGACCATTAACGGCGTCAAGGAGATTACATGGGTCCGCTTCGACTTTGAGGGGGTCAATTTTCTTTAAGTCAGGCAGTATGTCTTCTGCCAGGTTCTCCCAATAGGGGGCAAAGAATTTAACGACACTGTTAATTTCATCATCCCCCGGCGAGCAATTGGGAAGTGGCTCGCAGGTTGCCCAATTTGCAACATTTTGATCTGTCCAGTTGTATCTCTGGTAAGTGCCTTGGTTAAAGGCTCCTTCCCCAAAGAGTACTCCCAGAATCAAGCTTGGCTTTACTTTATAGGTGTCGGCGGCGGCGGAAATTATGTCTTTTAACGATTGGGGAACGTTAAGTCCTTTTGTGTCCCCCAGACCGCACGCAGGTTCAGAAACTGGAGGAAGCTCGGGAAGTTCCCCGCAGACGACATTTGTGCAGTATTGTCCGTCCGTGGGTTGCCCGGGTCCGAATCCAAGGGGACGCAGGGCTTGCTGAATACCGTTTAAGAAGTAGTCAAGAACTCCGCCGTAATGCGGATAATACAACTGGGCATCTGCTGTTTCCCCGTCATCACTTTTGACAGCACTCCCGTCCGGTTCAACAATTCTGACAAGCTCAAGTCCCGGATCCGATCGTCCTGTGTCCAGTGTGTATTTTGCGTTTGAGGATGCGGGAGTGTCTGCAATACAGCTTACCGGGGAGCCCGCTCCGGTTTTGGGGTAAATTCTTCTAAATATCGAGTCTTCTGCAGCAACGGTATTTTCCCAAATTTGATCGGCGTAGGCAAACCTGCCTCTGGTGTTAATCGTTGCATAAATGGTTGAGGAACAATCAGCCTTAAACTCACACACTATGATGCCGGTTGTCTTATTTTCGTGACACTCCCTTCTGATATTTTTGCATTGAATTTCTGTCACTCTGTATTCCACATCAACTTCAAGGTAGGTTTTGGGCTTGTCGAAAGTTACATCATCACCGGGATTTGTTCTGCTGGGAACAATCCTGCATTGGGAATTATCTTCAACGTCCCCTGGGATTTTGGAAGTCGGGGAAATGTATCCGCTTTCGGTACTTTCTTGAGGCTTGTATGTTGTTTTGAGAGCATCGGATAACTCGAAGTTTTCTTTGGAATGGGCGAGAAATAATTTTGCGTTGTGGAATATTTCATATGACACATCTTCAAGGGTCGCCTGAGGGGCGCTTAAGTGGGTATTCATAATCTTGTGCATTCCCTCTTTGTCTACCGTGTTTGCCAGCGGAACGAAGGGGTAAAGGTCGGCAAAATCGTTGTTTGTAACGCCGGGAATTCCAACACACACCAGCTGCTCCCCCAATACCGGGACATTGATGATTGCACAAAGCTGACCTCTCCACTCGTTATATGCTTTTTGGTATAAAATCGTTGAGGTAAAAGGTTTACCTTCTTTGTCGCTCCAGGGAAGAGGGGGGTATCTTTTTGGCCAATGATCGATTAGGGCGTTTGCCGCTATTTCACTTATGAACCCGGACGGATATAGGTGGTATTTGTCTACCCACTTCTTAATCTCGTCAACCACTTTATCAAAAACACCCTCATCATTCCAGTCTTTAAGACGAAGCACAGAGCCGCGGTCTGGACTTTCCTGCCTGTCGTAACAGGATTCCGGGTGGGCCTTTCCCAGCCCTTTAGATCCTGTCCCCAGGAAGTTTGTAAGCCAGTATGGAAGTAGCGCAACTGGTTTTGTATAACAGACAACTATTTGATTATGGTTCTGTACGGTATCTACTTGTTTGGGGCCGGTAAGGTCTTCATCTCCCTCATCGGTAACTTTTTCCAGCTCGGTAACGTTTTCTATGGTTTCTAGTCTTATGGCTTCCTGGATAATGGACGGCAAAAGTTTTTTCAAGGGGCCTGAGGTGTTAATGATTTCGGAAACCCCTTCTGCTGTTGTGGGATCGGTATATCCGTATTCGGCTCTATCGTTGGTGCCCCCTAAGTACCAAGCAACGTAATTACTAACCTTGGTTCCGTCATCAATGTCGCTGTTGCTTCTGTAGTTTTTGGTCAGTTCGGTATTTCCCAGTATTGGCAACTCGACGTCCGTCAAGTCCACCACTATTTTTTGCGCATTGGCTCCAGTATGGTCACATTCGGCCCCATCACACGGACACTCGGTTTTTGCACCGTTTTCTTTGTCACAATAGGGGACCTTTATATTTCCAAGGCTTATGATTACATCGTTTCCACACCAATATGTCGTGGACCCTCCCGGGCAAACTGAAGCTTGGTAGGGTCTGTCGGATGAAAACTCGGTGGGTTCGGTATCGTCACAAGCTACTGGTGGGGGTGGAAAGGCATCTTCTGCCAGAACCTTTCCGGCCATGAAGAGAGAGGCAAAAGCAAGAATAAAAAAGGTTGGAAGAATATATTTTAACAAAGGCAGACGAATCATGATTTATTATACCCGAAGCGTGAAAAAAGAAGTACGTTTACTTAGGAAGGACAACATTAAATTGGGTTACGTCCGTTCCTGTTATGTTTGAGATAAGTACGAGAACAAGGTAGGAAAGAACAATTACAACTACCCCTCCTATGGCGTAGGTTAAAGTTTTTTGTGCGCTTTCCACGGCTTTAGGGTCCCCGCCGCTTGTGATGTATTTAAACCCGCCCATAATAAGGAGAATAAAAAGAACTATTCCAACAAAGCCGAGAATTGCCCTCACGACGTTTGCGAAGACGATACCCAGATCCCCAATTGTCGCGACATTATTCACAAAAACAATTCTAGAGCAAAAGGGTGCTTAAGCGCAAGTTATACCGAAGGAATAGCCAGCGAGAAAATATCGAT